>Ga0208204_100336_pt1 | contig 12836 bp, 11 predicted proteins | sample DeeseametaMP2252_FD_184173 | JGI IMG/M metagenome (GOLD analysis project Ga0208204, IMG submission 184173) | Marine microbial communities from the Deep Pacific Ocean - MP2252 (SPAdes) | ecosystem: Environmental > Aquatic > Marine > Oceanic | place: West of El Salvador, Pacific Ocean | collected...
AAGCATTTTACTCATTGTCACAGCCCTTTGACGTAGAACAACTATGCCTTCAGGACTGCTCCGCGATTAAAATGCTTTCATATAGACCAAAAATCGTACAGCAAAGATCAACAGCCCCTAGATGAAGCTGCAAGAAGTAACTTTGCAAATTCTTTGCATGCAAGTCCTATGAAGTTAAGCTACAAGTAATGGGTAAACTGAGAACGAAGTAACTTCATCAAATTCGGCCTCCTACAGTTTTCATTGGCGATACCCCTAACTAATTTCTCAAAAGACTGGTTCACTTGTTGTTCGTCGGGGAGTCGGTCATCAATTTTTTTGAGTACGCTTACCGCTTCTTGGTAATTCTTGCTTTCGGCGTGCCGCAAAATAATTGATAGTGCTCTTGTGCAGTAGTTAATGGCTTTGTCCGGAAAGTGAGGGGCAAGACAAACAGCCGCCTCTTTTAAAACATGTTCTCCCGCTTTATTTTTGTCTAGCCAATCAACAGCCTTATCAAATTGATTGTCAGATAGATAGAAGTCAACAATATCTGTATTGGGTGGCCGAAGCCAGTTAGGTTCTTCTTTTTTGCTCACTTGAAGCAATTGCGCCTCAACATCCAATTTTAGGTTATCTGGCTTATAGCCAATAGTTTCAGTATGCTTTTGTAACTTTTGCCACGCGTGCTGGCTCGGGCGTTCAGTAAACATTTGCCAGGCCATGTGCCACGCTCGCTCAGTCTCGCCCAGAGCGGTGTACACATTAATCGCTTGTTCATTCCAGTTATTTTTCTGATGCGGTTTAGAAATAAGCTTTTTAGCATTCAATAACCAGTCTTCTGCAGTTAGCTCATCGTCATTATCAAGACAAAACTGACTAATACTCAACGCATCATTTAACTCACTCGCCATTTTTACTTTGATCTTTAATGCAGCCTCATATTCTTTAGCTTGGGGTAGCAGATTAAGTAATATTTGGCCCCGTGTTTGAAGGTCGTAATTTCTCTCTCGCTTGGCAATGTCCGAACATACTTCGTATTGATCAAACTGGGTCTGGCAAATAGATAGGAATGCGCTCATTTCAGCTTCGGAAAGCTGAAAATCATAAGGAATATCCGGGAAACTATCATATTCATACTCAAGAGCGTCAATTAGCCATTTTGCTTTTTGATTTGTGTTCCATTCTTGTATGGAGATTGTCGAGCATAAAGCCAACGAAATTTGGTATTGTACACCGAAACGGTAACCACCAGAATCATCCACTCGTTCAAATATTTTCTCGAGGCGATCGTACATGTGAAATATAAGTTTTAACTCGTCTAAGGGACTCAATTTCTTAGCTGACTCAAGCACATCTATGATGATCTGCTCGGCATTGGTAAAATACTCGGCAGCTTTGCGATATTCCCAAATATCTTTTAACGGCAGTGCTTTTGTTACCAACTTTTTCAGTGATTTTAAATCTTGTTCATTTGACGCAAGGTGCGCTTTGTTTAACCATTGATTGTATTGGTACTTGTCCTCACAAATAAGCTTGTATAGCGCGCTGTGCAATTTTTCCGTTGGAAGACTCTCAATGTAGCTTTTTAAGGTATTCTCCGGACTGAAAGAAGGCTTATTTGTATTTGTGTGAACTTCACCATTTTGCGAAGAATCAATATATGTAAGCGTCAGTGCCACGCAATGTTTGCACACTTCTTGATACTCAAAAGCCGGGCATGTGCAACTAAAGGCGTAGCTGCCACTATCTGGATAAATGGCCGTTCGATAATCATAGCTGCCCGATACAAGACCTGTGATTTCGTTTGCTGATTGAGCTTGCAGCTGCACCTTGCCTTTTTGATAGATATTTTTGCCTTTGAAGAAAGTGCTAGCGCCTGCGATTAACACTAGTTCTTGTTCTGAAATCATGTTTTAGCTCTCGTAATGCAATCTATGGTCTCGAATGTTCTCATAGTACCGTAACTTGATTGTTGGCAACTATTGTCAAATAATGGCAAAGGTGAAAAGTGACGGCAATATTTTGTTGGAGAAGATTATGGCTACGATGAATATCTCAGTTCCAGAGCCGATGCGCGAGTGGGTACAAAAACAAATTAGTGGTGGGCGTTACGCTAGTTCAAGTGATTATGTTCGCGATCTTATTCGCCGAGACCAAGATAAAGCGAGCAAACTAGAAGCTCTGCAAGCGGCGATAGTAGAAGGCTTTGAAAGCGGGATAAGTGATAAGACTGTCGAAGATATTTTAAATGAAGCAAGAGCAAATACTGCGAAAGTGAAGTAGTCGTGGAGCTAAAAAGAAGCGTTGCTGCAGACAATGACTTGATTGAGATTTACCAGTATACATTTGATACTTTTGGGAAAGCGAAAGCTGAGAGCTATTTTGCTGAACTCACCGATGCAATGGTGACTATTAGTGAATCACCATATATTTATCGAGAACGAACAGAATTTGTGTCACCAGTCAGAATTGCACGTGCCGGGCAGCATCTTGTGGTCTATTCCATTGAAATAGATTTTGTATTGATAGTGAGGGTATTGCACTCAAGAATGGAAATCGAAGAGCAGCTATCTGGCTCCTAATGAGCCGAAGTTGTGCAACGGGAAAATTAGGTTCCAGATACACAATTTCAGAATGACGATGGACTTGGACTGAATTTCAGACACAAAAAAAACCGACTCACGTCGGTTTATTGATGCACACCTAGAAGTGTTTGGTACCAGAGGCCGGACTTGAACCGGCACAGTGTCACCACCGGCGGATTTTGAAAAGTTAGTGTCTATTATAATTATTAAAAATCAACACCTTAAAAAGTTTTAAAGATGCTTTGCAAATTCTTTGCATAGCCGTATAGTTATTCAATGTGGTCTTTAGATAACAAGCTTAGCGGAATTCTACTTCTGCGCCGACATTCTCAAGTTCCCTCAACATATGCTCTGCTTCTTCTTTATCCAATCCTGATGCAACCTGTAATGGAAGGTCTTTAATTTTATTTTTTGCTTCAGCTATACTAACCCCTGTAAGTGTTCTAAAAACTCTTATGATATCGGGTTCCCTCGTGCCAATTTCTGTTATCCAGACATCAATTAATCTCTTGTCAAAAGTACCAGTTTTTGATAGGAATATATAAGGATTCCAGTCAACATTATCTACAACCTTAAAATTTTCTAGAACAGCAGCCAATCTTATATCACCATCTACAGCAGCTTTTATTGTCTCAATGTCTCGTCGTTTTTTAGATAATAATTCCGCTATAGATTTATCTCCATGTACTAACTTCATATATAGAGACGGTGCTAAGTGCTGAATTAATAAAACTAAGCCTAGTATTTCCTTGTCAATTTCTAAATTTTCCATAGACCTAGCGAGAGAATAGGAAAGTAAATATGCGTTGATAAATCGCTTTATTTTTCTAGGATTTTTTGACAACCCGTTGATAAATAATTTAGTAATAGATGCAAACTCATCAGGTAGATGTTTATTAATATATTGTTCTAGTTCATGTTTACCAATTACGGGAATGCTGAATGGAAGTTGAACAATTTTGTCCAGGTAGTCTCTTTCAGTCCCTTCGACGCCAATAAAATTTGACTGAATGCTTTTTTCAACAATAACTCGATCCATTCCAATAATATATATACAGCCAGGATGAGAAAGGTATAACTTGAGGGAGTCTAACATTTTCATCACTGTATTCGGGCTACATCTATCAAGGTCATCTATAAATATTACGAGCCTTTTTTTACCCTTATCTGTTATCATGTCTATTAGACTGCTGAAATGTTCATTCAGCAGAGTTCTTTTTTCTCTTTTTTCGAATAGCATTTCCTCATATTTTTCTCCAAGCTTTTCTATTTCTTCGATACTCATACCTATAGTCGGCTTTATAAAAGCATTAGCGAGTGATGCACCTATAATAGTCAAGAGCTTCTTAACTTGATCAAGTTTCTCTTTGTTTCTTACACTTTTTGACATCGCATGTAATAGTGCAACTTCTGGAGAATCATCAAACTGATGAAACCAGGGATCAAACCAAATACAGTCAACATCTTTTTTCTGGTTTTTGGTTAGGTAGTCTTCGATTAGGCGCATAAGAGTTGTTTTTCCTGATCCCCAACTCCCATAAATACCTACAGATAAAGGTGTATTAGCTAATGATACTGATTCTGCCAGCGCTGCCGCCATTTTATCCCTTCCTAATGCATCCTCTAATGCCGGCTCATCATTGTATAAAGTCACCTCATTTCTCCATCTATACACTCAGAAAACTAAAAACTTTTCTCTCCAGAAACATATAGTTCGGTAAGAATATATGATTTCAATACTTTCAAAGCATGCTTTAACGAATTTGATTCATAGTTTAAATCTGTAATACTCGAGGCACCAACTATTGCCACTCTTCCACCTCTAGAGTATTGAAAATACTCCTTTGAAACTGCCTTAGGGATAAGCTTGTACTCTCGACTACTTAGTTCCAAAGAGTCCGCTAAAAAACTGTTACTTTTAGAGAAGTCGAGTCTGACTTTTTTAATGCAGGAATCAGCATAAGATGGATATTTATCATCCACTGAGTCAATTCTTCCACGCAAATCACAAAATGTTTTAATCTGTTTCTCTATCCCCATAGAAACACTGCTTTCAAATATTCCATCTGATCTTGTGCTGAACTCTGTAGCAAACAATGCAATTGACCGAGCGCTTAATTCTATTTTTGGGGGGATCAGTTTTGCTGCCTTTACATATACACCTAAAATATTTCCAATACCTAAGTACCAGCCCCTTGCAATATTATCATTCCACGCACGCTCAAGTTGATATGCGCCCAAAAAAAGAATGTTAATGTTCTTTCTCATTCTACAGCTTAATAATGTTCCTTTAATAACTCTTATCCCATCAATATATTGTGACTCATAACTGATTCCAACATCATCTAACAATTTCTCAACTTTCAATTTAGAATCAATGATCACAACTAATGAGAATTCTTTAAATGCATTATCTAGGTTTGCAATAGCTCCTAAGTTCAATGTCCTTTTTATCTTGTCAATTCCTTCAAAATCAAAGTCAAAATCCGACATTAAGTCTTTAAGAATATCAGTTCTACCGTTCAATTTATTCTTTAGATCATTAAACATTGCTTTACGTATCGCATCTGATGCATGCACACATGTTTTATCTACATGCCTTAGTACATCTGATTGTCCATTTTCAATAACTTTTTCAAATTCTTTTAGTAGAAATATTATAGCCTTTGATCCATTCATTGGATCTTCAATATTATTTTCGCAGGGATACAAAATATCATACTCCAATAGTATAGAGTGGGTAGAAGCTATCTATGTTCATATTTATGTCTGGGTTTTCAACATAAACAATAGGAATAATAACAGCGCAGTTTTTGTTAAGCCTTCGTAATACATTAAATATACCTCTAATAGATTTACCAGTAATCACTATATCGTCAATAACAAGGCAGTTTTTAATTGGTGAGTTAAGTAAGTTTTTAAACCATTCACTACACTTTTCTTCTTCAGTGAAATCACTATTTCCCTTTGAAAATCTATTGATAGTGTTTCTTGGGATAGGGACTGAATCAATGTCGAGAATTAACTCTAAGAAGTGTGAATACCAATTAGACCCGCCTTCACTCTCTGGAAGAACGATTGTAAGGGTGTTACTTAATCCTAATCGTGTAATTAGTTGATCAACTTTGTGCGCAAGAACCCCTCCATATTGTTCTATCAAATTTGAAGAATCTAAAATATAGCTTTGAGGATGCCTATATTCAGGTGGATTTTTTTCATCACCAATCCCTGATTCAAGTACCATTGTCCAGAAATCTATTGAACGGAGTCCAGTGGAAGAATGAACTTCTGGAAGGTGCTCGTGAGGCAATGGAAGGTCGCAAAGTTTGCAAGGTCTATTTCCTAGAATCTGGAAATCTGCTTCAGTAACATAATCAATATAAATTTTACGGTCATTTATTTCTAAATATCTTCTGTATTCGATACCTAGTTCAGATTCAATTTTATCGTGTTTCTCCTTACTTCTAGTGGATAACACTGCTATGACTGAAGTTGGATGCAAACAACTCTTCTCTAAAAATTCATGTAAGGTTGAACCAGAATCAATAAAGTCTAAAACAATGTGAATTTTGTTGTAGTTAGGATACTCGTATCTATCAAAATCATCTGCTCGCATTACTGTGCAGGAAAACTTTGACCATAGTGACCTGATTGCAGTCTCTAGCCAAGGTGACCGGCTGGAGTGATATAATATAATTGAGCTCTCATCAATTTCTTTATAAAGCTTTAGCCACAAGTAATCGCGGATTTCATCAATACATCTTGAGCCATCATAAAAATGCCTAAGACAAACAACAGAATTATCGATAACTTTTGTAAAATGGCCAAGTTGGCGTATTAACTTAAATCTCAAGCTATTAGCAGGAGGGGCTTTTGACAATATCCTTCGTTCTCTTACTTCACTTTCATTAGTTTCTTTATTCCCAAATACTCGCCCTTCTTCATCCACCGAGAAAATAACTATTCCCTCATCCTCAATGCCTGCAATTTCTGCAAACAAGAAGTCTCCTGGACTTCTCGGGAATTCACTAGAAATATAAATAATTGAAGAAGGTTTTTTTGTTAAAGTAAGTAGAGCTGATTTTAATTCTCTTAACAAAATCAAATGAGACTTTGCCCTAAAAGTTGCAGCCTTTTTGACTTCAATGTCAACAAGCAAAACTGTGTCTGACTCTTCTTTATTTATCGCTGTTTTAACTTCATCAATTCTGTGTTGTATAGTTACTTTATGACTATATGTTTCTTCTTCATCTGAAATTGGTCTTGCATACATTCTTTCTATACAAATTTCATCCTCGCTCATCTTCAGAATCGACGCAGACAACCATTTATAAAAGTTAATCTCTTTTTGGGTTATTGGAAGAGAGACTGTACCACCAACCACAAGTTTCAAAGGGAAAACTTTCATAACCTTTTTCCTATTGGTAATTCAATAGTTAAAAGGTTACCGTTGAAATGCCCCCATTCACTAGTGTTCTCCTCTATCTTCGCTGAGTATCTGCCTGCCTCACCTGAAATTGCTGATGATATCTCTGCAGTAAGGTTCCCAGTTCTGAAGGTTACAGTCCCATCAAATATATCTACTGCACAATTAAGTAAATACGTTAATCCATAACCTGGCAATGTAATATCTATACTTTCTGCGATTATTGCTTCTGGAGATATGAATGATTTTCTCTCAAGGTCGGCACTCACACCTGGGAAAAGGCAAGAAAGAAATAGCAAGTAGTTTTCATCAGTCGTATCTATGGGTCTATCTGTACTTAGAGTTAAGGTTTCACCTTCAGCCGCTCCATGTAGAAGAACATCAAACTTAAACACGTGTTCTTGAGGTAAGTGATCTTCCCTAACTTGTTTTCCTTCTCTGAGCGCATTCCCGATTGTCTCAACCATCGATATCCCATTGTCCCAAAAAGTTATATAAAGTTTTTTTCGTTCGTGGTCTTCTCTATTTTCGCAGAAAGATGCTGCGACAATTTTTGTAGCCCCAGGATGTCGAACTGCATTTGTCATTGCTTCATATACAATTCTTGATGAAATCATATTTGGCAGAATTCCTTTAGCTTTATCTAAGTTAATTTCCAAATATTCCTTGATCAGGGGGCCCTTCCACCTCTCTGTTTCAATTTTTTTTATAGTTTTGCTTGCTTCGTTTGGATGAACAGAGTATGTGGAAATGGCAAAAAAACGATCATTTATTAGTTGGTTTTGCACTTTTGAAAGGGCACTTTTGTATTTAAAATCATCTATATTGATATTCTCGCCAAAGTACCTTTCTATATCTTCCGTTACACAAAAGTATGAAAATTGAAAACCAGTACACTCTTTTATAGCCTCATTAAATCCCCATAGTCTTAAGAAGTCCCTGACACTCTTAGATTCGGGTAACCTTAATAAGGTCCGCAACCCCTTAGATGTGCGCCATTCAATAAAAGCTAATAAGGCTATGAGTGCTGAAACAAAAATTAACTTTACTCTTCTTAGATCTAATACTAACGTTCCTATCCTTGGCCCGTAGTCCATCTTTTTACTTTCTATGCTCCTTTCAAACTGAGCAATATTTATCTTAGTTGCAAACTTGATTTCAGCCTCACCAAAAGCAGATTTGGCTCTCGATAAGAAATCAGTTACTTTACATTGATTCTTTCTACTAGATGCATCTTCGACGCCGGTGTGACTATCAACGCCACTAGGCTTTACATAGCTAATAGCAGCTTGTACATTTGAATGGTCAAGGCCGCCAGCTAATATAACTGGCCTTTTCGAAAGCTTCACAATTTTGCGGCTGATCTCCCAGTCATGCGTCAATCCTGTCGCACCATCTGCTCCAGTATTAGGATCGTGAGTATCAGTTATAAATGCATCAACAATTTCTTCATATAAGTTTATTTCTTCTAAAAGCTCATCATATAGTGTTTTTTTGACAATAAGACTTTTAATTAAAAATGTATCTGGTCTTGCTTCTTTGATTTTATATACTTCACCAATATCAATTTTGCCGTGAAGCTGAATATGACGAACTCCCAAATAATCACTTAGCGCAATCACATCTTTGGCTTTATCAAGGTATGTAATGAGAATGCCATAAACTCCCGAAGGAAATTGTGAAATAACTCTTTTCGCGTCCTCTTCTGAAATGTCTTCTTTGTGTACAGGAAGGCGGAGTGGAAATCCAAGAAATTTGACACCACAAGAGATGAGCATTTCAGCCTCTTCCATGTCTGAAATACCAGCGACTTGAACGTCTGGAAATGGTAAAGACATTTATGACTCCCTTTATTAATTTCGAAATTTATATTCAAAAAATAGATTTTCTAGATGCAAATTTTTTGCATCAAACTAACACTATTTAATCTATTTTCTTTGAAAAAACATGGCGCTCAAAATAACCACAAACTATTAATCCAGTTGGTGTATAAACCTCTCCGAATTAGTTGTATCCCTAGTTTTTGTGCTCAGCCTTTTAATACTTTGTTAAATATGCCTATGGTGTTAAATAAATCAATTTATAATTGGGCGTTCTTCGTTGTTGTAATATATAATATTTATACATGATGCTTAGTGTTTTATTTCTTTCTCAGTGGCTTATGTGATTGATTTACTTTGCAGTTATAGTTATAGATTGCGACGTTTGTTCATTTATAGGTTTTCCTTCATTATTAATTGCCTGGAGCTCAATCGTTGCCGAAGCGCCGGTATCCATACTGCCAATGATTAATTGATATCCATTTCCTACCTTTCCAATAAAGCTATTTTTAATTGAATTAAAAGATGGCTCGTCACTATTGCCTGTCATTACCTTTTTTAAGGGGAAGTTTGTCAATGAGACTTTAACGTTTTCTACGTTGGGACACTCAGCTCCTGACGGGCAACTCACCATATCAATAACGAGTCTTACCTCTGCTGAATCTTCACTGACTTTCGGGGTGTTTGGAAAAAGTCGACCATTAAATAATCGTGGTACGGCAACAGTACCAACTTTTCGATCTAGTAAAATTGGATATTCTCTATATACAGCATTGCCAGTTTTCTCTGACTCAAGAAATAAAGCTATCTGACCCTTTGAATCCTCGGACGATAATCTCAAGTATCCTCTGTTGTTTAATAAGTCGTCTCTCAACCCTAAAGCAGATGGTGACGGAAATGTGAAGGTTAGGAGTCCATGAGTATCTTGGGATTTAGATAGTGTTCCAAGTGTTACCAGACCTCTGTCAGTATTAATTTTCAATTTAACGTCTATATCTTCTAGAGAAGGTAATCTAGATTGACTAGATAAAAGGACGCTAGCTGAGCCGCTACCTGAATCTCTTAAAACAGCCGTAGCCTCGTTTGGCAGGCGCAAACCCGTCAACTCAAACTCTATATCAATAATTCTTCTGTCTAAAATGTCAAAGTAACTTGCGGTAATTTGATTTATTTCAGCATCATTCATCCACGTCCAGTCATCTGGTAGATGTTTAGTTTCATCTAATATTTTAATTACTTCATAAAAATCTTTTTTGAATGCATTAGGAAGTTTTTTCTCAGTCTTTTCTATTTCACTCTTTATAACACCACGAGCTAGCATGACTTCCAATATTCGATTAATGATATTTGACTGATAAGTCGTAGATGTAAGAGGCAGTCTATGTCCGTCCAGTGTGCTTCGCATATGTGGGAAATAATTTATTTGCCCTTCGCATAATTTTGTATTTTGGTTGCAGTCTTCCTTCGGCCATAAAACTAAGTAGGTAATATCATAGCTTCTAGCTACGGCAGCTAAACCTGAAGAAGAACGCTGTGCACCTATCCTTACTGTTAACTCATCAACGTCAGTTGCCGCAACTGTTACTAAACTGTTGTAATCAAAAGCTTCTAGTTTCGCAATTTCTTCTTTTAGTGACTGTGCTCCAGCACCTACTCCTACTTGACCAATCAATCCTGATAAACTTAGTCTTAAATCTCTTATCGCTTGCTCTAACTTTTGGGCTGAAGCTCTTTCTAAGTTATCCGTAATAATCAGCGGGATTACAATGGGACGATTTTTTAAATCACGAGTTTTTAAACCACGATTTTTGGTTTCGACCGCGATCTCAACAAAAGTATCAACAGCCATATTACGTGAATAAGGCTGGATATTAATTTGTGATCTGAATAAATATGGAACTTGATTCTCTTTTTTAAAATTTCGGTTCAAATAATTATTCAGCATTTGAATTTCTTGAAAAAGAGCTGTTGCTGTTCTGTATTGAAGAAAAGGATCTAAACCACTAACAGAAGGACTTTGATTTTGATTGAGGTCTGATGTTTCGTACTTTCTTAATTCAGGAACTGTCACTAAACCAGAATTTGTTGTTTCACTTTTTGTTTTGTTATTATTGGATAAGCTGGTTTTGGTTCCGTCACTGGAAATTTCTTCGGTGACGCTACCGGTATTTGTATTCAGTACTGTTGTTCCTGGAAGTCCTAAAGTTACACCGGCAGCGGAACTGTTATTAGATCCATAATATTGGTTACTAGTAATGGGTAGAACTATATTTAGAAGTTCTTCGGCAGATGTTGCTGAGAACTTTGGTTTCAGGGAATCTGATATTTCGTACCAAGGTAAGATAGTACTTGTCGATACAGTAACCAAACCCGCTTCTATTTGTGTCTCAGGAACAAAGCTTTGAGTATTCGCTAGTTTCTTAGTAGAAGAAGTGGTAGCACATGAAGAAACAGCTAAACCTAACGAGATTAAAATAATAAATGAAGAGATTCTGACGCACATAAAATCATCCTTGATTTGTTTTTGATTGTACTGCAACCACTTGCTTTAATTTGTATAATAAGTATACACAAGGTTAATATTTGTTCAATTGGTCTGTTTGATTTTTGAACACTTCTTGAACTGTTAATGTGTGTTAACGTGACTTAAATTATTCCTTTTAAAACAGGTAGATATTTGCTGTCAGCCGTTTATACTCGTCGTAAGCGCAATATATTTCTTTGCAAGAAAGGCGAGCATGGCAATTCAATTAGATCGACATAACATCGATGACTCTCTTTACGTATTTCTTCAAGACAACAGTAAGAAATGGTATGCACGTTTCCAGTTGTACGGTAAGTGGTACTGCAAATCCACTAAGCAAACCGACAAAGACGAAGCCATCGCTGCTGCGAGATTACTGCGCATGGAATGGAAGATAAAAGCGGAAACCGGTACTTTAACAAAAAGTAGGCGGTTCCGAGATGTTGCTAACAAAGCAATTGCTTCGATGGAGAATGAATTAGCGCATGAAGGCGGTAAGGTTATATTCAAGGACTACATCGGTGCGTTGAAGCGTTATCACATACCATTCTTCGATAGAACTTATGTGACTTCAATTGATCAACAAAAGATCGCTGAATTTGATGCTTGGCGGATTAAACAAGTAAATGCGAGAAAAAAGTCAAAGAAAAAGGCAGGTCAAGAACCAACTGAAAAATCAGACAAAAAAGATGAGTTTAAAGGGCTCGCTAAATCTACTATTCTCACCCACAATGCCGCATTTCAGATGGTTTTTAAGGAAGCGATAGAAAACAAGTGGATGTTGCCGGTACAAGTACCTGTTTTATCAACCAAAGGTGAGCAAGGAGCTCGCCGAGCTGCTTTCACCGAAGAAGAATATCAGGCAGTCATTGATGCAATTGAAATGATGCGCGATGACAGTCGAAAAGAAAAGACTCGGCAGATCAGAGAGTTGCCTTCTAGATTATTGTGATGTTGTAATCAATACCGGTATAAGACCTGGTACTGAGATGGAAGAGATAACTTGGAAAGATATATTGATGACTCGTCAGGATCATCAGGTGATATTTAAGATAAAAGTTACTAAGGGAAAAACGACGAAATATACCGGTACAAGAACCGTTGTTTGTAAAGACGAGATCATTTATCCATTAATGGAACTGCGAGATCGCTTTCCAAATAGAAAACCCAACGACAAACTGTTCCTTTTAGCCGACGGTTCAGAGACGAATGAGTTAGGCCGAACATTTAGTGCGGCTCTTGATCATTGTAATCTGAAGACCAGCTCTGATGGCCCAAGAACTTTGTATTCGTTGCGGCATACCTACATAACTTGGCAATTGCTCAGTCGTCATCTTCGTATGGATGTATTGGCAAGGCAATGCGGCACAAGTGCGTATTCTGATGTTCTCGATCGCTGATTCTGGCTAGCCCGATCAACTCTATTCCGGTCATTCGATCACAGACTTTTTCTTCACCACCCGATCAGTCTTTTATGCTTGTTAACTTCTTTTAATTTT
>Ga0208204_100338_pt1 | contig 12768 bp, 10 predicted proteins | sample DeeseametaMP2252_FD_184173 | JGI IMG/M metagenome (GOLD analysis project Ga0208204, IMG submission 184173) | Marine microbial communities from the Deep Pacific Ocean - MP2252 (SPAdes) | ecosystem: Environmental > Aquatic > Marine > Oceanic | place: West of El Salvador, Pacific Ocean | collected...
CTTGCATCCATGGCTAGCGCCACAGGTGACAGTAAACTCAAGCCTAATGCAGACAGGGCAAACAAATTCGTTTTCATAAGTATTCCTTGAAGAAGAAAGCGTTAACGTTATCGGTAACATTTCACATGATTTTTACACACTGAGGTTGGAATGTGAACTGCTATCGTGCTGAGGAGTTTGGGTTGATGTGCTACAAGAACATGATTACCGCCCAGAGACCCCGGGCGGCAGATTGTGTATTACAGGTTGTAACCACGCTCTTCGTGGCTGGAAATATCCAATCCTTTTTGCTCAACTTCTTCGCTCACGCGTAAACCATTTGTAAGCACCGAGACAACTTTCAATAGCAGCCAGGACACCACGGCCGTATAGGCGAATACCGCAACAATGCCGATCAATTGCACTGTTAGCTGTTCGCTGATTGACGTGTTATCACCACCAAAGCCGTAGCCGCTGAATATCCCCAAATCGGGTGAACAGAAAACACCGGCCAGGAAAGTGCCCAAAATACCGCCGACACCGTGTACGGGAAATACGTCTAACGAGTCGTCAATTTTCCACTTCTGTTTGATAAGGTTTGTGCAGTAGAAGCACACCACACCGGCAAGCAGACCAATCACCAGACCCGCCGCTGGGCCCACATAACCAGATGCTGGGGTAATTGTACCCAAGCCAGCTACCATGCCGGTAACAATGCCCAGTACCGATGGCTTGCCGTATTTTTTCCATTCAATGGTCATCCACGCCAGTGAACCGGCTGCCGCACTGATATGCGTGACCAGCATAGCCATGGCCGCATCGCCATTCGCCGCTACAGCACTACCACCATTAAAGCCAAACCAGCCAACCCACAGCATACCGGCGCCGGCTACCGTCATAGTGAGGTTGTGCGGAATTAGGTTGGCACTGCCGTAACCCAAACGATTACCTACAACCAGCGCAGCCACCAGTGCGCCCACACCTGCAGTAATATGTACTACCGTACCGCCAGCGAAGTCCAGCAGGCCCATCTGCGCCAGCCAACCGCCGCCCCACACCCAGTGGCACACCGGCAGATACACCAGCACCAGCCACACCAGCGCGAAAATCAGTACCGAGGAAAACTTCATACGTTCAGCGAAACCGCCCACCATCAGCGCAGGCGTAATAACCGCAAAGGTAAGCTGGAACATAAAGAACAAGACCTCAGGGATGGTACCGGAAAGGGTGTCTTTGCCCACACCATCTAAGAACATTTTTGAGAAATCGCCGATGAAGCTATTCCCTTCACCAAATGCCAGGCTGTAACCGGCAATCAGCCAGATAAGCGATGCGCCACAGGCAATAGCAAAGCACTGCATCAGCACCGAAAGCACGTTTTTGCTGCGCACAAGGCCGGCATAGAAAAATGACAGGCCCGGTAAGGTCATGAACAATACCAGTGCGGTGGAAGTGAGGATCCAGGCGGTGTCGCCGGTGTCGGCAGACGCCTGAGCAAACGCCGGGTACGGCAAGAGTAAAGCAACAGCTAAAAGCCAGTTACGCATATTGATGTCCTGATTGTACTAAATGAATTTGGATTTATTTGTGCCGTGGTGGCGTCTTTTTATGTCCGTATTGTAGGCCGCATGCTGCAATGGTCTCTGCCCTGCTATTCATGCCTTCCGGTCGCGCTTGTTGGTTTTATTGTTGCGAGACGCACTTTTTACCAAATATACCGGGGTGGGACGTATTAGTAAAAAGTATAAATTAGTGGAAATGCTTAAAGGCTTAGTTTGATGTATGGAATGGGTACTACTGCAGTTTCGATTATTGGTGTTTATATTTTATTCCATCAAATACTTCATTGGCTAGCTTAGAAAAAACCGCAAGTGCATCATTCCAATGCACAGGGCTTTCTGCATACACCATAGGATTGACGTAGCTTTGATATCTTTCTTTAAATCGAGATTCATCGTTCAATAGTTTCAATCCAAACCGCAATTCGTCAATGGGATTTTCAACCATTTGCGGGTGTTGCTTCCCGAATCGCTCAACATCTAAATTAATAGCTGCTACAACCATCTTTCTCAGCGACTTAATATCAGATGGCTGAGCTTGTTGGATCTGATATGTGTCGTAGATATGTCTAATTAAGGCTTTGTCATCATCTCGTTCGTAATTTCTAGCGACACTTGCCGTTCTTCGGGTCATCGAAACCAATTTCTCAGCTTGCGTTTCTGTAATCGCTGCACACACCAGTCCTTCGAGCTCAATGTCAAATTGCAGTAATTCTGCGTATATTGACTGGACAGCTCTCTGATCGGGCAACTCTAATAATTTCGACTCAATGAACTCAATTTTTATAAACGGGCGTAAACAGGGAGACTGCTGGTGTACTTGTGGATAGCGGAGATTGAAACTGAAATAGCGGTATTGGTTTCTTACTACAATTTCCCCGTCAATTGAGAAAATGTCACTATTAATAATCAGGTTCTCAATACACTGTTTGATCGCCTTACGCGCCGCTTTCTTTGCACCTCCTGAAGGAAGGCATCCGAATTCCCTATTCGGCACAAGCTTCATATCTACATCTTCAGACATGCGATAGGTTTTAATTATAGATTTTGAGAGTGCTGTCCCACCAGTAAATACCATTTGGTGGTATTGCGGTTGATATTCCGAAATCAGTTTTAGCAGTTGGACAACGTAATAGTCTTTTTCAACGATTGACGGATTGCCGAGTCCTATGGCATCGGCAACATCGACAAATAACGAGCTATCTATCTTCGTTGACACCCCGTTTCCCTACGGTGATTTTACGGGTAAAACGAGGGTCAGTTGGAACAATTGTGACGCTTGCGGGAATTTGCGTGCTGTTTCCCCTAATGCTCATGGTCGACAAATCATCAAATTTGTAATCAACGTCTAGTCGCTCCATGGCTTCTATCAACACACCATCAGCACCTGCATCATTATCAGGCATCAATTTCCCTGTAATGCGATTAATTCTGGTTCGTGCGTAAAGTCCGTAACCAATTTTCATCAACAAGCCTTCTTGAGCAAGGCTTCTGAGTCCTCGACCGATTTGGTCGTAATCAGCAATGTCTTTGAAATCAGAGCGCAAAAAAACAGAGCGCTTAGAGCGCTTAACTCGCGTCTTTATCTTGTCTTGTATCGTCATCTGACACCCCAATTCAAATCGAACAAATAGTAGGCAAAAATAAGACAATTTTCAACTGCAAAAATACGACAATATCGAAGTGTAAAAACACAGTTCACAAGCCACATTAGCTATAATATTCAGTCAGTTAAAATCAAATCACTTACTGTTAGACTCTCATTGCGTGTACATTAAATATTACTGTGTGTTCGTTCTGAAATGTTTTGCTAGCCCTTTCTCCGCACAGGCTTTGCGTTTTCCTGCTGATATTGTGTGGGGGTCATGTCGAGCACATCACGAAACACGCGACTGAATTGAGAAGGCGAAGAGAAGCCGACTTCTAACCCTACCTGTGTAACCTGCATACCTTCTGCCAGCATCTGTTTTGCCTGTTCCAAGCGGAATTCTTTCAGCAGCTCGTTAAACGTTTTATCAAATATTGCTCGAAGTTTACGGGAAAGCTGTCTTTCACTCACCGCCATTTCGCTGGCCATAGCTGCTCTATTAAAGCTTTCTTCGGTATAGTGGCTTGCTAAGTTGTCGATAAATTTAAAATAGAAGTTTTGATCTTTCTCATTCACAAAATCAGGTAGATTTGGCGCTTCATCATCTGAGTTCTCTGTACTCACCTCTACGATTTGGATCTGCTGTCTTTCTAGCACGTTTCTGATTCGTAACAGGAGCAGCTCAGATTCCACAGGTTTCGTTAAGTAGCTATCAGCGCCGGCTGAAAGCGCATCGCGAATACTCTTAGGATCGCCAAATGCCGACATGACTATGACTGGTATGCGAAGCTCGTCAAACTGCTCCCTTACCTTCACAATTAATTCCAGTCCATCCATACCTGGCATTTTATAATCTGTGACGATGAGATCCGGTCGCATGCGAGATGCAATCTCTAACGCTTGCCTGCCTGATCCTGCGACCAAGCAATGATAATGGCTTCTGACTTGTTTATGTAGGTAGTGACGCAACTCATCGTTATCGTCGACAATCAAAATGAGCTTGTCTTCCAACGGCGGCGTTAACATGACATCGTAGTCCGGACGTTCTGGCTCATTCGCGGCGACAACCGAATTTTCCTCACTTTGCTGATATTCCGTATTAATCAAGGGCAGCCAAATGCTTACGCTAGTGCCTTCATCCAACGATGACTTCAATTTGATATGGCCGTCGTTAACGTTGACCAATTCTTTAACCAGTGCAAGTCCGACACCCACCCCATCTTTACTTTTATCCAGTTGCGCATAACGCTCGAAAATTTTCCCTTTCATATCATCGGGAATACCTTGCCCATTGTCGCTAACTTCAATGAGTAATTGCATCGAACGCTCACTGATCTTAACCGTGATATTGCCCCCCACGTGGGTATATTTCACCGCATTAGAAACCAAGTTACTTAGTATTTTTTCGAGGGAATCCTCATACAGCAGAATTGATTTTCCGGTAGAACACTTGACTGACAATGTCTGCTCTTTCGCTGCTGCAAATGGCTTGAGATCGTAGGTAATTTTGGGAATATCGTGGTCAAGGTCGTAAAGCTGTTTAGGTCGACTTCGCATATAGTCGAGCTTTTCCAACTCAAGCATCTGATCGACCAACACCTGAATACGCTGCGCGTTGCGATTTGCTGTATCAAGTAGCTCAGGCACTTCAGCATCAGCGGGGGATTTCATTATTTGGCTTATCGGGCCGACCACAAGTGCAAGAGGCGTGCGGATTTCGTGAGACAAATTGGCCATAATTCTCTGCCTTTGCCCCAAAACATGATTTAGAAACTCGCCGCTGTTTTCTAATGCGGTATGTTTCTCATCCACCAGCTTGGATAGCATCTCCCCCTGCTCGCTGACACGATGAAGGTAATTGCGATACCCCAGATAGCTTAAAGCCATCAGCGCAATAATATAACCAATCATCGCCTGCCAAGTACGCCACCATGGTGGGAGAATATGAAGTGTCACTAGCGTTTCGAGTTGCTTAGCGTAGCTACGTGGATCGCTTACCCTTAGGGCTATTGTGTGAGTACCTGGCGATAACGTACTAAGATCGTGATTTATATAAGTACTCTCAGACGATACCCAATCACCTTCACCTGACAGTAAGTACTCAAGCTTCAGATCATGTCGTAATATGTAGTTATTTATAAAGGCATACAGCATGACCTCTCTATCACCCTGAACAAGGTCATAAACGTTGTTCTCCGCACTCTCTATGACTTTGCCTGATTTTTTATCTATAACTCTAATCACAGCAGAGCTAGCGCGTCTTTGCCTACTATCTATTCTATTTGCAAAAGCAGAGCTATTCACACGGTAGTTATAAATATCCCCGTCGGTGAAGATTGCATACTTAGCGGCGACTAACCCCTTATACTCAAAATCGATATCTTTAACACCGTCTGACTGATTTAGCACCATCCAGTCGCCTTTGATGTTTTTGAAAAAGAGCCCTGAGTTTGTTGCGATCCATAAAGTACCTGCGGCGTCAGAAGTACCACTTCGGATATATTTCACTCGGTGACTGGAACTTAATTCTTCTGTTGAAATGGTTCCCGAATCAAGGTCAAGTAGGAAAAGCCCCCGTGTTTTCGAGCAGAGATAGATTTCTTTTTTACCTGAAAAGAAGAAGCAATCGAATTTTAGTGTGTTTGCCAGATCTATGGGAAGTTTACGCCACGATGTTCTGGACATTTGAACATAGATTTCACTTGTCTCGGATAGGGCATAAATTGCACCTGATTCACTTATAGTTATATCCTGAATCTCAAAATCTACGTCTAGTTGGTCTGTTCTTTGCCACTCACTGTTGTAAATATGAATGTTGCTCTGACTATTATTTACAGCAACAGTGAGCCAATCATTTTCACCATAAGCGCTAACCAAGAGATGCTGCTTTTGACAAAACGGCTTTTCAACTCCTATATCGCAAACTTCATCTATCTGTTTACGGTAGATTTTTGTAGATGAAATGCTATTACCATCGACTATTCTGCCCAAAGCTCGGGTGAGCAAGCCACTGTTCTGTTCACTTGTAGTAATTGCATCAAAGAAAGTCGGAATGTAGATCAGGCCTTTCTGAGACGATGCGATATAGATATCACCATCTTCCGACTCAGTCGCAGATGTAATTGTACCTATTTCCTGATCATCCCATAAATTTCTGACCCACCGAACAGCCTCAACCTTGGTTTTTGTTAACTTTGAAAGACTATTTCCAACAAGCGTAACCGTGTCATCAATAGATGTTACCAGTTTTATATTTTTTAAAGGCCTGTCCGCAGATCGATATATTTCGGGTTCAAATAGCTTTGAACCGGAATAGACCCCTTCCGGACCTACTACATGGTATACATTACGATGGTGGGCAATATGAGATACTGTACTGAGGCGAGGCCAGTATTTTTCAATTTCATACTCATCGAACTTAAATGATGAGTCTTGTGCGTGCAAAACATCGCTGCCTTCGATAATTAGCGTATGTTCCTTGTTAGAAAAGATATAAGGGAAGCCATCGAATTTTCGTTTAGTTAGCCCATCAATTTTACGAACAATTTCTGAGCTTCTTTTATCATAAATCAAAACACTTCCAACCGTCAGAACGAGCAGTGTGCTTCCGGTATCGTGAACTTGCCAAGCGGATTGAAAAGCCTCACCTTGTTCAAGTTTCTCTATCGCACCATCTCTTCTTTTGAGAAAGATACCAGTACCATAGACAGTCAGCCAAATATCCCCTTCGACTGTTAGCTCTAAGTCAGATATATAGCCGGATGTGAGATAAGGGAGTTCAAATCTTTCTGCTTCCTCTCCTGCTAAGCGAAAGAGGCCATTCTCAGCTCCTAGCCAGAGTCCGTCCTCAGCATATTCAATGTCACGAATTATACCCGTTGAGAACCCGTCAAAATAGACATTTGCATCTTTCCAATAATGGTTCGCTTGAACCGGCCAAATAACTGTGCATAGCAGGACAAAAAGTACCAATGTCCTTTTTTGATAAAAACGCGTCCGTTCCATGACTGCGTATCCGCCATATTCTATGAATAATTTTTGAAGGTTTTAAGAGGATAAAAGAATGGATAAATTAGTTAAAGGCAATATTCACAAACTTAATACTAAAGAATGTAAAGCAGTCATGGGAGGCATAAGTCAAGAACACCTATTTGAGTATTTATCTGTAGATAAGCAGGGCATAGCATTCATGCCCGAAATACCTGATAAACCTGATTGGCCAAAAACCGGAAATCAAAATTAAACCAATACCCACCTCATCCCTGCATTTTCTGCAGCAAGCTGGTCGTAAATATAGTCCCCCACATACAAACACTGTGCGGGGGCTATTTGCCATTGCTCGGCTACCATTAGTAGTGCGGTGGGGTCGGGTTTAGCGGGAGCGCATTCCCGGGTAAGCACGTTAGTGATGGGAATGTTGTTGTTGGTAATTTTGATGTCTGAAGCTTGGCGGCAGTTACGAGTGACTATAGCCATGGGCAGGTTGGCCTTTAGTACGGCTTCTACCATCGCTTTACCGTTGTCTAGCCAGCGGGCTTCTCTGGCGTCGGCGAGTTCGTGGTCTAGAATCACCTGATGCGCGGCTTTTTGCTGTTCGCTATCGGGCAAGTTATCGATGAAGGTAAGAATGTCTTCATCTTGCGGGCAGCCAATGGTTTTGCGCATGGCGGTGAAATCCAGTGACGATTCCACCAGCGTGCCGTCTAAGTCAAAGATCACACCTTTTATGCCTTCAAGGTTCAGCATTCCATTCACTCCTGCCTGTGGTTTATCAATTCAAACTCTGAGTATACCTTTGAATTCAGTCATCTCTATTAAACTTAGGTAAACCTGCTCTTGACTGGGTTGTACTAGCACTTGCACTGAGGAATGTGCTGCCAGTTGGTGGTGTAGCGTGGTGACAGGTGCGCCCGTTTCATGCGCCACTGCTGATTTTTCCCTTTTGCCGCCACGCCAATGGTACTGCTGCCATAGCGGGCGTTAATAGCATCCATGCAGGCCATTAGCTTGTTGTTGGTGGGGTTCTCGTCGAACAGATCAGGCTGCTTCACATCGTCGTCCTGTACTTCAATAGCCCCTACCCCGCATTTATGAAACTGCACGCCTGCACAATACAGGGCATCGGCGGCTTTACCTGCAGCGGCCACCAGCTGACGGGAATCGGCAGTAGCGCAGGCGAACTGGTGCTGCACCGCTTTATGGTAGTGACCACTGGCAGCAAACGGGTTGGCATGAGCAAACAGGGTCAGCGTTTTTACACTACTGTTTTGCCGCCTGAGCTTTTCAGCTACCCGCTCGGCATGCCAGCACAATGCCTGTCTAAGACTTTGAATGTCGGAAACGGGCTGTCCGAATGCGCGGGTGGCGTAAATCTGCTTTTTCTTCGGCCGGTATTCTTCCCACTCCATACAGCGGGTGCCATTAAGTTCTCTTATCGTGCGCTCAATTTCCACGGAAAAGCGCTTACGAATGGATTTGGCATCGGCGCAGGCAAAATCCCACGCTGTCTGCATGCCAGACTGTTCCAGCTTTTCGCCAATACGCCGCCCTATTCCCCACACATCTTGCGGTGTCATTTGTTGCAGTGTGCTTTGAATGCCTGTGCGGTCGGCCAACACAGCAATGCCTGACTTGTCGCCCAAACGTTTTCCAGCATGACTGGCCGCTTTGGCTAAGGTTGGTGTAAGACCAAAGCCCACGCCGACAGGCAATCGCAATTGTTCCCATACGGCTTTGCGAATACGTTCGCCATAAGCATACCAGCCTTCTTGCGGCTGCCAGTTATCGAAATACAGGAAGCACTCATCGATAGAATACACATGCTGATGGGGCGCAAAGCCGGCAACCACCGCCATCATTCGATTAGACAAGTAGTCGTACAGTTCATAATTGGATGACCGCACGACTGCACCGTGTTTTTCAAGAAACTTCTGTACTTTGTAATAGGGCCCGAATTTTTTCACGCCAAGTTGTTTGGCAATATCGCACAGCGCGCAAATACAGCCGTCATTATTGGTAAGCACCACAACAGGCTTATTACGTATGGACGGGTCGAACACCTTTTCGGCTGAGGCGTAAAATCCGTTGGCATCGACTAACGCAAACATTGGCGCAGCATCCTGGTATAGCGGTGCATGCGCACAGAGCGCACCACAATGCCCTCTTCCTCAAACACGTCCCCCTCGCTGAGTACGTAAGGATTATGACTCTTACCCGGTGAAATCAGCACCATAGATTTACGGTCGAACAGCTTGCACACGAAAACACCGTTGAGGTTTGCCACTACTACATCTAACGATGTGGGCGCAGCTGAGCGATCAACAATAAGCAGATCACCGTCAAAAATGCCCACCCCCGTCATCGAGTCGCCCTGGGCCTGACCAATAAAGGTGGCCGTGGGATGATCGATAAGCAGGGCGTCGAGATCTAGCCCGAGCTCTCTGTACTCCGCCGCGGGCGATTCGAATCCGGTAATACCGGCTTGTGCGACAACAGGAATAATTCTCAGCATAGGTCAAAAAACAGTTGCTCTTCATACTGTTTATTTATACAGTAATTGCGAATCGAGTAACAATTAAATTTCACAACGCGCAGACTTTCGGAGAACCATCATGGCTATTACAGTGCAATATGTTGTTTCGCATAAAGGGGTAGAGAAACTAGTGACTACAGATAAAAAGGAAGCCGATCAGTACGATAAGATGCTGGATGCCGCCGACAATATCGCCACCTACATAGGCGCGAAAGGTATTAAGCTAGATGAAGAATTGATTGAAGATTTGTCAGTCATGCTGGCAAAAAATAAAGATGCGCTAACAAAACTGCTTAAAGGCGCCTCTGCCGATGATGTACTGGAAAGCGAATCCGCTGAAGTGGTAAAGCTACAGGCCAATAGCAAAAGCTAACGGCCTGTAACTAACGCCCGGGCGCAGCGATAGGCGTGGGTACGTCGAGTCAGACAATATTACTTTTGCTCGCAAACCGGGTAATGACGGAATACACCTCGGTAACGGTATTGCGAAGTTTTTGGCTAGCATCCAGCGAAGACTCTGAAGCCCGCTGGGTGTCTTTAGCACCATCAGCAATCTCAACAATTTGCTGATTAATATGCTCAGCCACCGAACTTTGCTCTTCTACCGCTGATGCCATTTCAAAGGTTTGATCGGCAATAACACTCACAGCAGAGTTAATTTCAAACAGGGTTTTGCGGGTATCTTCTACGATATTCGCACCTTGCTCCGCAGACTCCATACCATCGTTGGACACCCTGACTGCCCTTTCAGAGCGTTCGGCCAGTACATGTATAATGTTGTGAATTTTGTCGGTAGACTCCCGCGTCTTCGAAGCCAGAGAACGTACTTCGTCGGCTACCACGGCAAAGCCTCGTCCCTGCTCCCCTGCCCGTGCAGCTTCAATGGCAGCATTGAGCGCCAGCAAATTCGTTTGTTCTGCGATGGTAGATATCAAGCTGGCCGCTTCACCAATGTCGTTGGTTGACTGCGCAAGTTCCTGTACCGTTTTTGAGATTGAGCCCACAGCCTGCTTCAGCGACATAATGGCATTAAGCGCATCGTCGGCTTTGCGATTACCTTCCTCTACGTTTTTCGATGCAGTCCGGGCACTGTCTGCATTCATATCAACCCGCTCAGACACACTCTGAATAGCCTGAGACATTTGATTCACCGCAGACGCTATATTCTGCGTGGCTTCGTTTTGCTGCACGACAGCCGTGCTGGTGATTTCTGCCTGCTCGTGAGTGGTGTTGGCAATCACATCCAGGCCGCCCGCGGCATCTTCTATGCGGTCCAGCGCTGTGCGGCTTCGCGCGAGTTCACAGCCCAAAACGAGTTTAGCTCTGGCTTTGTTTCCGTAATCAGCAAAATAGGTTTGCGCAACCAATGGGTTTGAATAACTTTCCGGCGAGAGTGAAATGATACTTAGCCAATCCTGCTTATTTTGGTGTGCCATCCACAGAGCGCAGAGGACGAATCCAATCAGCCCCATCAATGCGGGCAGCAGTCCGGATAACATAAGCAGCCCGCAAACTGTCGCCGCCCCAACAATAACAAAAGGCAGATTCGATTTGATACAGTGAACAATAAGTTCACCCATCGACGTACTCGACTGGTCTGCGCGCAAGCGGGCATAACGAAATTCCGCTCGGTCTATCTCATGCGGCAGGGCAGGTACCCGTACCGACTCATAGCCAACAATAGCTCCGCTTTCAAACACCGGTGTTACGAATGCAGATACCCAATAGTGGTCGCCATTTTTGCGGCGGTTCTTCACTAATCCCATCCAGATCTTGCCGGCAGACAATGTCTCCCACATTTCCCTGAAAACACCAGGGGGCATATCGGGGTGTCTAACAAGATTGTGGTTTTTCCCAATGAGTTCATCGCGCTCAAAGCCACTCACCTCAACAAATTCATCATTGCAGTGAGTAATAATCCCGCGCTTGTCGGTAGACGAGATAAGGCGGTACTGTTTGGGAATCGAGTAAAGCTTCTGAGTAACCGGCTGATTATTTCGCATGTTTCTGAATCATATCCCTATTGTTTCAAGATAGATTAAATATCGTTAAGTAAACCTTAGTGCAAATTACAACTAATGAGTAATTGACCCGATAAAAAAATCTGTTCCTGATTATAAAGGGCATACAAGCGATTGAAAATGCTGAATTTATAATTATCTATGGCCACACTGATGTAAGCCCCAGAAAAACGCTCAGCTAAGTGGGAAGTTTAGCGTCACCGTGGTACCAACACCTTCAGTGCTGTCTATGTTGATCCAACCGGTATGAGACTCCATCAAAGCTTGCGCTACAGACAGGCCGAGTCCAGTACCACCACCGGGTGGCTTGGTTGTAAAGAAGGGAGTAAAAATGAGTGGTTTGTGTTCAGGCTTTATACCTTCCCCGTCATCCTTAATATAGATTTTCAGTGCTCCCGGCATAATGGCGGTGGCCACCGTAATTGCACCTTTCTTGCCACAGGCATCTGCGGCATTTTCAATCAGCGATTCGATAACACGCTTAATTTGCTTACGGTTAACTTCAATGCCTTCATGTGTGAGGGTGGGCATCATCTCAAGGCTAATCGACGCTGGTAATTTGTGAATAATGTCTTCAACGCAATATTGCAATAAATCGTCAATTTCTTCCCAACGTTTTTCAACGGTGACTGGCGAGGAAAATATTTGCAGCGACGATACTATCTCAGCAATACGACTCGCTCCCTCAAGAGAGGACTGCTGTATGTCGTCCAACATTTCACGCACGTCCTGTAGCATGTATTTCAGCTCAAGATCATGAGGGAGGTCTTTCAATTCAGAGTCCGACTGCACTATCTCGCTTTTGAGTTCGTCCCAAGCTTCGAATACGTCTTTAAGCATGTGGCCCTGAATCTCACAGTTACTCTTAATAAAGCCGATGGGGTTATTGATTTCGTGAGCAATACCCGCTGCAAGCTGACTGAGAAGAGTCATGCGGTCTACCATACCTGCGTCATGAAAATCAGCTTTTAAAGCAGTATCTAGCTTCGTCGCTTTTTCTTCGGGCAATTGAGTGAGTAAGTGCTGATAAATTGCGCGTGTTTCACTGAGGGCTTTACGCAAATTCTGATTAGCCAGGTAAGCATCCCG
>Ga0208204_100339_pt1 | contig 12768 bp, 12 predicted proteins | sample DeeseametaMP2252_FD_184173 | JGI IMG/M metagenome (GOLD analysis project Ga0208204, IMG submission 184173) | Marine microbial communities from the Deep Pacific Ocean - MP2252 (SPAdes) | ecosystem: Environmental > Aquatic > Marine > Oceanic | place: West of El Salvador, Pacific Ocean | collected...
GACTTCACCTTGAAAATAAAGATTCTCCAATTTGTCATCCACCACGGCACTTAGCTTTCCGCCTTTAGCATGGACTGTTATCTCCCCACTCCATCCCATTAGCTTTCTGCAAGTCACAGCAGCCGCCATAATCCCCGTGCCACAGCACAGAGTCTCATCCTCAACGCCTCTTTCGTATACCCTAAGCTTAATAACCTGGTTCTTGTGGTCCACAACTTCAAGGAAGTCGACATTTGTACCATTTGGAAACCTTACATCGTTGCGTATCATTCGACCTAGAGAGTGGATATTTATGTCTTCAACATTGTTTACTTGAATAACTGCGTGAGGCACGCCCGTATTGCAATATAGTGCACCTTTGGTGGAGAAATCAGAAATATTTATCTTGTCCACATCATATAATTCAGTCATTTTGACTTCAACCATATCTCCCTCAAGTGGGCGGCCTTCATAGTCTCCATTCATAGTTTCAAAATAGTACTTTTCTTTGCCTAGTTTTAGAATGTGGTGGGCGAAGTGAATACTACTTCTTGCGGCGTTTCCACACATTTCGGCCTCAGAGCCATCTGCGTTCCAAATTCTCATGCTGTAATCATGCTCATTTGAGTTTTCGATAAATATAACACCATCAGCTCCAACGCCTTCGCGGCGTTTACACCAATTTTTAATATAACTAATGCGTGGCCGATATTTTCCATCTAGGTTATTAACCAATAAAAAGTCGTTTCCTGAACCAGAGTATTTGTAAAAGTGCATCGATTCACTCCATTAACACAGCGCTTAAGTTTTCTATTTCTTATCATAATCAATGGGATATGGATATTATTTGATTTTCAAAGCTCAAGATTTGAGTTAACATAATTGACTCAAACCGACGGGACATTAGCTCAGTTGGTTAGAGCCCCCGGCTCATAACCGGGTGGTCGCTGGTTCAAGTCCAGCATGTCCCACCATAAAATCCCTTTTGGATCTTTCGATTCTAAAGGGATTTTTTTTGTGCAAAATTCTAGATTTTATTCAAAGACCACCCGGAGGGGGGTCATGGTTCACTGATTGAGAAAAAGCTAACTCAACGTTAGGTTTTTCGATTGAAGCAGTATGTTCCACCAGTTTTCCAATAAGCGAACATTCGTCCACTTGGTTACACAAAAAAGCCTTCTTTTAATCGAGAAGGCTTTTTTATTTCTATTAAAATATTTGTGTTTAAAAATTATAAAAACTCAGGATGGTATAACTCTTCTACAACTCTGCCACCATCAAGAGCGACCTTATAAGCTTTAGCATTTTTTCTAGAAGAAACAAATTTATCTAAGTTACCATTAATATAATGAGCTGCAACTCCATCATCACATGCTACACCATTTTTCATTGAGCCATTTTCTATTGAACTTTGATAAGCCGGTCGTCTTTCCTCTTCACCATCGTAGTGGGGACAATTACTGTCACTTAAAAAACCTAAACATTCTAATGGCAGTAGTTTCCCAGTTACGGAGTCAGTAAGTCCTTGCTCAAACCAACATATAGAACCCGCACTTATTCCAGCTAAGACAGCTCCTTTTTCGTAAGCTTCTCTAAGTAAAACATCTAAGCCCCACTCTTTCCATAAAACAAGTAAGTTTCTAGTATTACCTCCTCCAACATAGAAGATATCCTTCTCCATAACAAAGTCTCTAAGATCTCCTTCAGGTGGTCTATACAAGGCTAAATGACTTGTTTCACAGTTAAGTTCTGAAAACGATTTATAGAACCTATCAATATACTCCTTAGCATCACCACTAGCAGTACCTATAAAGCAAACTTTCGGAGTTTCTTTGTCTACAAGTGATAATAAATATCGATCTAACTTTAGATTATCTGGCTCCATCGAGAAGCCACCTCCACCCATTGCAAGAATTTGCTTTTTCATAACCTTGGTCTCCATAACCATAACCTATTTTGTTTCCTCACTAAATTATTCCAATGTTTTAACTTATTGAAAACTCATTTCAACAACACAAAGTTTTCAGATCTTTATGACTGAGGAAAATAACCTTCGTTACCAAAAAACAGAACTATATTAAATACTTAGAAGCGAGGAAGTAAAGTTCGCGTAAGCAACTGAATGGACCACCATTTAAAAAGCATCTAAGATATGAGCATAAGCGATTATTTAAGGGGCTTTTTACATTCTGGAATTATGATAAAGCCTGGTCTTCGGATTAGGCTTTTTTATTCTATCCAAGCAACATAGGTTTTATTTCTACAGTCATCACTAATTAAGACTTCATCAGAAAGAATCTTAAACCCATTGGTTATGATTTCTTCCTTCTGTTTTTCGAGTGAATATACTCTTCTATGAGGAAAGTACTTCTTGTTATTAATAATTGTCCACTCTACATTAAATCGATCAGGGCCTTCACTCCAAAGAATACCATCTTTGTCGAAATGAAAATAATCTAACTCATCAAAGGGGTTAACTCCCTCATCAGTTATCATTGTATAAATAAAGGTTTTTCCATCCTTAGTAAGATGTGCCTTAATTCGATCAAAGAACTTAGACCTATCTTCTTCCAATACTAAGCAATGTAATAAACAACTATCAGTAATAAGATCAAATTTCTTATCAAGGTTGAAGTCACAGGCATCTCCACAAACAAACTCGATGTGCATATCAAGTTTATTTGCAAGTCTCTTACCTTCATTAATTGCTGTTTGAGAGATATCAATACCTAAACAATTAATTCCTAGTGATGACAGATAAAAGCTCTGACTGCCAGAACCACAACCCAAATCTAATGCATTATAAAACTTACGACCATCTAAATACTTTAAAAGGATAGAGTTTCTCTCTCTCAACAATAGATCTTTTTCAGATTCCTTGTCCCAAGAAACGTGCCCTTTTTCTATAAGGCCCTGCCAAAACTCTTCATGTAATTCATAATATTTTTTCATTACCATAACCTAAGTTGTTTCCTCACTAAATTATCACAGCCATTTAAGTCCGTGAAAACTCATTTCAACAACACATAATATTCAGACAAATATCACTGAGGAAAATAACCTTAATTACAAAAAAGCAGAATTATATTAAATACTTAGAACTGAGGAAGAGAAGTTCGCGTAAGCAACTGAATGAACCACCAGTTTTCCAATAAGCGAAGTTTCGCCCACTTGGTTACACAAAAAAAGCCTTCAATTAAGAAGGTTTTTTTATTTCTAAATCTATACTTTTATTTGTTACAGGTAATCTGAACAGGGTAACTTTCAAGAATATTACATCTAGATTCGTTACAAATATAAGTGCACACTTCATTATTTTTTATGCATATAGGATTCTTCAAGGAGGCAACACTAACACAAGTATAGCCTTGATCACATTGTTTCACAGTACTACAACTATCCATTCTATCTCTATGGCATAATAGTTGAGCATGGATTTCATTCTTTCTACAAGTCTCAGAAGTACTATCCCAGCACCCTCCAGAATCCATGCAAGAATCAACATCACCAAAATAGAAATAAAATGTCGCTCCAATGAGTAAAACGAATAAAATAGCCCAAATAAATTTCATAACCATAACCTAAACTGTTTCCTCACTACATTATTCCAAGTTCACAACTCGTTGAAAACTCATTTCACTAACAATTAATAAACAGGTGAACATCACTGAGGAAAATAACCTTCGTGACAAAAAACATAATTATATTAAAGACTATTTCTTTAGGTCTTTGAGTCCAAAATATTTGAAAGCATGTTCTCTAAGTTCTGAGTATGTGAAATTAAATGACAACTTATTTTCTGCAAAGAACTCTTTCATTATTTCGTATCCATAAAAATAACCAGACCTCTTTTTCGAGAGATTATTCATTTCAAGTACATAAAAAAGGTCTTGAATAAGTTTTTTATCGGATTCATCTTCAAACAAATAATCATTAATTCTTTTGGAAAACTCCCCTTTATTTTCTTTTGAAATGAGAAGCCAGTTTTTATATTCAGCCTGACTAAGAATATCTCCCCAAAATACCAAAGACTCTGATTCTCCTGTTATAACTTGTGAAGCAAAAGTAGCAAAGCCTTCAGTCAGCATATACTTTAAAAGTTTATCTTCTTTACTCTTGTATTTCACCGGATCAAATTCAGAGGAGAACATCAAATGATAACCATGAATAAGTTCATGAGCAACAAAGCTATCAGGGATAGGGTTTAGGCGCACTTGTTTTAGTAAGGTAATGAGATCGAAAAAAACATAATTCTTTTCTCCAGAAAAAGCGAAAGCATCAGTTTTTCCGCATCCTTTCAGTAAAATAACCTCAAGTTCACCAGAAGATGTAATAAATTTATTCTCAATTAATTCTGATATTATAACAATCTTCGCTTCCAATTCTTTACTAGCTTTAAGTATTTGCTTGTTTTCTTCATCAGTAAGTTGCTTTTGAGACTCGTTTATTTCTTCAACGCTGCAAAAACGAGAGAATTTATTAAAAAAATCTCTATGCTTGCTATAGTCGTCACCCTTTGTGTTAGTTAAATTTATAATATGTTTAGCCGGAAATTTTCCCATAGTGGTACATGAGCTAAGAAATATAAAAAACAATATGAGTTCTACTTTTTCTAAAGTTTTCATAATAATTTAGACCACACAATACTTTCATATCATTTTGAACTGTCAGACTCTTATTTTGAAGAAGTCCCAATCAAGAACATAACCATAACCAAAACTGGCTTACCTCCAAATTATTCCAATCTTTATACTTATTGAAAACTCATTTAATCAAACTTAAAATCATGGACAAATATCACTGAGGAAAACAACCTTCCTTACAAATAACTTCAATTAAATTAACAACTTACGAGTGACATAGTAAAATTCACATAAGCAACTGAATGGACCACTTGGGTATATTAACCCAAGTGACTGTATTTAAGAGATTTTTAATTTTTGGATTTCTTTTAATAGAGAAGACATTTTTATTTTCAGCATTAAGAACTTCAAGTTCTGGACACAAGTTTCAATCAACGTACCAAAAAGTGCATAACCCAAATTTTTACTCCATTGATTTCATAATTTTAGGATAGAAAAACCATTTGAAACAAGACCGCCACGATTAAAAGACTTAGTTAATGCACATGTAATGGGAGACGTCTGGATTCGAGACACACCTTTCGGCCCGGTCACTGATTCACTTAAAATTGCCGAGCATTTTGAAATGAAACATCACAATGTTCTTAGAGCTATTGATAAATGTAATAAAGAATTAGGAACAGAACTCAAATTTGAGTTGTGTAAAAATCTTATTGAAAACAAATGAAAGATTAAGTTTTAAACTTTAGTCAAAGGCTTTTTTTATTTAAGCTCCAAAAACAAATCTTTTAAAAACCTCTCTTTTGAAGTCTCTTCCAGCCATGGAAAATGTCCAGCATGTTCTACTTTGATAGTTTTAAGATTGCTAATGTTTGCTTTGAGAAATTGAAAAGTTTCTTGGTGGGGAATAGGATCAGAGTCTCCGTGAAAAGCAATCACAGGAGTTCTGACCTTTTTTAAAAGTGCCGGAATTTCACCAGCATCAATCTTCTTCCAAAGTGAATCGATGCTATTTAAAAATGTGACGTAATTCCAATTGGATGAAGGCATGAGCTCTTCAGTCTTTGGGTTCAAGTGATAATACGGGCCTATTAGTTTTAGCCTATCCTGCATCAATTTATTCTTATCTTGATCAGTTTTAGCTAATTCTAGTTTTCTGTCTAATTTCTCAAGCTTTACCTTAACGCTCTTAAGAAATTTTCTATTAAGGTTTTCACTAAATGCATCTGCCGTTTTTTCTTCAAGAGGTGCGGTTCCTATAATTATAACTTTTTCAACAAGATCTGGGTGCTGAGCAACAGTTAAGAGTGAAAGGGATGCTCCCCATGAGTGTCCCAAAAGCACAACTTTACCCTTTGAACTGTTATCTTTAATTATTTTAGCCAAATCATCGATATGTGAATCTATGTTTAACTCATTAGAACTGCCTGGGGATTCATAGGTTCCCTTCTGAGCATAATCAATAACCTTGTAATTAGGAGCTAATTGCTTTCCTAAGGACTTCATATACCCAAACAATGAAGGCCCACCATGGACTAGAATTATTGTTTTAGGCCCTGCCCCATATTCTTCAATATGCATTCGTCCTCCGGCAAGAGAGCAACTTATAAAAAACCACAAAAATAGCGTAAAATGATATCTCATCAACAACCAGCTTCATTAGTCACTCAACGGTGAGTACGTTGTACTTTTTAAACATCTCATCCAGTGTTTTAGTATTTTCCAGTCCAGACCTATAAGGCCCTGGAATATTTGACTCAACGGCATGGGCCACAATTCGACCTTGTCCATGATTTAGAGTATTTTGGGGATATACCTTTGTTTTCGGATCGCTGTAAGCTCGCTCTGGTGAGATTATCTTCCACCCCTTACTCTTTAAAGCATTCACAAGATCTTTTATAAAAAGTGCCGCGAGATCATTTTCATGAAGTAGTAAAACATGCCTGACGGGAGTTTTATAAACTTTATTCCCTAGTTTTTCATAAAACTCCACTCCTTGTACAAGAGTATCAACATAAAATGTGCGAAGTCTGTCCATGTCCACATTCTTCTTACCTTTCAATGCATCTTGAAAAAGTTTGTTCATGTAAAAATCGAAGTTATCAACAGTTACAAAGGCATCCACGTAACCTTTTTCAACAATATGGTTGCGAATAGACTCGACTTCTTCTTTGTTTTTTCCTCTTCTCAAGAAAGGGAAACGAAAATATTTATCCAGCAGATTAAGTTCTGAAAGTATTGAGTCAGCTTGATCCAAGTCTTTAAGGTAGTCTTCTATAGAGCTATATTTTAGATTTAAATGAGAGTGAGTGTGATTGCCAATTAAATGGCCATTGCTTTTATATGCCTTAAGCCTCTCAAGTTCTCTTTCCCCATAGATTCTTGATGTATTTACGTAAAACGCCGCCCTCTCAACTCCAGCTGCCTTTAACTCTTTGATCAAATGCTGAGTTCTTTGAGTGCCGCTAAAGTATAGGCCATCACCCAATGGAGCATCGTCAAAAGATAAAGAAATCTCTTTAGAGAAGCAGGTAATACTGAAGAAGATTATTAGCAATATCCCTTTAAAATCTTCCATTTAGCTAAAAGAACTTTATATCCTGCACACAGGTTTCAGCTCCTTTGGAAACTCCATGAACGTCTCCGCCTTCAAAGCCTATAGTGATGTGAGGGTAGTATTTGTTGGGATCAAAGAATGTCTTCTTCCCAGTGAAGCTGGCCCTTCTCTCAAGTTCTTGCGCTATTTCAGCACGGACGGCAAATAACTCTGGGGAATCAACCACCAAGTAAAAAACCTTGTTAGTCTCATTCTCACGCATGCCAACACAAACGATTTCAAACTTGGTATCTTGAAGAGTTTTAAAGTACTTATGATGTAGCTCTATTGAGCTTATAAAGTAATTTATGCCTTTATGATCAGTAAACCACCCCTGGGCCTCTGGAGGGGTGATGACAGTTATATGGGCCTCTCCCCTCGTTTCAAGCTTTACTCCATAGAGAGAGTTGAGTTGTGGAACGATCGCCTCTACTGCTTCGTAATTAATATTGCGGATAAGAGCACCATCCTCTATAAACTCAGAGGAAAAGGGTACCTTCTTGTAGACATCTTTAGGGATCTGTATTTCCCCGAAAGCATTAGTGGCAAACAAGAAAAATAAATAAATGTATTTCATATTTCTTTTCATAGTTAGGAGTCTTACCCTAAATTACCAACTCAGCAAAACTAGTTTATAATTGTTTGAATATTTTATAAGCCTTGTTGTTTAGCCAACAACAACTTACGCACAATTAGCCAGTTCCCATGGGTGGGGCTCCAACACCCCCACCATTTCAATTAGCTAATTTAAAATATCTCCAACCTTTTTCTGAAGAATGCACTCTTTAAATATAAAGAAGCCTTGATATTCTTCACACAGGCGATCCCCTTTAGGCACATCATAGCCCAGATCAAACAAAGCACTGACCAGTAATTTTTCTCCGTGATAGCGGAAGATGCTCCTATGAGAATAGGTGTCATAAAAAGTTGATGACCAGTATTCATTCTGTACAAATTCAACCATTCCACTATCCCAAATGTTGTCAGGCAACATTTCAGCATTTTCCGTTAAAAAGTCGTGGCAATTTTCAACAGAGTCGCACCTTTTATAATCATAGTCCCTCGAGTCAATTAAATATTCCTCTTTGACAATATTAATGGCGAATGCGGCCAGTAACCTTTCTTTGTAGAACTCGCCTTTAGGAAGGTAGAACCCAACCTCTAAGCTTTTCAGACTCAGATCACTTACATGACCGGTGAATATCTCACTTGAAAGTCTTTCTACATACCCCTCATCCTTTGCCAAAAACCGAGGAAGTAAATGATGAAGAACTTCGTGCAAAACAATTTTTGCAAACTCCGTGTCTGAATGAGAGAGTGTTCTTTCAGTAAAGTGTATCTGTGCACCCCTTTTGTTAAGAGTGAACGCACCTAGACCTAAGAATTTTCCCTCTTCATCTGAAGCACGGTGGCCAAAGCTATCATTTGCTCCTGGCGGCACAATAATGTTTCCTATATAGCGAAATCTATCGTTACGCTTAAGTGAGATCATTTCGTTTATGACTTCTTTTGAGAGATCGTCGGAGAGATTTGACTCCTCAACCCTCTGTGAAACGATTTTGATCGCTTTTGTAATTTTCTGAGGCTCAGGAAAGTTTGTGGCATAAACTTCATATGGATCTCCACCATTTCCCTTATCACCGGCAAATGAATGTGTTGCTAATAAAATCACTATAAATAAAGTATATATTTTCATCTTAGACCTGCTTTTTTTTATTTTTTGATTATATCTTTAATTTTTCTTTCCTCGAGGCACTTATAAAAGATCCAAGCACCTTCCTCTTTCACACAGAAGTGATCTCCGTCTATAAACTCGTAACCTAACTTTTGGAGTGCTCCAAGGAGTAAACGCTCAGCATTAACTTTCTCAAGTTCTGAAAAAAATGGATCGAAGTAATCATTGCTGACATAGTCATTCATATTCTTGTCCCAAAGATTTAATGGGAGTTTGTCTTTTTCTTTGATTAGATATTCATAGCAGGCCAATTCATCTTCTTTATAGTCGCACTGATACAAAAATATAGGATTGGTATAAACAAAAGGCACCTTCTCTTCAGTTACCATTCTAACAGCAAAGGCTGCTATTAAGCGCTCTCTGGTAAATCCACCTCTAGGAAGGTAGTAACCATATTTAATACTGTTTAGGATAAGATCACTAACATTTCCCAGCCAGATTTCCTTAACAAGTCTTTCGATGAAGCCCTCGTCCTTGGCCAGAAATTGTGGAAGAACATGATGAGCGACTTCGTGAAGAACCAATTTTGCAAAATCGCCCTCTAAATGGGAGAGAGTTCTCTCTGTAAAGTATACTTGGGCTCCCTTTTTATTTTGAGTAAAAGCGCCAAGACCCAAGAAATGTCCTTCTTCGCTTGGAACGTGATGCCCAAAGCTCTGATCGGCTCCAGGTAGAACTATCACGTTACCTATATAGCGATATCTATCGTTGCGTTTGAGTGAGATCATTTCATTCACAATTTCATCAGAGAAGTCGATTGGCAGGTTAGATTTGTAGACTTTCTCCTCTACAAGCTTGGTTGCTGCTTCTATCTTTTGCGAATCGGAAAAGTTTCTAGCGTATACCTCGTACGGATCTCCGCCGTTTCCTTTATCTCCGGCAAAAGTGAGTGTTGATAGCCCCACCAAAGCAAATGTTAATAATTTTTTCATTGTTTCTCCTTAATTGATTTTTTTGCATTTTCTGTAAGTGGATAAAACTGAATGGCCAATTGGTAAACATCCGTTTTCTCACCATCTCTAAGCAGTGCGGACATCTTTTGTCTGAACTCTCTAATAATGGTTTTGGCCTCCGGGAGCTTTTCAAGATCGATCGCAACCGTCGCTGACGAAAAATCTCTGAGCTCAACCTCAATTTCTTCCAGTTTATTTTTCCCCATTTCTAAGGTTTCCAAGTGGGACTCTCTTAAGGCCTTGCTTGAAACATCCTCGGTGGTTTTTATATCTTCGTGTGTTTTGACGAGCTTTCCATGTTCATCTTCTTTAAGAAGACCAGATGTGATTAGATTTTTAAGCACAACCTCTGACCTGTTTAGAGTGATTCCCAACTGATCTGAAACTTCTTTTGTTGTTGCTTCAAAGCTTTCCAGGTTAAATAATTCAAGGACTGCATAGTGTTCCCACTCTGCTATTACTTTATGATAAGACTCATCTAGTATGTATCTTTGATCTGTGGAATCGATTTTAATATTATCGATATTAGTCTTGCTTCGATAGAGACTCTCCATGAAGAGTGTTTTTTCTTTTGGAGACAAAGACATTCTTTCCACTACACTTGAAGCGTGCTTAATGGGAAGTCTTCGCTTGCCTTTAATAATCTGGCATAAAGTTGAAGAGTGAATTCCCAAGTCTCTAGAGAAGGCCCTCAATGAGTAATTGGGATTAGTTCTCTGCTTAAGAGATAAATGGTCGTTCATTTTGTTAATGTAATATGCCTGACTTGTTTCCATAGACCATTGTTTAGCATAATTTGGCGTAGGGTGCGGCAAACTTGTAAACAATTCGCGGCAGTTTTTTGCCGCGGGTAAAAATTACAGAGTCAAAGCTGGCCTGTTATTTGCTTAAAGATAGGTAAGGAGATGCTTATGATTTACGTCTACGTTAAGCACACAGTTGCAAACTTCGCCAATTGGAGAGAAATCTACGATGGGCATAGGGAGACTCGAAGAAGAAAGGGTTGCCTAAATGAAAGATTGTTCCAAAAATTTGATGATGAGAATGAGGTTACGCTTCTCTTCACTTGGAGGGATGAACAGAGTGCTCGAGAATTCTTAAGTTCCCAAGATCTGAAAGATACAATGCAGAAAGCGGGTGTTATGCAAAAGCCGGAGATCAAATTCTTAAACTTGGTAGAAACAGTTAACCTATCCGCAAATAATGAGCAGTACCCTAACCTCGGCTAGTTAAGTGTAAGCTTTTTAGATGTCTCAAATAACTGCCCAAAAGGTGTTTTTGGAAATGCTCTAACCTTTATCCTGTTATGTTCTTTAATAATTTCAATAATTGTTTCTCGACCATTTAGCTTTTTAACTTGGCGGGTATGCAATCTAAGATAATGTTCCCTTTGTTCAAAGCTCATCTCTTTTAGTTTATTCAGCTCTTTTTCCACCAGGCCTTCAAGGTAGAGATGTTTTGAATTTTCACATAGTGGTGATTTTTGGGGAGATTCACCTAAAAAAAATCTCTCAAAATAGTAAAAATAAGGTTTAATGCAATAATAAAGAAAAGCAATTAGGACAATAGTTGAAAGAATATAGATTGCATTTTCATAGACCATTTTGAGTGCTCACTATCATCTATATATGACTGCAACATCTTGGCCATGGTGTTATTTTAATAAACCCTCTAGCTCTGACAATTCTCCATCTATTTCATGATCGAACTCTAAATTCAAAATTTTTGCCATTAATGGATATAGATGAATATTTTTTTTACTTGGGAGTTCAACATTTTTGAAAGCTGGACCTTTTGCATATAGTATCCCATGCATATCTTTATGTCCCTTATTCGAATAGCCGTGAGCTCCAAGTTTTTGAAATTCTTTCTTATCTACAAAAATACTCCATCCTTTCTCTGCTAAACAGACGATGTCCCCGATTTCAGGCCGATTCCTATAGTTTAGTTCTTTGGGTATGCTAGAGTTTGGATAACAACTATAGTTCTTGGAACCCTTATTTAAGTGTTTAATCGCAAGCCCAATATTGGTTTCCCTTTTTTTGTATAAATGAATCATTGTGCCTTCGCCAACAGCTTTGAAAGAGCTTAAAATCTTTTCAACTTCTGAGTTCTTACTCAACTCCTCAACTCGATCAGGGTTTAAAGATGTCATTCCATGATCTGATACTATAATAATATTTAAATCTGGTTGAATCTCTTTAAGCTTTGTTATCAATTTATTTAGACTACGATCAACGGCCATTATGGCCTCTTTTGTTTGGCTAGATCTAGGTCCATACTTATGTCCGGCGGAGTCCACATCATGAAAATAGAGAGTTACAAAGTCTGGTCTTAGCTCATTTGCGAGGGAAAAATATTTAATGACCTTATTCACTTTTTCATCATGTGTGGCACTATGATTATATTCTTCCCAATAACTAGGTCTTATTCCATTAATTGCTGTTTCCGATCCTGGCCAAAAATACGGAGCACTTTTAAGACCATTCTTTTCAACCAAATTCCAAATAGGGCCAGCCTTATAGAATCGAGAATCCTTCACAGATGAGCGATCTTTTAATTTATACGTACCTTCAAATGAAGGCTCAAAAAAGTAGTTTGAAACAATTCCGTGATTAATCGGATATCTACCAGTAACCAAACTTAAGTGATTAGGGTATGTTTTGGTTGGAAATGATGGTATTAGCGACTCAAGTCTTGCTGAGTCTTTGGCAAAAGAGCTTAGAAATGGCGGTGAATAAATTTCATTATAGTCATGCCTGTACCCGTCAATTGAAACAAGTAGAATTGAGGAGGCAAATAAGTTTGATAAAGAAAAACTCAAAAGAAGTAGAAGCTTCATTATGCACCTGTTATTTGAAGTACTCGAAGAAGTTTCCAAAAGACTTTGCCACGGCCTCTTTGGGGGCCACTTCTCCTCCA
>Ga0208204_100341_pt1 | contig 12641 bp, 13 predicted proteins | sample DeeseametaMP2252_FD_184173 | JGI IMG/M metagenome (GOLD analysis project Ga0208204, IMG submission 184173) | Marine microbial communities from the Deep Pacific Ocean - MP2252 (SPAdes) | ecosystem: Environmental > Aquatic > Marine > Oceanic | place: West of El Salvador, Pacific Ocean | collected...
AACCATTTAATACTGCAACGCCTGATAATGCGATAAACCCTATTCCAGCAGAAATAGACAGCGGCATACCTCGTATCCACAGCGCAAGTACGCCCCCAGTCAGTGCCAGCGGCACACCGGTAAAAATGATCAGGGCATCTTTCACAGAACCAAACGCAAGTATAAGAATGCCAACGATGAGAGCAAGCGTCACCGGGACCACCCAAGACAGTCTTTTGCTTGCCGATTCCAACTGCTCGAACGTTCCACCGTACTCCAGCCAGTAGCCGTCCTGTAGTTCCAGATCTGCACGCAACGTAGCCTGTAAATCTGCGACAAAACTCCCTAGATCGCGCCCGCGAACGTTGGTTGTAACGACTACACGACGTTTGCCGTTTTCCCGACTGATTTGTGCTGGCGCGGGTTTAACTTCTAATGAGGCTACTTCCTGTAGAGGCACATACCCATTGGATGTCGGAACTGGCAGTACCTTCAACTTTTGAACGTCACGTCGTAATTGTTCCGGAAGACGAATTACCAGTTTAAAGCGCCGGTCTCCCTCATAGATCAAGCCTGCTTGCTGACCACCAATACTGGTCGAAACCAGAGACTGGATGTCGTCGATGTTCAGGCCATAGCGCGCCATCACCTCACGTTTGGGGATTACAGATAGCATAGGCAGACCAGCTACCTGTTCAACGCGGGTATCCGCTGCGCCAGGTAAATCTTTCGTCAGTGATGCAACCGAATTCGCTGATGCCAGCAACGTATCCAGGTCATCACCAAACACTTTAATCGCGACGTCAGCTCTGACACCTGAAATTAACTCGTTAAAGCGCATCTGGATAGGCTGCGTAAACTCGTAGTTATTGCCCGGTAGCGCAGTGACTGCTTTCTCAAGCTCTTTAATGAGCTGTGATTTAGGCTTGTCCGGAGTGGGCCACTCAGAGCGGGGCTTGAGCATGACGAATGTGTCGGCGACATTGGGTGGCATGGGGTCGGTGGCCACCTCTGGCGTCCCCACTTTGGCATATACCTTGTCAACTTCTTCAAAGTCGATAATGGTTTTTTCAAGGAGTTCCTGCATTTCAACAGACTGCTCTAATCCCGTGCCTGTAATACGTAATGCATGCAGCGCGATATCACCCTCGTCAAGCTGTGGAATGAACTCAGAACCTAATGTAGAGGCAAGCCACGCACAAACCACAACGAGACCCAGCGCGCCTGCCAGAATAAGCGATTTGAACTTAAGCACCCACTCAAGCGCAGGTCGATAAATGGCTTTCGCCCCGCGGATAATGACGCTTTCCTTTTCGCTGATTTTTCCGCGCATAAACACGGCGATCGCAGCAGGCACAACTGTGAGTGACAATACCATCGCACAAAGCAGTGCGATTACTACGGTTGTTGCCATGGGGTGAAACATTTTCCCTTCTACGCCAGAAAGTGTAAATATGGGGAAGTACACCGCGGTGATGATACCCACGCCAAACAAGCTGGGGCGAATAACTTCAATAGTGGCGTCTTTAACCTCCTGTAAGCGTGCTTTAAGCGCCAGTATGCCACCTTGTTGTTTTTGCGCTTCTGAGAGCCTTCGAATACAGTTCTCCACGATGATGACAGCGCCGTCCACAATCAGACCAAAGTCCAGCGCCCCGAGACTCATCAGGTTGGCAGAGACCCCCCGCTGAACCATGCCGGTAATAGTCATCATCATCGCGATAGGAATAACAGCTGCCGTAATAAGGGCAGCGCGGATGTTTCCTAACAGTAAAAACAGGATAACAATAACCAGCAGTGCGCCTTCCAACAGATTTTTTTGTACAGTCTGGATGGCTTTGTCGACCAGGGTAGTGCGGTTATATACCACCTCTGCCTTAACCCATTCTGGCAATGATGTTTGTATTTGCTGAAATTTTTCATTGGTGAGCGCTGCAACTTCACGCGAGTTTTCTCCGACCAACATCATCACGGTGCCCATCACGGTTTCTCTGCCGTTTCGGGTTGCCGCACCTGTACGTAGCTCTTTGCCCAGTCCCACTTCGGCGACATCGTTGACTAAAACAGGCACGGAACCTTTACGTCCGACAACAACGCTCCTGATATCCTCAATTGTTTTTAACTGCCCCGGTGAGCGAACTAACAGTTGTTCGCCGTTGTTCTCTATATAACCGGCCCCAGCATTGTCATTGTTGCTTAACAACGCTTTGCGGATATCTGCCATAGTCACACCCATTTCCAGCATCTTCGCTGGATGTGGCATCACGTGATACTGCTTGTCGTACCCCCCTATGGTATTCACTTCCACCACGCCCTTAACCTGAGCCAGTTGTGGTTTGATTATCCAGTCCTGAACTTCACGAAGTGCCATAGGCGTAACGGGCGAGCCGTCCGGCATTTTGGCGCCGCCTTTCGCTTCCAGCGTGTAAACGAAGATTTCACCCAGCCCTGTTGCAATCGGTCCCATCTCAGGTTCAAGCCCAGGCGGCAGAACGCTTTTCAGCGTTGCCAACCGCTCGTCGATAAGGTTCCGCGCAAAGTAAATGTCAGTTCCTTCTTCAAATACCACGGTGATCTGAGAAAGTCCGTAACGTGAAATTGACCGCGTATAGGACAAATTGGGCAGACCATACAACGCAGTTTCAACCGGAAAGGTGATCCGCTGCTCGGCTTCAAGGGGCGAATAACCTGGTGCTTCCGTGTTTATCTGAACCTGAACATTAGTAATATCCGGCACCGCATCTATCGGTAGTCGCTGATAACTCCAGATGCCGATGCCTATGATGACGAGCACCAAGGTTAACAGCAGATAACGCCGCTCAACTGAGAGGCGAACAATATTATCTATCATTTGTCTCTCCCTATCAGTGCGCGTGTGATGCGCCGGATTTTTGAATATCCGCTTTGATTAAGTAGCTGTTGTCGACAACATACGTTTGTCCGGCGGATAGCCCTGCGACGACTTCGGAAAAGTTGTCGTCCTGCAAACCTATGGTTACAGGTGTTGCCTGATAAGCATTGCCTTCATTCAGGAACACAACCGGCTTATTGTTAAGAGTTTGAATGGCGCGATTTTCGATTTTTACCGGCACCGTTTTTTGTTGTGAGTCGACAATGCCTGTGACTAAATCGCCGGGAGAAAGCAGACCGTGCTTGTTCACCACTTTTACCAGTGCTAGCTGGTAGGGTTGCCCTTCGTGAGAAGGAATAATGCTGGTAATCGTACTGTTGAGTTGACGACCATTTGCGATAATGTGAACGGATTTGCCTTCAGCAATCTGACTGCGCTGAGTTGGAAACACCTTTAATTCCGCCCAAAGAACTGAGGTATCAACTATCGTAAAAAGCGGTGTCGTGCTGGTAAGCTCTCCGATATTCAGGTTGCGCGATACCACAATGCCATTGATTAGTGCGTTCACATCGTAAGACTGGAGGCTGTCATTCGACTGCACCTGCGCCATTGCCTCTCCGGCTTTCACGGTCTGCCCAATATCAGCAAAGAGCTGCTCTACAATTCCCGTAAACCGGGCGTGAACCTCGGCACGCTGTTGTGGCGGTATAGTCAGTTGACCATAAACCTCGGTGTGCTGTTTTATTTCACCGCCCGTAGCGACTTTTGTGGTAACGCCAGCCTGACTCGAGTACACATCATCAATCTCAGTTCTGGCTTCGTGCTTCATCCAATTCCACGAAAAGCTATTTCCTCCCTGTAAGAGTGTAATATTCGCGAGAAATGAGTGCGGCTCAGTGATGAAACCTGTAGATCTGAGCCCATTTTCATGGGTTTCAAAACGGATATTTTCCTGACGTCCTCCCATACGATTGAGGGTGACATTAAGAGCGTCAGGTGGCAGCGGCTGCGAGCGATCAGCGCTTTCTGCCAGTAAATATGCCCCCTCTTTCGTATCCTGAATGCGTAATGTCAGGGATACGCTGCTATTGGTAAATGTTTTCGATTCAGCAGCATGGGATTGTTTGCCACTTGCTGCGGCATCGGCATCAGTCAGACAAAGTAGTAGTGAGATGAGAACGAATAGTCTATTCATGGGTATTCCGGAATTCTTGTGTAGGAGAAGCCTGACCGGATAATCCGGTCCACTGTTCAACGAGTGACTGGTTCACTAACGCGCTTTCGCTTAATTCGATGACCTTTGCACGAGCGCGTATTAACGCATCTCTGGATGCAATCCAGTCTTGGTAGCTGTATGCCCCTCGCTGGTAACCTTCGAGCACGAGTGTGGTGGCTGTTTCAAGGTCGGGCAAAACGGTGTCGTTGATATGCTTTACGGCATCAATGGAAAAATTAAGATATTGCTGCGCTTTAAAGAGTAATGCTTTTATCTCCAGTATCTGACTGTCTCTGGCAAATACCGCGGCTTCTTTCTTCGCCAAGGCAGCCTGAGAAGCGCCCTTGTTCCTTTGCTCAGCAAAAAGCGGCGCGGATATGGCAGCAACAACAGACGTATCCTGAACTGCCTGAGAGCGACGTACGCCAATGCGCCATGAAATATCAGCCCTGGCATTACTTTCTACCAGCTTTTGTTCAGCTTCTTTCACATTGATTGCTTGGGTGAGTCGTTCCACATTTGCTGATTCAAGAAACTGTTGATAAACAGCTGAATACAGCCGTTTTGCGGGAAGGTTGCTAAGTGAGCCTGATATTTTATCAATCGCCTCAGCATCTCCCTGCCAAAATAGTGCAAGTGACTGTTTGGCAATAGCCAGAGCCGTTTCAGCGGATGCTTTGTCGACTTTAGCTTGATTAAGTGCGGCTCTGGCGCGCAGAAACTCAGCTTTATTGGTTGCGCCTTTCTCTACGCGCTGCTCAACGATAGATAGGGCTTCATCAGCAAGAGAAACAGACGTTTCCGCCAATGCAAGTCGCTCTTTTGCCGCGAGAGTTTTTACATATTGCCGGGTTAGTTCGCTTAACAGTTCGAGTGACACGACATAGCGTTCTGACTGTAACAGGGATAAATTTGCGTCAGCCAAAGCTACCCTTGCATTGCGCTTTCCTCCCATCTCGAAGACAGAGGAAAGTGAAACCGTCAGTTCAGCATCATTAATGCCTGATGCGTCACCGGAACCGAGCAGGTTTTCTGCTTCAACGCCAACGTGATAAGCCGGAGTGAGATTAGCCTGCTTTTTATCTGCCTTAGTGGCTGCAAGCAACGACTGATATTGCTGTAAATCCGGGTGCTGCTGCAATGTCAAACGTGTGGCTTGTTCGAGCGTAATCGTTTTACTCATGGCAGTTGGTGATATGAATAGCAACACACTACCCATGATCACAGTGCACATACGCTCACGCGCATGCGAAAAAAAAGAGTTCATATTGTAAATCCTGGTCAGTAACTAAATGGGTAAAAAATGACTAGGATTTAGGCTCTGGGAGGACGATCGATACCGGGTTGCAAGTGAGACGGAGGGAATGTGCGGTAAGCGGCAAGTGCTGTCTCGCCAAGTGCTCCTAACTGGCTATCAGTATTTTGGAATAATACGATATGGGTAAAATGCCCGTGACAGGAGCAGCAGTGGTCACAGTTGTCTGCGCCTGCGTCGTCTACAGAATCTTTATCTGGCTGACACACACTGGAGTCCTGAACACACAGTTCATGGTGTGATTCTGAAACGTTTTCGAAGAAGCTATCAAAAGCAAACGCATCTGAGGCAAACAAAAACAACTGTGCAAACAACATCAGGGCGGTAATCACCACCTTGCTGTTGATCTTGTTGTCTTGATGCAATTTCATTGCGAATCCTTATCTGCCTAACAGCGCTAAATTAGCCTTCTTAATGTCATGAGTCAAGGTTGGTATTTTTTTAAAGAGTGGACCCAAATTCAGATAATAAGTGCACCACTCATGGTTAACTGGCGATAGACGATCAACTGCCCGTTGGTGGTATTCTAAAGTCGCCAGACGAAAAGAGTATCACCATGAGTTACAAGCAGTTGATCGAAGGGCAACGATACCAGATTGACGCCTGCTTACGCGAGGGTTTCAGCTACCGGGAGATTAGGAAACGGCTGTAGGTGAATCACAGCACTATCAGTCGAGAAGTGGGGCGCAACCGGATTCGGGATAACCATTATCTGCCCGAAGTCGACCATGCCAAGGCAATCAAGCGACGATGTCAGGCAGGGAAATACGGCATACCAGAACAGACCATCACGTTTGTTAAGTTTGGGTTGAAGCAAAAATGGAGTCCTGAGCAGATAGCATGCGTGGGTAAAATCATTGGTCATCCCGTCAGCCATGAGTGGATTTACGGTTTCGTGCAGCGCGATAAATTGCGCGGTGGCAAGCTCTTCAAGCAGTTGCGACATGGTCACCGGGATTACCGAAAAGGCAGTCGTGCGAAGCGGGTTATTATTCGAATCAGATTGGGATTGGGATTGGGATTGAGCGTCGTCCGGCCATCGTGAATAAGAAGAAACAGTTCGGTGATTGGGAAGCCGATACCGTACTAGGCAAGAACGGCACAGGTGCCATCGTCAGTCTGGTTGAGCGCAAAAGTAAGCTATATCTGATACGCAAAGTGCCAGCGAAAACCGCGACTGACGTGAGTCGCGCGATGGTTAGTATTTTATGGCGCTACCGTAGTCATGTCCGCACGATTACCGCGGATAACGGCGCTGAGTTAGCCGCCCATGAGCTGGTAGCGGATAAACTAAAAACGGACATCTATTTCGCTAACCCATACTCATCATGGGAATGCGGACTGAACGAAAACTTCAACGGGTTGCTGCGGCAATATATCCGTAAAGGTACAGACTTGCGGACGGTGACAGACAAGCAGATTGCTGCCGTTGAGCGTGCGCTGAATGCGAGACCAAGGAAATGCCTTGGGTTTAAACAGCCATCAGTCGTGTTCAACGAATTACGAAGAGCGGCTTAATTTAGCGAGTGGTGCACTTCGCAGTTGAATTCGCGTGATCATAACTTCCAGAAATAAATTCACTCAGCTTTTCTGATGTAACTATCTTTTGTCTATTGAGGAACATACATTCAACAATTTTGTATTCATTTGGGGTTAATCTGATAGAGCTATTATTGTATGAAAGCGTTTTGATCTGGATATTCAAAGTCAAATTGTTGATGGTAATTTGATCATTTGGAGAATTTGCAGCTCCTCTGACCTTTCCCCCGAACGTTAATATGGTTTAAGCCCTCTCTTGACCTTTGGCAGTACACTTGATAATTAAGCAATTATTCGGACATGCAAATTCATATCGATTACTGCCTGCCTAAATACAGGTATTAAAATTAAAAAAGTAATCTGATTATTGATCTAAATCAGAACATGTTTCTTTCCCTCAGACGATTATTGATGATCAGGGAGGGCGCATGTTCACCAAGCGTAATTGGCTAGAATTCGTTGTTATTTTTATGCTGCTAGTGCCGCATGGGCAGGCTGGTGCTTATACGTGTGAGTGTCCAGGTGATGATTCCCTCACAACTCAAGATAGTCTGTCTCACGCTCCTTCCGAAACGAATCCAATGTCTCCCCGTCAGCAGCATCTGAAAGCCGACAGCGATCATTGTGAAATGTGTGAGCCTGACAAATGTTTGTGCTGTGAAGGTTTGTATGCAGGCTGTCATATCTTAGTACTGACTCCAATTCATAATGACATTTGTTTCAAGGACGACTTTTACCTTTCACCGATAGCGACTGACGCTCAGTCACTTGCTTCTGGTTTTTCTGTCCCACCATTTCACCCTCCAATTACTTGTTAGCCACAGAATAGTTGCGCCTGAAACGCCTCAAAATAGGCTATCGGTAAAGAAAATAGCACCATTTCATTTTTACGCGCCAGGTAATCAGGTAAGACTTGACCTGTGTGTAAGACATAGGTCTACGCTGTAAATCAAGATTATCGAATTAGAATAGCTGTGGAGCAAATATGATAGTTAATGATATCGCAAAATCACTGACAACAACCGCAGGTACCGTGCGCTACTACACGCGCTTAGGGCTGATAAAACCAGACAAATCAAACAACGGCTATAAATTTTATTCGAGTAAGGACCAATCAAGACTCAGATTTATTCTCAGTGCCAGACAACTGGGTTTTACCGTGAAAGATATTCAACAAATTCTGGAAGAGGCTGATCATGGTAAGAGCGCCTGTCCACTGGTTCGCAAACTCATCAAGGAGCGATTGGATGAAACTGAAAAACAGTTTCAGCAAATGTTGCAGTTGAGAGAAAAAATGGAAGGTGCTCTGAAGCAGTGGGACTCGATGGCAGATAAAGCGCCAACGTCCCACATGGTGTGTCACCTTATTGAAAACATCAACAGTGAAGGTGCCGAGGAGGCGCAAAATGGGTAAGACGGCTTCCGAACAACAATTGATTATCGAAGGTGCAGGGTGCGCAAGTTGCGTTGGAAAAATTGAGACCGCGCTCAAAAATACTCACGGCGTTGACCGTGCAGAAATGAACTTTGCAGACCGAACCGTGCTGGTCTCAGGCACTGCAGAGACAGAAGCGCTCATTACCGCAGTTGAGTCTGCTGGTTATAACGCGAAAGCACTGAATGATTCACATGGAAGTGACGGATTGGACGAGAAGGATGCCGCCGACTGGGCGTATTATAAAAAACTGATTAGAGACACAGTTATTGCTCTGTCGCTTGGCATACCTTTAATGATTTACAGCGTTCTGATAGGCGAAATGACCGTCGAAACGACTACGCAACGCATCGTCTGGCTTCTGGTTGGACTGCTGACGCTCGGAGTAATGTACTTTTCTGGCAGACACTTTTTCGTGGGTGCATGGAACAGCCTGAAGAACCATTCTGCCAATATGGACACGCTGATTGCGCTGGGTACTGGCACGGCCTGGGTGTATTCCATGCTCGTGGTCTTTATTCCTGACGTTTTTCCATTGATGGCAAGGCATGTCTATTTTGAAGCCACCGCTATGATCATTGGTCTGATTGATTTGGGGCTTGCGTTGGAACTGAAAGCACGTGGCAAAACCTCGGAAGCGATTAAGCGTTTGATTGGGTTACAAGCGAAAACAGCCACGGTCATTCGGGACAATAAAGAGGTCCATATTGCTATCGACCAGGTGCTTCTTAATGATGTCATCAAAGTCAGGCCCGGAGACAAAGTGCCGGTAGATGGTGTCGTCATCGAAGGCCACACGTCAATCGACGAATCCATGCTTACGGGGGAACCCATGCCGGTAGGAAAAGCACAAGATGATGAAGTCGTCGCCGGAACCCTCAATAAGTCAGGCATGATTTTGTTCAAAGCAACGCGAGTAGGCAAAGACACCGCGCTGGCGCAAATCATATCCATGGTTAAACGGGCCCAAAATTCCAAGCCCCCCATCGGGCGCCTGGCCGACGTGATCTCCTCTTATTTTGTTCCTGTTGTCATGATTATTTCGGTACTCAGTGCCCTGGCATGGTTGAATTTTGGACCTGAGCCAGCTCTGGCATTTGCTATCGTTTCAGCCACCACGGTATTAATAATTGCCTGCCCATGTGCGTTAGGGTTGGCCACACCTATGTCAGTAATGGTAGGGGTTGGCAAGGCCGCGGAAGCAGGTGTACTTATTCGCAACGGTGAAGCGTTGCAAACGGCTTCAAAGATCACCGCTATGGTACTGGATAAAACCGGGACCATTACGGAAGGCACACCAAAAGTCACCGACATAATTTTAGCCAATGCCAGTGATGAAAAGCCCGTGTTGCAATTGGCAGCCAGCCTGGAAAGTGGTTCGGAGCACCCCTTGGCAATGGCGATAGTAGAAAGTGCCCTCGACCAGGACGTTGAGCTGCTTAAAATTGAGGGATTTAACGCAATTACCGGGATGGGTGTTGAAGCCAGTTGTGAAGGGAAGGCTTTACTGTTTGGTAATAGTAAGCTCATGGCTAAAAACGAGGTGGGCATTGGTGAATACGCCGAGAAAGCACAAACACTGGCCAAAGAAGCCAAGACTCCGATGTATTTTGCTGTAGATGGACAACTGACTGCCATCATAGCGGTTGCCGACCCGATAAAATCAGACTCTGTCTCTGCCATCAAACGCCTGCAAGCCAATGGGACCCGGGTCATCATGTTAACGGGGGATAATAAGGAAACTGCCGCTGCCGTTGCAAATAAAGCGGGGATAAGCGAATTTTTTGCTGATGTATTGCCCGAAGAAAAAGCCAACAAAGTGCAGGAACTGCAGGAGCAAGGAGAAGTAGTGGGCATGACTGGCGATGGAATTAATGATGCCCCTGCACTTGCGCTAGCTGATGTTGGCTTTGCCATCGGTACAGGAACAGACGTAGCGATTGAAAGTGCAGATATCACCTTAATGCGCGGTTCGCTTCATGGCCTGGCAGATGCAATAGCTGTTAGTAAGGCTACGTTGCGCAACATTAAGCAAAACCTGTTTGGTGCCTTTGTTTATAACGTAGCAGGCATACCTTTCGCGGCTGGCGCGCTCTATCCATTTTTCGGTGTGTTGTTAAGCCCGGTTATTGCTGGTGCGGCTATGGCATTTTCTTCGTTGACGGTGGTGTCGAATGCGAATCGGCTTCGCCTATTCAAGGCAAAAGACCACTAAGGAGATTTCTTATGATGATGATTAATATTGTCGGACTTGCGGTGATCGCACTGATTATTTGGTGGTTTTGGCTATACAAGCCTGAGCAAACAATAACTGACAGCAATGAAGTACTCATAGAAGTAAAAAATGGTGTGTACTCACCTGCTGCAATTCAGGTAAACGCCAACCAGTCGGTTACATTGAAGTTTTTGCGGAAGGACGAATCTCCCTGCTCTGAGATTTTACTGATCCCTACGTTAGATATTAGTGAGCAATTAAAGCTTAATGGTGTAACACAAATACACCTCTCAAGCATTCCACAGGGCGAACACGTCTTTCACTGCCAGATGCAGATGTATCGTGGTGTTCTAACGGTGGTAAAGGAGGAGTCATGAAAAACAGTCACCCCCGATTTTGGTCAACCCCCACGGGTTGGACGGCACTAGCGATTATCGCTGCCGCTACTTATTTTTTAATCTTCGAACATGGTCACGACCACGAACATTCTCCGGACAGTGAAAACAGGCGGCAGAGTTTTCAGGAATTGAGTGATAAGAACGCGGCTTATCGTGATGGATACATTGAAGGGGTAGAAGAAGGCCGCAAGGAAATGCATAAAAAGGACGATGGTGATGAATGACACATACGATTATGGCTTATGGTCAATGGTGATACTGAACTCAGCTATTTTTATCTTTTTTGCATTTAGTTTTGTGAAGCCCAAAACGTCCACCGATTGGCGAAGTCTGGGCATTTTTTCTGCTTTTGTTGTGGCCCTCTTTACCGAAATGTACGGATTTCCATTAACTATCTATTTCTTGTCAGGGTGGCTTACTGATACCTACCCGAAGGTGAACTTCTTCGCGCACGAAAACGGACACCTGTTACACACCTTCTTTGGTTTTGACGGTGATGCCCATTGGGACCCGTTTCATATCACCAGTATGGTGTTTATTGTTGCAGGCTTCTTTATGTTGTCTTCAGCGTGGAATGTACTGCACCACGCCCAGAAGAACCATCAGTTAGCTAAAGCTGGATGGTATGCGCGTTGTCGCCATCCTCAATATGTAGCCTTCATTCTGATCATGTTTGGCTTTTTGTTGCAATGGCCAACCATTCCCACATTGGTCATGTTCCCTATTTTAGTTGTTGTGTATGTACAGCTGGCTAAGCATGAAGAAGCTTTAGCTATTTCTGAATTTGGCGAGGAGTATGTGAATTATATCAACACGACACCACGCTGGATCCCAAACCTGAACGTTAAATTAAAAGGTGAAAACCATGAAAAAACTCACTAAATCAATCATTTTTTCAACGTCATTACTAATGGCGGCAACTGCACCAGCGCAAAGCATGAAAGGGCATGAGCACCAGGGCTCAGACAAGCAAGACATGCAAATGGGAATGAATATGTCTGGCAAAGATATGCATATGATGCATGCGAAAATGAAAGCGATGAAGGAAGAAGTTCATGCTATCAAAGAAGAAAAGGACCCCGTTAAGCAGCGTGAGATGATGAAAAGCCATATGCAATCCATAATGGGAATGATGCATATGATGCATGAGAAAATGAAAAAACAACCCATGCAAACCCAGGTTAATATGGCAGAAAAGCATCTCAAAATGATGGAAATGATGATGTCAAAAATGGAGGACAATCATTCGCCTATGTCAGAAAAAAGTCAAACTAACACTTTAGGGGGAGACCATGAGTGATTTAGATCACAGAGTAGGTGTCAGAGAAGCTAATTTAGTCATTCGCAATTTACGGCTCAGCAATGTCAATGAGGCAAATTGCGATGCCCTAATTGGAGAAGTTGATAAGCTCTTTGGCATCGATGATGTGAGTTACAACATCAAAGAGGGTGTTATTCACTTGGCATATGATGCGACACATATAAATTTGGATGGTATTGAAGAAGTCATTCGAAGACATGGTGCCGACCTTCACAATGATTGGTGGACACACACGAAAGAAGGTTACTATCAATTTGTCGACCAGAATATCAAAGACAATTCAACACACAAAGCGTGGAGTTGTCATGCAGTGCCGCCGGGATCCCACAATAAGCGTAAATGAACTCAATGCGCTATATGCTCTCTCGGAAT
>Ga0208204_100342_pt1 | contig 12618 bp, 12 predicted proteins | sample DeeseametaMP2252_FD_184173 | JGI IMG/M metagenome (GOLD analysis project Ga0208204, IMG submission 184173) | Marine microbial communities from the Deep Pacific Ocean - MP2252 (SPAdes) | ecosystem: Environmental > Aquatic > Marine > Oceanic | place: West of El Salvador, Pacific Ocean | collected...
GAAGCGGTTCTTGACTCGCCCGAGCTCTTTCGCTACCACTTTGCATCATCACAATCAGGAGGTGTGCATTGTGTGGCGGTGCTCGAACTCGGGGAGCCGCCGGCTTCTCTCCGGTTGTTTGGGTGGGAGTCTTTCGGCCGTCGGGGTCACCGGGCAATGAATAGGGACTCCTTGGAATCGTACCGTACTTGATTTGTATGGATATGAAGAGACTCGATGAGCTATGCCGAGAACTTGAGAAAGCTGCGCTTGCTATCGAGCGTTGTGAAATAGAACTTGGCGAAGTCCGTGAAGACGGCATTCCCGATGCAGACGTTGATCAAATTGACCGAATCAACGCTGCGTTGGCCGCTGCCGGGAAGAAGTTCGAGCAAATCACGATGGAGCTGAAGAGCCTCTCTACGAAGAACAGTGAAGACTACTGAGAACAGTAGGTTTGACCCCGCGACTTAATAAGTCAGCGGGCGTCAGAGATGGAGTATCTTCGAGAATCTCGACCTGGCCGAGCTCCGGGTGGCCGATCGGGAGCCGCCTAAACGTAACTTCTCTCCGTAGCGTAGACCGGCCGGTCTACGCTACGGTTGCTCTGACTCTTCAGTAGGCACTTTAGTATATGAAGGCTCCCAACCTGAATTACGGGCGGAAGTCCACTCGGATATATCGAATGACGAGGAGGAGGTCCTACAAGGTGACAGTGGACAGAACTCTATCCAATTCAGCTCGAGAACTTGAAGGCTTTATTCTTTCTCAGCCCTATGTTAAAGAGAATGAAATCCAAACTTTCTTGGAAGAGCGGCCTGAACTTGTATTTCGTCCGACCTTTAGCCTGAACCACGGCTTGCACAACAACGCTATTATTACCAAATTCTCGCTAGGCGAAAGAAAAACCGACTTTTTTTATGTTACGAAGTCGTCAGTCCTGGCTCATGCTGTTTTCATTGAGATTGAACGGCCTTATGAAGAGTTGCTAACTATGAGCAACGGAACTGTGCGGCCTAGAGCAGAGCTGACTAAAGCGATAGCACAAGTTGAAGAATGGCAATGTCTTCTTAAAGACAAAAATGAAGATGTTGAGCGTCGAATACGCAGGTCCTGGGGGTTAATGCGAACTCTCTCCCTCTCAAGTTTAAATACATTTTGATTATAGGGAATGACGTTGGCTCTGAGACTAAGCTTGACGATAAGAGTCGTAGATATCTCGCCAATAAGCAGAATAACGACTTCGAAGTTTGCACTTTCGGAAGCTTATGTCGAAACGTAAGAAACTGGTCCAAACGTCCAGTCGTCCTGAGAGAACGACTGGGGAAGTTAGAGATCAAGCATCTACACTCTGAACCTAAGTTCTTCTTTAATCTGTCTCGAGACGACCTTCACATCACGAGAGCGCAGATTGTAGAATTGAAGAACTGGGGATACGAGATCGATGAATGGTTGAAGGGCGAGCGACTTGCATTAAATCACAAATACGTCAATTTCGAATCAGCTCGCTTAACGCGTAACTTTCGGAAGCAGAAGCGGACGAAGACCCCTGATCGATGAGTCGCTTCCAGAGATGAAGTCTTTTTTAGTGAGCGCCACGAAGCTGGGCTAAGTAAAATTTACGCCACAGGTTGATGTTGACGGCAGCCATGCTCGTAGAATCTTCAAACACCGTAATCCCAATCAACACTGGGCCAGAAGCAGCGAAAGCCCAAAAGCCTCCACCGCTTAATCCTCCCCAGGAGACCGGCGGAGACAATACCTCTCCGGAGCGGTCAAGATAACCCGAGTCGAAATCGACCATGCTTGCTCTAAGAATGTCTCGTATCTGTTCACCGCTATCAGACCACACTGGTTCGATTCTCAGTTGACCCCATCGAACGACCTTAGGCCCCACCACTCTCGCGGAGGTAGGCGTAACTGTGTCCGTTCGCATTCTCCCTGGGGCACCGCAAGCAATTACATGGATGGCTGTGTCGAGATGTGGGATCTCCTGATTTAGCGAATAAAAGGTGTGGCGATCACGTAGAAATCGGGAGGGATCAATCTTGATAAAAGCTAGGTCGTTCGAATTTGGCTCATTGAAAGGCTGAAGATCCTTTACTCTTACCTCTGAGGCCAAGATGTAATCTGTAAGTTCTGCCCGGCGGGTCTCATTGGTGAGCGGCAGCACAAGATAGTGGTCACCCAAGCTGGATAGAGTATGTGCACATGTCGCAAGCAAAAATACTCCGTCGACCTCAACAAGAACACCACTTCCTTGAGAAAGTCCAAGCTCGGGTCTTGGATATCCTTCCCTATTCGCCGCAAAAGCTAGAATGCCGACAGTATGACCCCATACAGTCTCTTGGAGTTTACTCCAGGTCTTATCGTCTAATTTCATCATTCCAGGACTATGGCTCAAATTTGGAGGTGCTACAGCTTCGGTTCCGAGATAAACATCATTACTGGAAGCTTAACTTACTGCAACGGGGGGCTAGGTCTCGTTACACATATAAGCCTCAAGCTCGGCCCATTTAGCCGGATAGGTAACGGCCGTTCTGGTCAACGAGCCGCTTGCAAGTGTCGGCGAGACGAGAAGCCGATGCTCGTGCTTTTTCTTGCAACTCCATTAGCTTCGGACTTGTTGGGCTATACGGTCCCGGTCGCTGAGGATGACCTTCGGGGGGCCAATTGCTAAGCAACGACGCGTACCAAGCCCAAATTACTTGCCAGTCTTGCCTCTCCTCTTCGGTAGCTCTGATATTCCCTGTCTGCTCCGGGCCATTTGGGTACTCCCAGAGCCAGCACTCCCTGGCAGCCTCTAGGCCTTCATTGATCGCCTTGAGATCGTTTTGCATGAATTCCGTCCAGGTTGTTCGCTTACGAAGGCCGCCGACAATATCCAGGGGCGTGGGGTCACCAGGAGTACTCTCCGTTGCGGTCTCGCTTGCTTGAGCTTGGGGAGCAGAGCTTATGGTGGGCAAGAACTCAAGTTCGAGCAACGTGCAGACCTGCAGAAGACGTGAGGCAGCTTCGTGTGCCTCGTGCTGCTTGACCAACAACTCTTCGGCCGTGGGACGGAACTTGTCTCCCGGCGGCCACCTTTCAGACATCAAGTTGTTCCATTCATTTATTGTGAGCAGGTCTTTCCAAGGCTGATCGTCAGGGGTGCAGTGGATCATTCCGTAGCGGACCCTCGCGGCTTGGGTGCCATGCCAAACGGCGTCCATATCGTCTCTCTCAAATTCAGTCTGACCCGTTAGAGCGACCAAGGCCTCTATGTACTGTAGGGGCTTTAGCTCTGCCATTCTCTCTATTCCTTCCTACGAATTTCACAGACTTATGAACTGTGAACAATGTTGACTCATTAGCTCGGATTTGTTGCCAATGGAGCTTCGCCTCCCCGTACCGGGCCGTGAGGGAATCCGGAAACCACTATTTATCTGCGAGAGAATCTAGAGACCTAAATGCGTGGGGAACGGATCGGTAAAAGTAATTGTCGCCGATCGGTATTTCTACTTGACGCTAAACAGGTGGCTTTAATCGGGCGATCCCTGACAGAGGCGAAGGCGTTTGGGTGGCGGGATTTTAGCCGACTCTTCTGGGAACTTGCATTCATAGTCCGCTCCTCCTGAAAGCGGCCCACGCCAAGCCTTCGGAGCTTGCGTGGTTTGGTAGCTAGTAGGACAAGAAAAATAGGCCAGTTGGACATAGTAACGTCTGGGGCCTGGTCAAACTGGTCAAGGTTTTTTAACCCGTCGCTTCCGTCGAGCATTGACCGTCGATGGTGGAAGGAACCGGACTACCGGCGCGTCGCGTGCCTTGACAGATAGCCCTTCTTTCAGCTGCGACCTTAGGGCTGCAGATAGATGCCGTTTTTGCGTACAAGTCGGGCCTAGAGAGACTGCTTCTATTTGACCATGTAATCTACAAGCTCATATACGATAGGTTCACCATCGAGCTCGGCCTCATACCTAACCATTCCCACACCTTTTGCGATCCAGGTTCTATCCGTCGGGTCTTCTTTGCTCTTTAACACGAAGGTCTCAAATGACCCCGCAGGAACCTTGATTTCTTCTTTCTGGAGTACCGTACTTCCGATCTCAATTTCGCTCACTATTTGATCCGGCGCTCCAGGCTGGTGACGAACCGTCTTGACCAGCGTCGACCAACTCGCTCCCTCTTCAACAACTCCCATCGCTGTATATGGCGGCTCGAAAGTGTAGTAAGTGCCATCATCGGAATTTTCTGTCCTCACTCGGAAGAAGCGACCTTGCTCGTCAAATTTGTATAGTGAAATCGACTTGTAGCCGAGATCCGTCTCGACAGTTTGGAACGCAGTTTCATTCGGAGTTTGAACCTCGCGAAGTACCTCCCTTACCATATGGCCGCCCGTGCTGATGGAGTATTTCCAGTAGTCACCCACGGCGCAGGGTGCATATGGATTCGGTCGTGATGAGGACAACTTGGCTGTGGCGGTAGCATTCGGGGAAGAGGTCGAAATTGTTTTGGCCTCTTCCTGAGGCTGACAACCGACAACGGCAAGGATGAACAATAGCCTTAAAAGTTGAACTCTCATTGACCAGGATTTCGGTCTCGTGGGGACAGTTACTGCAATCTGGGATACCCCAAACGATCCGACTCTTAGTTGTCGATTGCCGCTATCGAAGGGGACAAAAAATTGACCGATCAGCCGCTCCTCACAGCTCCGACACGCTAAGTGAAGCATCAAGCCAAGCTTGCCGCCAAGCGGCCGAAAGGGGAGTCTGAGTCATCTCGACTTGCCTAACGCAAGCATCATGCTGGCGTTGATGCCTGTCGGAAGGCAATTTCGGCACAGTGCGTGTAAACTCGGGAAACCCCGAAATCGGGCTCCGAAGCCGGGTCTCTTAACTCAAGCTTCATGCTCGGATAAGAGGGCGGACCTGGAGATCTCCAAAATTTTGAGGGTTTCTCGAGGCTTCTAAACGGCCAAAAAATGTCCGGATCGGCATTTTTTCGGGATCGAGGCCCGTAACTCGAGCATCCTGGCCAGGTTGCGAGGTCGATCAAAGCTCTGAAATTTTTTGGGCCGACTTACTAATCCGAGGCATGATGCTGGACTTACGGGCGCGATCCCGTTTTTGCAGCCCTGCGTTTCGGGTGTTGGGCTTTGGCTGGGCGAGAGGCACGCCCGGGGTGGAGCGGATTCAGTTCGGAGGGCACTTTCGAGCCGGAAGAGGCTTTCAAAGCGGGCCGATCCGCGCGAAAATCGGGATTTCTCGCCCAGATGGCTCTGTGGGCCCACCTGGTGGCCCGGGTTGATGTCATTTGTGGAGTGAGTGTCCGATTCGGCCTGTGTCGCGGGAGAGTCGCCGGACTGACCAGGTGAGACCAGGGATGCCTTCGGAGGGCTATTAGGCGTGATCGATGAGGCCGCGCTCGGCTCGAGCACCGATATATTCGCGGATGGCTTTGCGGAGGTATTCGTAAGAGAGCTTGCGGCCGAAGGCCTCAGGAGGCTTTTCGAGGAGGGGAAGGATCTTTTCTTTGAGGTGCTCCTCGATGTATGGGAGAAGCATCTCGCTAGATATGGCATGCCGTTTGTTTCGTCCGGTTCCGGTGACTCCGCCGGTGATGAAAGCCCAGTCCGCGGTGGAGGGGTTGTCTCGAACATCAGGAGGCATAGTGTGTCGAAGCCGGTTTCGGACGTCGGTTGGAAGGTCGCGAGGGCTGACGATATCCAGGCAAGGACGAATCTGGGAGATAGTCTTCCCTCGATCTGGGTCGGTCTGAGTGAGGTTGCCGTACTGCTCGAAGTTCCGGATATTCTTAAATCCTAGAGCTCGGAGATGACGGGCGAAGTGATAGGGCACACTGCTGCCGACCGGATCGAAGTCGCAGAAGCTTAGAATAGAGAGCTGCTTGCTCATGTCGAAACCTGATTCGAACATCTCGGTGAGGAGACTGTCCGTCATCAAGACGGAGCCCCGCCCCTTTGTGATCTGGACTGTCACGCCGTAACGGCTGCCTAATTCGAAAAAGCGGCCGACGAAGGAGTCTTTCTCGGCCAGGAGGATGACATTGGTGTTGCCGTAGGAGGGAGGGAGTAGGCGGTACGAGCGACGATCATCGACGATCTTGAAGTCCTTATAAGAGACGAGGCCCGCGAGGACGACATCTTTCATTCCTCTCGAGAAATGGTCGTAGATGTTGTCCGAGTCTTCGAAAATTCGGCTATGGTCGCGGATGACGGTCTTCATGAAGTAGTAGAAAGACCGGATGTTGCAGCTGACCTTAGCGAATTCGGGCGGACGACCGGCCTGGATATCGGCGTAGACCTGCCAGATGACATTGAGAGCAAACTTTCTTTTGTCGATGAAGGGGCCTTTGTACTCGCTCTTTCTCTTCTTCTTAGGCCTCTTTCGTTTCCGTTTGCCCTTGGACTCCTCGGCCTCTTGCTCCCGCCGGCGCTTCTCCTCTTGGGTCTCGTCCTCCGCAAAATGCGCGAGTAGCTCGTCCTCTTTCATTTCTCGGATTGGCTTGTCCAGGTCGATGAGGCCGAACTTCTTCTTCATTTTGGCAATGAAGTTCTTGGACGTGTTCTTCTTTCGTTTGACGTAGGCTTTTGGTTTACGCTTACGGGATCGGGAAGAGCGCTTAGAGCTGGTGCCCTTCGCCTTCTCCATACTGATCACGCCAGGGGCATAGAACTGGGCGAAACTCAGCGGGCTGATAGTACTGGCCAGCAGTTCGAGACTGCCATCGGCCTCAATGACGTATTCGATCGAGCCGTCTGGAACAACTTCGAAGTCGTCGTTTCGCGTTAAGCCGAACCGGGCCAGGTTCAAAAATCGCCCTCCGTCTGAGGAGAGAACCGCGCCATGGACTTCCGGAAGGCCTCTAACGCCTCTTCTTCACTGTAATTCTTAGGGTCTAAGCCTACGGAGTGGAGCCAATGCTCGTGGAAGAATCGCTCCACGGCTTGGGAGAGAGCAGTCTGGAGAGTTGGGTGAGGGTGGACTGTGTTGGAGCCGAGCCAGCGATCGATGTCGACCTTTCGGAAGCGGATAAGGTTCCCGAGACGAGTGTGGGGCATCTCCAGGTCTCGCACCTTGTCGTAGATGGTGGACGGAGCAAGGCCTAGATATTCCGCGACTCCTTCGACATCCATCACCTCTCCGCGAAGAGGCTCGCGGTCGCTATCACTCATCCTTCTTGGTTTCTTTCTTCGTCTTCTTGGGCTTGGACTTAGACTTCTTTGACTTGCTCTTCTTCTTTTTGGCCTTCTTTTGCTTGGCTTGCTCTTCTCTGAGCAGCTCTTTGAGGGTCTTGGAGGTTCGAAAATCAACAGTGTAAGACTCGGGGACTCGCATTTTCTTGCGTTTCTGCCCCTCCTCGACCTCAACGCTAGGGTTGACGGTCGTATGGGCCTTGATTGTGCTGAGATTGAAAGAGCCGAAGCCTCGGATCTCGACTCTTCCCTTCTCGGCTATTTTGCGAGAGACGAGATCCACAAAGGCTATAATCCAAGAATCGTGGGCCTCGATAGTCCCGCCGTACTCTTCCTTGAGAGCTTCGGCCAGGTCTCGGCGCGTCACTGTTTCCATTATCTAGCGACGTCCTCAGTCGTCCAGTCGGCGATCTCGCGAAGGACGTGGCCGAGGTCGGCAATGTCCATCTTGTGGAGTGCGCCGACGAACTGGGACGGCTCGGCGGAGACATCGGAGCGGCTCAGGACCTCATTGAAAGCATCGTCGATGTTCTCCGGCATCAATCGGACAAGGCCGTTCGCTTCAGCTGACTTGCCGGCGGCTTCGGCAATCTTGATGAGGAACTCCGTGACGAGCTCGTCGACCCTCTCGCGGGCCTCGGAGGAGGACTGTTCACAGCCGGAGTGTTTCTGGAGGAGCTTTTTGAGGTTACCCTCTTTCAGGTTTTCTAGAGCCATGAGCTACACTTAGAAAGATTTAGCGCTGAATCCTTGCCTGATAGAGGAAGGATAGTATCCATTGGATGGGAGCAGGTCAGAGCTTCCGAGGGATACTGGTGCAGACCGGTGGGTTTATATTCTGTAGAGGCGAACACGGAACGACACCGGCGCCTTACACGAAGACAACAGTTCAGAGCGCTACGGCGCTCGCAAGCTTTTAAATATTCCGGCCTGATAATGGCCGTTCGAGAGAGAGGCTCCGAGCCAGATGCGCGGGGCTTCTTTGTTTTGTGGAGTTGTCGACAGCCAGGGTCCCTGACGCTGGTCTGCCAAAAACGGATTTGGTGAACCAGAGGGGAGGTTTCTCGGATTTTCCTGAGGCAGTATCTAGGGTGTCTATTTCTAAAGATAAAGCGATTGAAAAACTTCGCGACAAGATTTCTCGTGTCGGAGAACTTCAAAATCTCAGACGAGGCTCCACCGAGTTCAAGAAGTGGAGACGAGACACGAGAGTAGCTATCGAGAATATCTTCGGCCAAAAAAGCCAGCACATAAAGGATTTCTCATCAATCGGATACTCACTTAGTATCATTTCACCCGGCATTCCTGAGGCAAGATATCAAGACGCATATCAACGGGGACTAGAAAATTCCGTTGCGATCCTTGAATCCTTAATCGACGAGATTAACGAGTATTGGGAAGAGGATACTACCTTGAGTGGCAAATCACTTGAAAGAGGTGATGATATGCGTATGCGCTTAATCGGTAACGGAAAGAAAATCTGGGTAGTCCACGGTCGTAACCTGAAAGCCACGAAGGCCATGTTCGATTGGCTTCGACGGATCGGGTTGGAGCCACTAGAGTGGAACCAAACAGAGCGAATGACGGAGAATGGCTCTCCTGGCACCTTAGAGATCATTGAGAAAGGTTTCGAAAGCGCCCAAGCCTTCTTAATTCTGTTTACAGACGATGAGGAAGTGCAACTTCGTAACGAACTTTTGGAAGAAGACGAGTCACCACAGTCTGGTTATCAACCAAGGCCTAACGTGCTGTTCGAAGGAGGCATGGCTTATGCTATTGATCGACGAAGAACAGTCTTTGTCGAGCTCGGCAACCTTCGCAGATTTACCGACCTGGCAGGTATCAATACGGTGAGACTTGGGGTCAAACCAAAGACCAAGGACCTTAATAAGTTGATTGGGCGACTTGAGAACGCCAACTGTGTCATAGATAAGAACGGCGATCACTGGATGGACACCGAAGATTTCGAGGAGGCCGTTTTCTCCCCAAAGGATTAAGTCCCGAGGTTACAGAGCAATCCTCGGGACAGGAAGCAACACTCGAAGTTACGTTGGAAACAAGCTTGTTGGCCAGTGGCCATGGCAACGTCTCTGAGCCTTACTTTACAGTTACAGCCAAGAATCGAAGCCATGTGGACTTCGAACTCCAGTCCTTCAGCTTGGATGTTATTGGTGCAGATATGCATATATGGCTAGTCGGTGGTACCCTTATGGACACGCGGCTACCTCACGTACTGACTTTTCGTCGAAGTGCGTCTGTTTCGGGTCCCTACCGAGGGCTAGCGAGAACTTTAGCCGATCGAGATATACAGCCTCCTATTACAATCAGAGGAATGGTTCGGGATGCTCTTGGGGACAAATTCTTTAGCGAAGAACAGACCTGGGACTTCTCGAGTTGGTTATAGTCTCTCCTCGGGTTCGCCGAATGCAGAGGGGGCAATCCGTGGCCTTCGCACGCTACCGCCGTAGTGAGATTTCCTTGAGGCTTCGGATTGACAGCGTTGGACGAAACCGCGCGGGACAGCTATGGGTTTTGAATCAACGGCTCCGGCTTCCAATTGAGGGTGGCAGGCTGGTTGATGTTTGACTGTGTGGCCCTGAGTGTGGAATCAGGTCTAACCTAGAGAGAATTCTTGGCCGTGTGTTGGTAGTAGAATGGCTCTGAGCGAAATCGGCGCAGGCTGACGCCCGACTGCTGCCAGTCGTCAGTAATTGATGCAGATCATCTGGGGGCCAACTGGTCACGAGGAGTCCCATGTCGGTTGGTCCTTCGGGGGCACTTCGTGTTTGGGAGTCGATGGTAGAGCTGACTCGAGAAGGCGAACTCTCTCGAGAAAACGAGCGCCCAAGATCTTCGACAGTCGCAACGATGGCAGATAGAGACCGACCCTCGGCCCTAGTCTCTCAAGTAGCTCTCTGAACGATGGGATATCTCTTATCTTGGTAAGCTGTCCGTGCTGGCAATGGCGGCAGCTTGTGATAGAGCGACCAGTGAGCTTTTCGAGAAGCTCTTCCCAACTGAGTTCTAGCTGTGTTTCAGAGCTCGCACCGAGCAAGTCACGACATCTGGCGAGTTTGTCACCTCTCTTGCGATTGGCTAAAATCCCGTAGCGCCGAATACGGACGAAGCCGCGTGGTAAAACATGCAGCAAGAAGCGACGGATGAACTCGTGGGCATCGAGTTTCATAGTCTGGGGACCTGTCTTGTGGCCATCTTTAGCCCGCCGATAGTCTTTCCAATGGAAGCGAACCTCCCCATCCTCGTCGCTTATCAGTCTGTGGTTTGAGATGGCTACCCGGTGCGTGTAGCGCCCGAGATAACTCACGACTTGCTTCGGCCCTCCAAAGGGACGCTTCGCATAGACGACCCACTCAATGTTGCTCAGTTTCCGTAGGAGGCGGCCGAACATCTTTGGCTTGGCAAGCTCAGCGAGTTGCCCGTGAAATTCAAGCTCACCGTTCTCGTAAGCGGTCCTGAGACGGCCCACGAAAAGGCCCCGATAGAGCCGCGACAGGACCTTGACGGACAGGAAGAAGTTGTCGCGCGAACCCACCCAGCTCTTGCCATCTTGAGAGAGCCCACCTCCAGGCACAATGCAGTGGATATGAGGATGGGCCTGCAGATTCTGGCCCCAAGTGTGAAGTACCGCGAGAAAACCGACTTCGGCACCGAGATGCCTGGAATCCGCTGCGATGGTCGTCAACGCTTCCGCACCTGCTGCGAAGAGAATGTCGTAGAGTACTCGCTGGTTCTGCTGGGACAGCCCCACCAGTTGGCCCGGCATCGTGAACACCAAATGGAAGTAGGGCACCGGTAGCAGGTCCGCTGTCTCTTTGGCCACCCATCGTGCCCTGGTCAAAGACTGACACTTCGGGCAATGGCGGTCTCGGCATGAGTTGTAAGCGTTGCGCTCATGGCCACAGCCGCCGCAACGCTCCAGGTGCCCACCCAGGTGTGCTGTACGGCAAACCTGGAGGGCAGCAAGAACACGCGCCTGTTCCCCCGACAGGGAATAGGGATAACTAGGAGCATGGCGGCGCAGAATGTCCGCCACCTCCAAAGATGGTCTCTTCACTAGTGAGCGAGCGCTATATGGGTAGTAGGTCCAGAGGGCTCTGACCAGCGCACACCGTGCTGGTGGATATGCGGATATAAACCATCGTTGTCCGCAGGGAGCGATGCCCCAAGAGCAATTGAATTTGCTCGATCTTGGCTCCACTTTCCAGCATGTGGGTAGCGAAACAATGTCTGAGCGTCTTTGGGCTGACAGGTTTGGAGAGTCCCGCAGCATTCTCGGTTCTTTTGACCGCCTTTTGTATCGCTCTTATCGACATTGGAGAGTCTCCGCCGAACAACCATGGGCTAGGGCGCATAGACTTCCAGTAGGAACGAAGCTCTTCGAGTAATCGCGGAGAAAGCATCACGTAGCGGTCCTTTTGTCCCTTGCCCTGCTCGATTCTTATCATCATGCGCTTGCTGTCGATATCGTTGACTTTGAGTTTTACGACTTCGCTGACCCTCAAACCCGCAGCGTAGAGAGTCTTCATAACTGCGCGGTCTCTCACGCTTTTAGCGGAATCTAGGAAATGAGCGACCTCGGACTGGTCCAGGATGAGAGGTAGTCGCTTTTCACGCTTAGGAACGGGTATAAAGTCCACCAGTGCCCACGGTCGCCGCAACGTGTTGGTGTATAGGAATTTGAGAGCGGCTCTGGCGACTGCAAAAGTGCTGGGTCTCTTATTTTCATCCAGCAAGTAAACCAAGTAATCGCGAATATCTTCGAGCCCAAGGGCACCTGGAGACTCTTTGTGAAAGCTAGAAAACTTGCCAATCCAGCGAAGGTATTCTTTCTGAGTTCTGGGCGTGAGGTTCCGAAGCCCCATATCTTGAAGCATTTGTTGTCGGAGAGGGTTATCGGGTAACCAGGGAGTTTGGTTGCATCGCGGTGGCCGCGGTGTCATTGATTCGGCATCCCAACCCCACCCTAGCGTACCTTCGTAGAAGTGCCCGAAGGCGACCAATTTGTCGGCCATCATTTTCCTGGCGCATTGTTCCAGATAGTCTCGAACTTGCTCGGGAGTGAGTTGGTCTGGTGATTTCTTGTAACTCGCGGCCATCGTGGCAATCTCAGCCACGTATTTTTCTTGGGTCTCTAAAGGGAGGTTCTTGGCCCGCAGAACCTCGAACATCTTCTTGCGTAAAGGTGTCATTGACACTCTCCTTTCACATCGACGCTGTAACGTCGTGAAAGGAGTTTTCGCTTTACAGGACCTTTTTCAGCCGCAGCCTCTGGGGCGGTGGGCGGGGTGAGGTGGGACGGAAGTCCAGACGAAAGCGTTGATCTTCAGCTTAGCTCTTCTTCTACCGCGTCAGCGGTTTAGTCCAATGGCGAAGAGGACCCGTAGGGCGATCTGAGCCCGGGTCCTCTTCTTAGACGGCTGGTT
>Ga0208204_100344_pt1 | contig 12576 bp, 9 predicted proteins | sample DeeseametaMP2252_FD_184173 | JGI IMG/M metagenome (GOLD analysis project Ga0208204, IMG submission 184173) | Marine microbial communities from the Deep Pacific Ocean - MP2252 (SPAdes) | ecosystem: Environmental > Aquatic > Marine > Oceanic | place: West of El Salvador, Pacific Ocean | collected...
CTGCTGTAATTGTTGTTGCAGTTGTACGTGTTGTTGACGGTTCTCATCGACTTGTCGCGCCTGGGTCGTTAACCTTTCCTCAGCAACCTCAAGCGCCTGTTTACATGCGGTGACTTTCTCCGTAGACAACGCAATATCGTTTTCCAGCGTTCGCATTTGTGCCAATCGCTGTATCGCTCCGGCGGTTTCTTCTTGCGCCGTTTTATGAATAAGCCAGTCTTTCCCCAACCAACTGCCGTCTGCGCATATTATCGAGTCGTGTGGTTCAAGAGATGGTAACAGATCGCGGCCTTGGGAAAGCGTTTCAACCAGCCGAATGCGATAAAAACAGGCAGGCACATAGTCCCCGTCGATAATTTCAGCCAGCGTACCAGTGCGGGTTGTATTCTGTTGGGAAAGTGCAAACAAACGATGGCCAGTGGGAAAGTAATCCACCGAAGCAATGATCGTTTCCAGAGAGTATTCTTCTGCAACCAGTGGATCGTTGAGCCATACGGAAACTTGCTCCATCAAAGACTCATAGCCGGGTTTTACCTTAACAGACTGCCAAAGCTTAGCCACACCAACGGGCAATGCAGCCGCTTCTGACGCCGCCAACTCTTGTAAACTTTCCAGAGCGGCAAACCGCGATTCAAGTTGATGTAAATATCGCTGAGCATCGGTGAACTGTGCCTGCGCTTGTTGGTGCGTATTTCTAGCAGTTTGATACGCTTCCTGAGCCAGCGTGATTTCATCTTCGGCAATGGCAACGCGCTCTTCATACACAGCCAGGCCACATTGGGCCTCTTCCTGTTTTGTATCCAGGGTGTCGTCCTGCAAGGCTGATAGCTCTTCGTTTAACTCGCCAATACGTTGAGTGGTGCGAAGCTGCATGGTAGTAGTAGACTGAATTTGGCTGTGTAGCCCCTGCACTTTCTGCTTTAAACCGTGATAGAGATTTTCTTGCTCGCGGCGTTTTTGATTAAACTCCCGAAGCGCTGATTCAGCAAGCGACTCCTGCTCCGCAGCCTGATCAATGGTTTCTTCCAGCATCAATAGTTCAGGCTCTGATGCTTCCAGTGTTTGCGTGGCCAGAGCGAGGGCGTCTCTGGCCTCTTGTAAGGAAACGGCTAACAGCGCCCGGCGTTCTTGCAGTCCTTCAAGTTCCGCATTAATTTGCGTTTCACGCTGCTGACTGTGCAGCGCGTTTTGTTCAATACGGGTGATTTGTGTAGATACGGTGAACAAATTTTGCTGTAAATCATCCAGCGTCGCTTTTATCTCTTCGGCCTGGGTGCGATAGGTTTCGATTCCGGCTTCGTCGCCACGCTGCTGCGCAATCAGGGCGTCGAGTTCATTTTGTAGTTGGGCCTTTTCACCTTCCACTTTTTCAATGTGATCACTGTGCTTTAACCAGCGAAGTGCAGAAAGCTCACTTTTTAATTTACGCTCCGACGCTTTAAGTGCCTTATATCGTTGAGCTGCGGCAGCCTGTCGTTGCAGTTTCTCCAGTTGCCTGCCCAGTTCACCACGCACATCTTCAAGGCGCTCCAGGTTGTCCTGGGTGTGACGAATACGGTTTTCAGTCTCCCGACGGCGTTCTTTGTATTTTGAGATCCCTGCTGCTTCTTCAATAAAGACGCGCAATTCCTGTGGTTTAGACTCGATTAAACGGGAAATCATCCCTTGCTCGATAATGGCGTAACTACGGGGCCCGAGTCCGGTACCTAAGAACAAATCGGTAATATCACGACGACGGCACTTCGTCCCGTTAAGAAAATAATGTGACTGTGCTTCCCGGGTAACCAGCCTGCGTACCGCCAGTTCGTTATACTGAGCATATTCGCCGCCTATCCGACCAGAACTGTTATCGAACACCAGCTCCACAGAGCATTGCCCTACCGGCTTTCGCGCCGATGAGCCATTAAAAATAACATCGGTCATGGCGTCGCCACGGAGATTTTTCGCAGAACTTTCTCCGAGAACCCAACGTACTGCATCGATGACGTTTGATTTTCCGCAGCCATTCGGACCAACAATGGCGGTCATGTCGCCGGGAAAAGGAATAGTGGTAGGATCGACGAAAGATTTAAAACCAGCGAGTTTGATTTTCTTCAGACGCATGCATGCTCCCGGGTTAGATGACACCCAAGAGAAACATCATTGCGATAGGAACATGCCGGAAAAATCAGCATCGACGTTTTTTCACCCAATTATCGTGAAAACTCACGGTATGAGAAAGCTCACATTATTATTATGCCCTGACTCTACCAAAACTAACACGCTGTAACAATTGGGTTTTAGCTTTGTAAAATCAGGCAGGTATAATATGTTGGCTTAGTTATCACTTGTTCGGTGGTGCCCGTTTAATACCCCCTAAACCTCTACAGGAGTTAAGATGCAGAGTAAAAGTGGTTTCAGTTACTTTCTTTCCGGCTTCAGCCTGATCACAACCAAAGGCCTCAAGCGATTTGTGTTTATTCCGCTGATTGTGAATTTGCTGCTTTTTTCAGTGGCGTTTTACTTTCTTTATGGGCAAATTGGTGAAGGGATCACTTGGCTAATGAGCCTTATCCCTGAGTGGCTTGGCTGGCTAAAAAGCTTTATTACTTTTATTCTCTGGCCTATTGCAGTGGTCTCGGTATTGCTGATTTTCGCACTCATTTTCGGCACATTAGCGAATTGGATAGCCGCCCCATTCAATGGCATTCTTTCAGAAAAAGTAGAACGGCATTTGTCTGGAAAATCAATTGGCGACGAAGGCGTTTGGTCGTTGATTAAAGACGTGCCTCGCATGTTAGGAAGAGAGCTCGCTAAACTGGTTTGGTACCTGCCCCGCGCCATCGTATTTCTGTTTTTGTTTCTGTTACTGCCAGTCATCGGACAATTGTTGTGGTTTGCTTTTAATGCCTGGATGATGGCAATTCAATATTGTGATTACCCTTACGATAACCACAAAGTGCCTTTTCGCGTGATGCGATACCATCTCGGGCAACACAAGACCAAGTGTTTTTCGTTTGGCGTAGGCGTGAGTCTGTTTTCTCTGGTACCGCTGCTTAATTTTGTTGTTATGCCAGTTGCCATCTGTGGTGCCACGGCCATGTGGGTTGACCACCTAAAACCCGACTTCGACCAACGCTAATATATTAGGTTTGGTATCAGAATTGAGCCGGAAGATCTTCCCGCTCAATGTCTGTTTTTCGGCTGCTTTCTTCATCGTTCGACGCCCCAAGAAACCCATTATATCGGTTAAGCCATTTACTAGCCTGAGGCGTCTGTTCTGCCTTTTGAAATGCCTGAAATAAATTCATGAATATCGGGCGCTGGGCCGTTGGTCGTGTGAGCTGTTGCCGCCACAAGGCCATGTAAATGGGGGGGATATCGCCGCTATCGTGATGCTCGAGAAACGTGATATGGCCTGAGGGCTTATAAGCTCGTATGTCGCTGCGAGCACAACTTTGTGCTGGCCAAATTCCTACTCCCGGTTGCAGGTTTTGCCAATTATCGAGGGTAGACAACGGCGCGTAGGTGAGCTTGCCATCAAATATTAAATTAGGTGCATCGCCGCTGCCACAGTAGCGCTCAGCCGCGTTTTTCCCCAGTGCATACTCGTCAACGAAACCGGCAAAGTGCGCCAACTCGTGCACTAATACCGCGTATGAATCGATAAGATCAAGGAACATTACGCCATTATTCACATTGGCCTTGCCTTGTTCAGACACCACGATTGCATGGGTGAGCTGACGTTTTTCAACGGCATTTGCCAAAGGCCGTACATCGCAGCCAAGGCGGGGCTGACCTTTATATTCAGCCTGGCAATCCAGAGTGCCTTTTTCGAGCCAAACGGGATTGTCTAAGCACACCGCTAAATTATTAAAACGCCGATCTTTACGAAATGCCCCTACCAGCTCATCGGCTTTAACAATGGTGGAAAGCGAGGTGGCGAACACCCCCACTCGCTGCGCACAGTCTGCATTCTGCCAGTTACGGGCCCGGACATTTCCGGCTTTAAACGGCGCATAGTCTGCCAGCACCCGTTTTACTTTTTCCGCCATAACGTGGCCACCATCGGCAGCCTGCTCAATCCAGTTTCGGGCTGCATCACGATTTCCATCGTCCCACAACAAACGACCATACTGAAACGCACTTTGCGGATAATCATTGGCTGTGATCCTGAGCCAGGCTCGAGCCTCCTCCGGCTGCTCGTTGAGCATATACCAATCAGCTAATGCGGCCTGGGCAGGTAGATAGCCCTGCTTCGCTGCCCGTTTAAGCCATGTTTCCCGCTTTTTCGGATCTTCGGTGGCCATGCCGTAGGCTAACTGCGCTTCGGGCACATTGCCGATGGCAGCGAGTCCCATTAAGCGGTCGCTTTTCTCATCATCACCAATCAACTGATACAACGCCCACGCCGCGTCGGCATTATCCAATGCAACGAGCTTGTTCAACCAATATTCAGAATTATTCAGCGACGCCCAGGCAACCAGACGAGTCTCAGCAACCTCACTACCGTTACGCGCGGCTTCCCACAAAATGGGCGCAGGCTTCTCGGCATATTCGGCATTAAGCAGGAGCTGTTTACTGTCGTGACTGGTGTCAGCCGCTACTAACAAAATTGCCAGCAGGGCAACAATGAATCCACGCATAAAAGAACGTTATTATTCCGCAGCGTCGGTAGACTGGCGAAGACGGTTGAGTTCAATTCTGGCGTACCGATGTTCTACATAATCGTATACGTTAGTGCTAAGTGCCAGTTTGAAGTAGTTGGAAGCAATGCCTTTATTTCCCAGCGCAGAGTGATACTTCCCTAAATAGAAATAGGCTTCACATAAGCGGTCGGTCAATTCTTTTTGACTCGAAATACCTTCAATGAGAGAGTTGAGCAGGTCGTTTTCTGAGGCCGAACCGAGGAACAATTCGACCAGTTTCACCGCCCAGTGATTTTGATTCAGTTCATTGCTCGCCTTGAGTAAATACGCCTGCGCTTCTTCAGCATTCACATCATGCTTGGCAAAATAGGTCCACAATACGCGGAACGGATCGCTTTGGTCCTTAACCTGAAACTTTGCCAAATCATCGACCGCTAAATCGGCGCGACCGCCATAATAAAGCGCAATGCCACGATTCAAAAAAGCAAAATCGTATTCCGGATCGATATCTAACGTAGAGTCGAACGCTTCATAAGCCTGAATGAAGTCCAGTTGCTGAACGAAGTGAATCCCCATGGAATTGTAGGCTTCCGCCATATCGGGTTTCAGCTGCAGCGCCTGAGAATAATCGTACTGCGCTAAACCACCTAACCCCACACTGTCGTAAAGCATACCGCGTTGATACAGCAACTCGGCTCTGTCTTCTTCAGGAATTGAGGCATTAGCAAGAATTTGGTTATAACGGGCAATGGCCATTTGTGAACGCGGATTAACCGGTGCTGGCTCTGCCAGTAATAGATTACCCATTTCTGTTTTTTGCTGAGGCGCCTGTTGACTGGCACAACCGGAGAACATAACAGTCAGCGAGGAAAAAAAGATGAGACTAATGACTTTACGCATGTTAAAAATGGGTCTACTCACTATAAAAAACAAGGGTGCGGGAGACTGTCATCGCGACAGCAACGGATGGCTGACACCATCGCCGATTTACATTCAAAAGTAAAGCCTGCGCCACAAGAGAAATGTCATGGAAAATAAAAGAATAACACAACTCACGGAATCTGCTCAAACTGCGAGAAAAAACGCCCACGCCCCCTATTCGGGTTTTCATGTAGGTGCCGCCGTACTGACCACTGAAGAGAGCATCTTTGCGGGATGTAATGTAGAAAATGCTGCCTATCCGCTCGGCCAATGTGCGGAAGCCACGGCCATTGGCGCCATGGTAGCTAGCGGCGCAACCAAGATTGAAGCCATTGTGATATCCAGTCCGAACGATGATTTATGCTTCCCCTGCGGCGGTTGCAGGCAAAAGATAGCCGAATTTGCTGACGATGACACACCGGTTATTTTAGTCACTGATTGCGGCAAACAAGAAACCTATACTGTGGGCGAATTACTTCCTCACGCCTTTCGATTTAGTCACTTAAGTGCTAACAAAGAAAAAGCCTGACAGTGCATTGTCAGGCTTTTGATAATCGACTTGTGGTAGTTGAATAATACCGGCTATTTGCTTTTCGCATTCAGTGCCGCAAGTTGCTCGTCAGTGGCGGGCAATTGATGATTTTCTTTCCACTCGCTGTAAGGCATTTTATAAATCACCTCACGGGCGGCATCGTAGTCCATCTCAATCCCTTCATCAGCCGCCGCCTTTGCGTACCATTTCGCCAGACAGTTTCGACAAAAATCCGCCAGAATCATCAGATCAATATTCTGTACCTGCTTGTTGTCGTCTAAATGTTCCAGTAAACGACGAAATGCAGCCGCTTCAATGCGGGTTTGTTGCTCGTTGGTCATATTCTTCTCCAATAAAAAAGGGCGCTAAAACAGCGCCCTTACATCATGATACTTTCAGCAAGAAGACTGACGATATTACTCGCCTTTGTCTTCTTCTTTAGCCTGTGGAGCTGGCTTTTCAAGCAGCTCTTTGATGCTTAGACGTACGCGATTCTGACGGTCGATTTCCATTACTTTCACGTCAACCATTTCGCCTTCTTTCAGGTAGTCGGTTACTTTGTTCACACGCTCGTGAGCGATTTGTGAAATGTGAACCAGACCTTCCTTACCAGGCAGAACTTCTACGAATGCACCGAAGTCAACGATACGGGTAATCTTACCGTTGTAGGTTTTGCCTACTTCGATATCAGCCGTTACGCCTTCAATCATGCCGATAGCGATATCTGCTTTAGCACGCTCGGTGGCGAAGATCTTGATAGTACCGTCATCTTCGATTTCGATGTTGGTATCAGACGCTTCAGTGATAGAACGAATCATCGCACCACCTTTACCGATTACGTCACGGATTTTGTCCTGGTCAATCTTCATGGTGTAGATGCGCGGAGCAAATTCGCTCAGCTCTTCACGGTGACCGGTAATCGCCTTATCCATTACGGTCAGAATGTGTAAACGGGCTTCTTTTGCCTGCTTAAGTGCAATCTGCATAATTTCTTTGGTGATTCCTTCGATCTTGATATCCATCTGCAGCGCAGTGATACCGTTGGTAGTACCGGCTACTTTAAAGTCCATGTCACCCAGGTGATCTTCGTCACCCAAAATGTCAGACAGAACCACAAAGTTTTCGTCGCTCTTAACCAGACCCATTGCGATACCCGCAACAGACGCTTTAATCGGTACACCGGCATCCATCAGGGCCAGAGACGTACCACATACAGATGCCATTGAAGATGAACCGTTAGATTCAGTGATTTCAGAAACCACACGTACTACATACGGGAATTCTTCTTCAGAAGGCATAACCGCCTGAATACCGCGCTTTGCCAGACGACCGTGGCCGATTTCACGACGCTTAGGAGAACCGATCATGCCGGTCTCACCTACACAGTAAGGAGGGAAGTTGTAGTGCAGCATGAACTTGCTGTCACGCTTGCCCTGCAGTTCGTCAATCATCTGTGCGTCACGCTCTGTACCTAAAGTGGCAACAACCAGTGCCTGGGTTTCACCACGGGTGAACACAGCAGAACCGTGAGTACGTGGCAGTACGCCAGTCGCAACGTCAAGGGCACGAACCATAGCAGGATCACGACCGTCAATACGCGGCTCACCGGCCAGGATGCGTGAACGTACCACGTCACTTTCCAGATCGTGCAGCAGATCAGACGCTTCTTTCGCGTCCTGTTCAGGATTCGCTTCAAGAATTTGAGCCAGCGCTTCTTCAGTAACCTTGGTTACCGCATCTTTACGCTCAAGCTTGTCAGAGATCTGGTAAGCCGCAGTCATGCCGCTTTCAGCCAGTTCTTTTACTTTCGCTTTCAGTTCGGTGTTCTCAGCTTTAGGCGCCCAGTTCCATGCAGGGGTGTTCACCTCAGCTGCAAACGCTTTAACCGCTTCAACAACCGCTTGCGACTGTTCGTGACCGAACATTACCGCACCCAGCATGACGTCTTCAGACAGTACGCTGGCTTCAGATTCAACCATCAGAACCGCACTTTCAGTACCGGCAACCACCAGGTCAAGCTGGCTTTCAGGTTGCTCAGAGAAACGTGTATTCAGGATGTACTCGCCATCTTTGTAACCTACACGGGCTGCACCAACAGGACCATTGAAAGGAATACCGGAGATAGCCAGTGCCGCAGACGTACCGATCAGTGAAATGATGTCAGTCGGGATTTCAGGGTTCGCAGAAAGTACGGTAACAACAACCTGTACTTCATTGAAAAAACCTTCCGGGAACAGTGGACGGATTGGACGGTCAATCAGACGGGCTGTCAGTGTTTCGCCTTCTGAAGGACGACCTTCACGTTTGAAAAAGCCACCCGGAATTTTACCGGCAGCGTAAGCTTTTTCCTGATAGTTAACCGTTAACGGGAAGAAATCCTGATCGGCTTTCGCTTCTTTTTTACCAACCACAGTTACCATCACAGAGGTATCGTCCATGCTGGCGATGACGGCTGCAGTTGCCTGACGTGCGATAACGCCAGTTTCCAGAGTTACAGTATGCTGACCATACTGAAAAGAATGAGTAATAGGAGTCACTATTTGTCCTTTATTTTCTTTAATATATATATTCGCTTTTGAACGCGGCGCATAGTATAGCCGCGATAATTACCTAATGCCATTATCAAATGCGCAAACTGTTGTCACAACGAATTTAATGACATTAATTGGTTATCACATCGAATCTAACGGGGTTTTCTACGAAAAACCTTGGCTTTTGTTCGTTTTTTCATCATATTGACATATAAATCCGTAATCTTGAATAGTGTTACAGATTAGGAGATGTCTTAATGCTGGTACTTCGACTGAATAAAGCCGGTATGCCTCAGGAATGGGTTCAGCCCGAAGAAGCAGCCAGGCTGTATTGCCAAAATAAAGTCTTATTCGAATTGGGAGCCACTGCCTGTACACTCCACGGTGGTTGGAACAATGCCGGTTTGCAAAGCACCCTTAGCCTGTCCAGCATTATCGCCTGCGACGGTAAGGTTACCGATGTAAACGGTAAAGTAGCATTAAACAACCGCTACCTTTTTAGACGTGACAATCATTTATGCCTCTATTGCGGACAGCATTTTAGTCCGAGCCAACTCACCTGCGACCACATCATTCCCCGCTCCCGTGGCGGCGAGGACAAGTGGACAAATGTGGCTACTGCTTGCCTGCGTTGCAACCATGCTAAAGGCGCGCTCACACCGGAAGAAGCAAATATGCCGCTGTTGGCCGTGCCTTTTAGGCCAAACCTCTACGAACGTTTTTACTTAATGAACCGTCGGATACTTGCCGACCAGATGGCATTCCTAAGCAATTATTTTACTCACCAAAGGGAGTGGGATTAGCCAACGCTTGCGAGTTTACTCATCAAAGCCTGCTTTCAGCGCAGGCTTGCTGTTGTGACCAACCGCCACATGCCACAGACTCATCCAATCCTCTGAAATCTGTTGCTGCAATTTATGCGCTTCCTCGATGGGACAAAACAACGACACGGTGATACGTAACTTAGCAAACTGATTGGTTTCAATGGCAATATCCGGGTCGATATCAATAAACTCGGCTTCCATATGACGCTCGATAAGGCTTTTATAACGACCAGCAACCTCTCGAAAATGTTCACAATGCTTCAACGTTCTGGCCTTAAATTCGGGCATCAGCGCATAAGGGTTGGATTCAGGTTCCATTACTAGGGTAAAGCTATGTAAGGTATATCGACGCAAGAAATTCAGGTTTCGCACAGACTGCGTGACAAGCTGACTATTTGGCACGTACAAATGCTTACCTGTGTAAACATGGGATTCAGGGTCGACTTCCAGCAATGTGGTTTTTGCCCAGTCCATCTCTACCACTTCGCCGCGAATATTATTCATTTCGATCCAGTCGCCTACGCGAAACGGTCTTGCACCGAGATAGTAAATAAACCCCATGAAACACTGAATGAATTCTCGTGTTGCCAGCACAATCGCAACCATGAAAGCCGCAATGGAGATCGCCAGACTCTGAATTTCAGTGGCCCATATCATCACAACGAGCACCAGCAATCCGGCGTTACCCAACTGTTCAATAATATTTATCGAATGGCGTTTATCTTCGCCCGTAGTGCGGCTTCGCTTTTTCAGCAACCATAAAACACCCCGCTTCACCAGCATATAAACAAATACCAGCAATGCGGAGCTAAGGAGTTTTTGGGATTCAGTGAAGTCGACAACCGTTTGCCACCACACCTGATATTCGGTGCTGATATCTATCATAAAGTCTGGGTAACCTAAGGATTAACAAAAAAAAACACCGGCCAAAGCCGGTGTTTCTCATTATTACAACTCGCTGCTGCTTGTACAATGCAGACCAGTGAAATTATTCCCTGATCTGACCCGTACCGTTCACCAGGAATTTTTCCGCGGTTAACGACTCCATTCCCATTGGACCATAGGCGTGTAATTTGGTTGTTGCAATACCAATCTCAGCACCAAGACCCAATTGACTACCATCTGAGAAGCGCGATGAAGCATTAACCATCACGACCGATGCATCTACTGCGCGCTGGAAGAAATTAGCCGCAATATTGTTCTCGGTACAAATCACTTCGGTGTGGTTACTGCCAAAATCAGCAATATGCTGAATCGCGGCGTCGAAATCATCTACCACACGGATTGCAATTTCGAGCCCCAGATATTCTTCACCATAGGCGTCTTCGGCAATAACATCCGCGTTTTCGAAATACTGTGCACCCTTCTCGTTCACATGCACCTTCACGCCGTGTTCTGCAAACGCTTTCGCTACTTGCGGCAGAAAATCGCCCGCGACTGCTTCGTGTACTACCAGTCCTTCCAATGCATTACATACACCGGTACGCTGGGTTTTACCATTGAGCAGCAGGTTCATCGCTTTCTCAAGATCGGCGTCTTTGTCGACATATAAATGACAAACACCTTTAAAGTGCTGAATAACCGGTACTTTAGAATTATCGGTTACGTAGTTGATCAGCCCTTCACCACCGCGAGGGATAATCACGTCGATGTAGTCGCGCTGCTCCATGAGCTCTTGCATTAAAGCACGATCAGGATCAGGTACAACACTGATCAGTTCACGTGGCAAATTATGTTTTTCCAGCACATCCTGAAGTAATTCCGAAATAGCCAGACTGGTATCTAACGCTTCTTTACCACCGCGAAGAATAACGCCATTTCCCGATTTGAAACACAGGGCGCCAGCATCGGCAGTCACATTGGGCCGTGCTTCGTAAATCATGCACACAACTCCCAGCGGTATACGCATTTTCTTAATCTCGATACCGTTCGGACGAGTGCCTACCACGCGCTCCTGACCAACCGGATCATCAAGGGAAATAATCACTTCAATGCCTTCAGCCATGCCTTCGATGCGTTCATCGTTCAGAGTCAGGCGGTCGATCATTGCGTCATCCAGGCCATTTTCTTTAGCCCGTGCAACTTCCTTTGTATTTACCTGTTTAATCGACTCTTTGTTAGCACGAATTGCCGCGGCCATGTCTTCAAGTACCGCATTTTTGGCGTTTTCATCAAGCACAGCCAGTTTCTGAGCGGCTTGCTTGGTGTTCTTTGCTAATGTCGTAATTAAACTCATTTTTTCTCCAGATTTGCTAAATTCTTTTTCGAAATGATGGGACCCGTTTTCTGTTCAAACTTTAACGAGAATTCATCATTTTCTTGATTGGCGATAAAGTTGAGCAAGGTGCTACTATAGTTAGAGCGCGCTTTCACCAATTTCGTCCCATCGTCTTTTCTGACGATGATGGTGTCTCCTACTGAGAACTCACCTTTAACGTCGACAATTTCTTTACTCGTCAATGACTCTGCGTTTTCAGACAATACTGGCGCAAACTCACTGTCGACAATAACTTCACCCTGAGCTCGCGTTGTATGACGCATCCAGTGCACATTTTCAGCCATCGGCTTCTCATGAGCAATAAAATGCGTACCGGGATTTTCACCCTGCAACAACATATTAAAGGTCAACTCAGTAAACCCGTTAATAATAAATGTATCTATGCCATGTGAAACGGCTTTCTCAGCGGCTTCAATTTTAGTTCGCATGCCGCCGGTACCTACACCGCCTTCCACAGCACCACCCGCCATCTTATAGATGTCTTCGTTGATATGCTTCACCGTCGACAACATTTTTGCATCGTCGTGAGCGTGCGGGTTCTTGTCGTAAAGACCATCAACGTCAGAACAAATGATCAGCGCGTCGGCATCGGCAGCGGCCGCGACCATTGCTGATAAGTTGTCATTATCGCCCACTTTCAGTTTATCCGTGGTCACCGTGTCATTCTCGTTCACGATAGGCAGAATGTTATGCTCCAGTAAGCTAAAGATCGTCTCACGAATACTGATATAACGTTCTCTGTCTCGTAAATCGGCATGTGTGAGTAACATTTGCGCTGACGGAAAATCGAACAGTCGATCCCAGGTCGCCATCATTTCTGTCTGACCCGCGGCCGCCATTGCTTTCTTGATGGTAATGTCTG
>Ga0208204_100346_pt1 | contig 12468 bp, 10 predicted proteins | sample DeeseametaMP2252_FD_184173 | JGI IMG/M metagenome (GOLD analysis project Ga0208204, IMG submission 184173) | Marine microbial communities from the Deep Pacific Ocean - MP2252 (SPAdes) | ecosystem: Environmental > Aquatic > Marine > Oceanic | place: West of El Salvador, Pacific Ocean | collected...
TGAAGGCAACCGTTCAGCGCTGGCTGCCGAGTTTGACTGGCGAATGACTGACGACTGGTTCTTCCACACCGATTTTCAAATCGCTACGGAAACCGATAAAGTCGAACGTGCCAGCACAACGTTTGAATATCGCGAGAGCAGCAACAAATTAATTCAGTTAACCCACCGCTATGTCAGGGAACTCTCAAGCGAAAGAATTGACCAAGTGGGACTGTCTGCTGCCTGGCCGTTGTCTGACAGATGGCAATTGGTTGGTCGGACTTACCGTGATCTTGATCGCAACCGCAGTGTGGAAAACTACGTTGGCTTTCAATATGAATCCTGTTGTTGGGCTATACAAATTGTTGCCCAACGTCAGCTGAGTAACCGTTACGCTGTAGATGGTGCACAGTCAATTGATGAATTTGACTCCGGCATATCGCTGAATTTCATTTTCAAAGGAATGGGTTCCAGTGGTACCAGCAATAACATGTTGTCGAACGGATTATTTGGCTACCGACAGCCATATAGTTTAAATTAATGCGCCAGTTGACAGATATGTCTGCTGTTAGCAAAGAATAAACCGATAAAAAGAGTAATTATGAAGTTCATTATTCGCGCGATTTGTATCAGTGCCCTGTGCTCATTTATGAGTTTGGCTCAATCTGTTTCATTAGATAAAGTGGCCGTCATCGTCGATCAAGGCGTGGTATTGGAAAGTGAAATCGAATCTCTGGTCAATGAAGTAAAGCGCAACGCTGAAGCACAGGGCCAGGCCCTGCCTTCCGACCGCGTGCTTCGTACCCAGGCCATCGAGCGTTTGATCACCAAAAGCTTACAGATGCAAATGGCCGAGCGTATGGGTGTTCAGGTTAGCGACCCGCAACTGGAGCAAACCATTACAAACATCGCCCAGCAACAGGGCGCAACCATCGATGACTTGCGCAATGAATTAGAGCAACAAGGCATCGCTTACGACGATTACCGCGAAGACGTTCGTGAAGAACTGATTGTTGGTGAAGTCACCCGTGCCAACGTTCGCCGTCGTGTATACGTGACGCCTCAGGAAATCAGTAACCTGGTTAAACTGATGGACCAACAAGGCGCAGAACAAGCCGAATATAACTTGGGCCACATTCTGATTGGCCTGCCATCAAGCCCCACAGATGAAGACGTAGCCAGCGCCCGTAGCCGTGCAGATAAAGTTATTGAACTACTGAATAACGGTTCTGACTTCACCAAAATCGCCATCACCTCATCGTCTGGTTCAAACGCACTGGAAGGGGGTGATATGGGTTGGATGAACGTAAACTCCATGCCTACCCTTTTTGCTGAAGCGGTTCAGGGTAAAGAAAAAGGCGAGTTGATTGGTCCTATTCGTAGTGGTGCGGGTTTTCACATTCTGAAAATTAAAGATACCCGTGGTATCGAGAAAATCACCATCGAAGAAGTGAACGCCCGTCACATTCTCATTAAACCTTCTATTATTTTAAGTGATGAGAAAGCCAAAGAAATGCTGGAGAAATTCCGTCAGCAAGTTATCGACGGCGATGCAGACTTTGCTGAACTGGCTAAAGAACATTCTGAAGATCCGGGTTCAGCGTTAAAAGGCGGTGAGTTGGGCTGGTCTGATCCGAACAACTATGTACCGGCTTTCCGTGAAGCCCTTGCTGGCCTTGAGCCTGGCGAGTACAGTGAACCTGTTCGTTCACAATTCGGTTGGCACTTAATGCAGCTTATCGATCGCCGTATTGACGATGCCACAGACAAACGTAAAGAAGACAAAGCTTATCAACTGCTGTTCAATCGTAAGTTTAAAGAAGAGTCTGAAGCCTGGTTGCGTGAAATGCGCGATACTGCTTACATTGAAGTTGTTGAATAATATAACGGCGAGATAAACGATGACGCCAATAAGAATAGCAGTAACGCCAGGTGAGCCAGCGGGCATTGGTCCTGACCTCATCATTCAGCTAGCACAGCAGCAATGGGATGCGCAGCTTGTGGTATTTTGCGACGCCACCCTGCTGAAAGCCCGGGCAGACCTTCTGGGTCTGCCGCTGGAGCTGATTCCTTTCGACGCCGGGAACAACGCCATTCAGGCGCCCGGTTCGCTGTACTTGCAGCAAATAGATACTGCAGTGAATGTGGTACCCGGCGAGCTGGACAGCGATAATGGGCACTATGTAGTGGAAACCCTGCGTCAGGCGTGTCACGCCAATATGGAGCAAGGGTTTGATGCGGTAGTAACAGGCCCCGTTCACAAAGGCATTATTAACAAAGCCGGTGTGTCTTTCAGCGGACATACCGAATACTTCGCTTACCAGTCAAACACCATTGATGTGGTGATGCTGTTATCGACTGAAGGCCTTAATGTAGCGCTAGCCACCACACATATTCCACTTGAATATGTGTCTAAGGCGATAACGAAAGAGCGCCTGCACAAAGTCATTCATATCATTAACACCGATTTGAAACTGAAGTTTGGCATTACTAAACCGCGCATTTACGTATGTGGGCTAAATCCTCATGCGGGTGAAGGCGGGCATTTGGGATCAGAAGAACTGATCACCATTATCCCGGCTTTAGATGACTTGCGTGAGGAAGGTTTAGATTTGGTAGGTCCGCTTCCCGCAGACACTATTTTTCAGCCTAAATATCTCGACGACGCCGACGTCGTGTTAGCGATGTACCACGATCAGGGACTGCCGGTACTTAAGTTTAAAGGATTTGGCGCCTCGGTGAATATCACCCTTGGCCTGCCATTCATCCGTACTTCTGTCGATCATGGTACTGCTTGCGACCTCGCGGGTACCGGAAAAGCAGATGCGGGCAGTTTCACAAAAGCAATGCATAAAGCTATTGAATTAGCGAACAGGCAGCAATGAGTAAAACACATTTAGGCCACACCGCGCGTAAGCGTTTTGGCCAGAACTTCCTGCATGACGACTATGTTATTGGCAATATCGTTAGTGCAATTAATCCCGTTGATGGTGAGAACCTGGTAGAAATCGGCCCCGGCCTTGGTGCGTTAACTGATCCGGTGTGTGAAGAGGTTTCACGCCTTACCGTGGTTGAACTCGACCGCGACCTGGCAGAACGTCTGCGTCATCATCCTTTTCACGGCAGTAAACTGACCATTGTTGAGCAGGATGCCCTGAAACTCAATTTTGCCGATTTGTTACCGGCGATGCCGAACCCTGAAGGCAAATTACGGGTATTCGGCAACCTGCCTTACAACATCTCTACCCCCTTGATGTTCCACCTCTTTAGCTTTAGTGGCAAAGTGCAAGACATGCACTTTATGTTGCAAAAAGAAGTAGTGAACCGACTTGCCGCTGGACCAGGCTCTAAAAGCTATGGGCGTTTATCGGTAATGGCGCAGTATTACTGTGCGGTGATTCCCGTGCTGCATGTGCCGCCTGGTGCATTTAAGCCGCCCCCGAAGGTTGATTCAGCCGTGGTACGTTTAGTGCCACATGCCACGCCACCAGTCGCGGTGAAATCCGTTACCTTGCTGGAAAAGGTGTGTGCAGCAGCATTCAACCAACGCCGCAAAACTATTCGTAATAGTTTGGGTGACTGGGTGACTGAAGCTGAACTGGAATCACTGAGTTTATCGCCAACTGCCCGCGCTGAAACCTTGTCACTGGCTGATTTTGCGGCAGTGGCTAACTTGGTAGCAGACCGGGACGGAGAGAGCTGAGATGTCGGCTTCTCCCGGTATTCTGGTTTCAGTTTCTGCGAAACACATCCCTGATCATCCGGCAAATGGGCCGGATAAATATGCATTTGCCTACCACATCACTATCCGCAACCAGAGTGATGAGCGGGTACAATTGCTCAGTCGCTACTGGTTAATCACCGATGGCAATGGTAAAAATACCGAAGTGCAGGGTGAAGGCGTTGTGGGTAAACAACCGCTTATCGACCCAGCCAGTGAATATCAGTACACCAGCGGTGCACTTATTGATACTCCCGTGGGCAGCATGCAGGGCCACTACGAAATGGAAAATGAAGACGGTGAACGCTTTCGCGTGCCGATCAATATTTTCAGTCTAAGCGTACCAAACGCGATCAACTAATAACGGTGTCAAACTTTGGCACCGCTTCCAACGGATAAGGATGCCAGCATGTCAGACTCGCAAACGTTGATTGTGGGTGATATTCAAGGTTGCTATGGCGGCCTGATGGCGTTGCTTGAAAAAGCCCACTTCGACGAAAAGCGCGATAGATTAATTGCAGTAGGCGACTTAATTGCTCGCGGCGAAGACTCCTACGCGACAATCAAGTATCTGATGGACTTAGGCGACAGATTCAACACTGTGCTTGGCAATCACGACCTGCACTTTCTGGCAGTGTCTCAGGGCATAAAGTCTGCGAAAAAAAGTGACCGTCTCGGGCCTCTTCTAGACAGTAAAAAACTAAAAGATATCATCGATTGGTATCGCCAGTTTCCCTTGGCGCTAGCCCTCGATGAAACCACCACAATTGTACATGCCGGCCTTTACCCCAAGTGGTCGCCAAAAACCTTACTTTCATTGAGCAACGAAGTCAGTACCGTATTAAAAGGTGATAAGTGGCGTGCATTGTTAGAAGAGATGTATGGCAATTCTCCCACCGAATGGAAAGAAACGTTGAAAGGCACGCCGCGACTGCGCTTTATCATTAATGCCTGTACGCGTATGCGTTTTTTGCAAAAGCAATCCCACCTCGAATTTGCCTGCAAAAGTCACCCTGAAGATGCTCCTTCGTCGGTGACTCCCTGGTTTGAAGTTGAGAATGCATCACTCGCTGCCAGCGAGCGCATTGTATTCGGCCACTGGGCTGCGCTCGAGGGCGTAACGGGGAACAATCAATTTGTTGCACTGGATACCGGTTACGTTTGGGGCAACAGCCTGACTGCGATGAGAATTCCGTCGAACACACTTATCAATGTGACACCGTAAATACCTCAGTATCAAAACAAACAACGTAAAAAACTGATTCCTATAGGTCTTTAGTCTAATTTTTGTTTACAATTAAACTTACTAATCGGTTATTCGACTAAACAACAGGAATGTTCGGCCGATAAGAATAGTGCGCTATAGTTATTAGCGCATAGCACCTCAGGTATCAGTCACCATGAACACAACTGATTACTTAAAACTATAAATAAAACTGTGTTTCAGGAGTTCATATGAAAATCACGGTAGCCAAGCGCATTATCGGCGGCTTCGCCACAATAAGCCTGCTATTAGTCATAATCAGTGCATCTTCTTTCATTAACCTCAATTCAGTGGGATCGGCGGTTGATGAAGTGAATAAGGTAGCGGTTCCCACCCTTACCAGCAGTAATGCATTAAAAGCCAGCTTCCTGAATATGGGCCGCGTTACCTTCGAGGCTTACATTGAAGAAAGCGTGGATGGCCTTGAAAGCAAGTACGATAACTTCACGAACAGTAAAGCCAATTTCAGTACAGAATTGAAAAAGCTGGAAACCGTACTGGCGGATGATTCTGCCATGCTTGCCAGCCTTAAGCAGGTAAACGGCGCTTATGAGCAATACATTCAAAATGTAGAAGCAATGTACACCAGCCATCGACAGTTTATGGAAATGCGTAATGCCATAAGCGATAAGATTGGTGACTTAGAAGACAATGCCGACGACGCTTCTACCTATCTACTGGATTTCTCCGAATCCGATGAAGTAGCACGTAGTGCTGCGCTACAAAAATCAGCTGAAATCGGTAGTGAGTTAGAAAGCCGCCTGCTTGAACTCATTACCGTTGCTAACGAATATGCAAAAACACAAACTCTCGTTCGCGCCGACGTTATTGGTAATGAAGTAGAGCTTATTGTTACCAGTGTGCGTGAAATGATGAACCAAATCCAAGGTACCGCAGCAGGTGCAGATACCACGGGTACACTGGATGAGATTTCGACGCTGGTTGACGATGCCATTGACGCCATTACCGGTTCTGACGGTGTGTTGGCTTTGCAACGTTCACGTTTAGAATACCGCGATGCGGCTGAACAAGCCCTGTCTCGCTCCGATGCAAATAGTCAGGAAGGCATTAGCGCCCTCGAAAACCTGCTTACACAAGCAGATAAGAAAGCCGCAGAAATTGACGAGCAGGTATCGTTTAAAGTGACCTCAGGCAACACCATTGTTATTGTGGTGGCGCTGGCATCACTGGCTGCAGCACTGGTCATCGGTTACTGGACCGTCATTGCTATCACTCGCCCGCTGAATCGCGTTAACGAATTACTGAATGTAGCCTCTTCTGGAGACCTTACCCGCCGTTTGGATGACTCTTCTGAAGACGAATTCGGTCAACTGGCGAAAAACTGTAACAAGCTGATTGGCAATCTTAAAAGCCTAATCACTGGCATTAATACTCGTGCTGAACAGCTCGCCGCTGCCTCTGAACAAACATCGACTGTTACCACCCAAACAACGCACTCTATACAAGATCAGAAGTCGCAGATTGCTCAGGTTGCAACCGCAACAACCGAAATGCATAGCACCTCTATTGTGGTAAGTCAGAGCGCCGAAGACACGCTTAACGAAATTCGTCATGCAGACAGTGAAGCGGAAAATGTACGTTCAATTTCTCTTGAGAACAAACGCACTATTGAAGTACTGGCCCGGGATGTTGAGCAAGCCGCCGAAGTGATTAATAAACTGCATCAAGACAGCGCCAGTATTGGTGGTATTCTCGATGTTATTCGCGGCGTTGCTGATCAAACAAACTTGCTGGCATTGAACGCAGCCATTGAAGCAGCGCGTGCCGGTGAGCAAGGTCGAGGCTTTGCGGTAGTTGCAGACGAGGTGCGCACACTGGCATCACGTACGCAGCAATCGACCCAAGAAATTAACGCCATGATCGAAGTGCTGCAAGCCGGTGCTGAAAAAGCGGTGGCAGTAATGAATCAGGGTAAAGAGCAAACGGCTATCTGTGTTGAGCAAACGGATAACGCCACCAGAGCACTGGATGTTATCTCTGACGCAGTCCGCAAAGCTTACGATGTAAGTACGCAAATTGAACAATCTGCCCGCGAGCAAAACACGGTTTCAGCAGAAATCAGTGAGAAGCTTGAAAGTATCGTAGGTATTGCTGAAGAAACCACTGCTGGCGCACAACAGACGTCTCAGTCGAGTTCAGAAGTGGCTCGTTTGGCAGAAGAACTGCAACAATCTATCCGTCAGTTTAAAGTTTAAAAATGTCTATCCGGCGCCACCTTTAACGGGGTGGCGCTCGCATTCCCTGCTCAATTCTCGGGCAATTCTACAAACCTTTATTATACTCAAAGCATGCGCCTGACAAGAATATGTTTGCTTTGACTTACAGACCCAATACTCTAAGAATGCAACTCATGCTGGGGATAATCCTGGCATGTCTGGCCATTCTTACTGCGCAAACGCTGATCAGATATTATTGGATCCTCCCCACTTTTGAAGCCATGGCGGAAGATGGTGACAAGCAGGATCTTGAACGCGTTGCATCGCAAGTAAACCAGGAGCTCGAGTCACTTCACAAGCTGGTTTATGACAGCGCTGTATGGGATGCCATGTACGACGCGGCCTCGAATAACGATGCTGAGTGGTTTAGCACCAATTTTGTTATCTACGAGTCTTACCGGCGCATAGGGGTGAACGGTTGGTATCTGTACAACACCGATGGCAACATCATAAGTGGTCGTAGCTACAATGAAAATGGCGACGTAATAGTGCCTGAAGAGCTAGACACACTGACAAAATTACTAGGCCGGGATCTGGTGACTTTCCCGGCCAGCGAGAACAGCGTATTCACGCAAATCGACGACAAGCCTGCCGTAGTGGTGTATCACGATGTGCTGCAGTCTGAGAACGAAGGGCAATCAGCAGGCACGCTACTTATCTGGCGGTACATCAACCAATCGTTTGTCGACGCCCTCACTCTTGGCATTAGCAACGACATCGCGTTTCATACCATTTTACAGATGCCCACCAGCGCCGATGTGGTTGCCATGCGATACGGCCAGCCTACCGTAACCCACACCCACCCCTTTTTTGGCCGGCTCTACATGTCGGTAAACAGTAAACAGAATGTCCCGCTGTTCGCGTTATCCATAGAGCCAAGACAACGGCAATACAGCGACTCCTTATTCGACCCCAGCTTATTGGTGGGATTAGTGATCACGCTTTCTGTGATCGCGCTGTTTTATATTTGGATTAACCACCAGCTGATCAGGCCCATCTCTCATATTCACGACAGTGTAAGCTATGCCATGCGTAATCGCGATTTCTCTTGTCAGGAAGTGTATACCGGCCGCAATGAAGCATTCCGGTTGGGTCGTAAACTCAATGAGATGTTCGCCCTCATCGATCATCAGCGCACCGAAGTATTGATGCACAATAAACAGCTGGAAAAAATGAGTAATACCGACCCTCTCACCGGCTTGTCGAATCGGCGTCATTTAGACAAATACTTTGACAACCTCCCCCTTCCACTGCGGTCTGGTAAATTACCAATGGCTGTTCTAATTGCCGATGTGGACTTTTTCAAGCGATATAACGACGTTTACGGCCATGCAGAAGGCGATAAGGTACTGGTGAATGTGGCGACGGTACTGCGCAACAATACCCGGGCAAACTCTGATCTTGTGGTGCGGTACGGCGGAGAAGAGTTTCTGATTGTCTTACAAGAAGCCTCTATCCTTGCAGCCAGTAAAGTAGCAGAAACGTTACTGGGCGAAATTCGTCGCCTTGCTATTCCCCATAAAGGCAGAGACGATTCGAAGCAAATTCTCACCTTGTCGATTGGCGTTGCCTGTCAACGCAGTGGCGAACCTTTGCACCCCGATTTCTTGCTAAAGCGAGCCGATGACGCCCTGTATAAAGCAAAATCATCGGGGCGGGATTGTTACATGCTGAGTGACTTATCTTATTCAGCGAACATTCCTGAAAGCGTATCGGCGACGGAATAAAGCCGGTGGCCGATTGACTATTTGTACGGCAATGCAGGCCGCAATTAACACAATTCCACCCCAACCCAATAGCGAAAAGCGCTCGCTAAGAACAAGTACAGCCAGGATAGTGGCAACCACAGGTTCGAGCAGTGTAATCAGTGTTGCTGTGCTGGCATCAACCGATTTCAGCCCAAAACCAAATAGCAGATAGCCGACGAAGATAGGTAGTATTGCCATATACAAAGCTACCGAAACATTGTTAGCAGACGCGAATACGTTGTCACCGGTAAATAACAGCGAAGGCAGCAATAAACAGGCTGACACACCAAATTGACTTGCCATGGATACCCCAGATGACGCGCCGCGGGTAATAAGGGCTCTGCCCGCCCAGGAATAGGCGGCGTATGTGAGGCCCGCGATAAGTCCTAAAACAATGCCCCACTCTCGCTGCTCAGCGGTTGCAACAAGCTCGGCACTTTCAGGTTTACCCATTGCCAGCAACAGAATACCTGTTGCCCCCAGAACAAAGCTGACAATCCATTTTGCCGTTATGGGTTTACGGTTTAGTACCCACTCAAGTAAAACCGCAAAACAGGGCGCACTGGCAATAGAAACCACGGTGCCAATTGCCACACCGGCCAAATGCATGGAGGAATAAAATGCCAGCGGATAAATGGCAACACTCAGGCTCCCCAGTAGAACAATTTTGCTATATTGGAAAAGTATGTGTCGTTGCTTCAGCAATTGAGGCAAAGCTTTTAGGCACATGAGCAAACCGCCTCCGCCGGTGGCGATTGCGCCTATGGCTAACGGGCTCACGTCGGGTGCAAAGCTGGCCGCAGTGCCCGTTGTACCCCACATAAAACTGGCGATGATAATGGCGAAAAGTCCAAGCGCATGATTATGCTGATTAGTCACGATAATTCCTGAATCCCTTTAGAGAGTGAACATAGTATCGCTATCGCGAATCAACATCTTTGCTAATAAGACGCTTTCTCAGGTTAAAAGGACGCACTTATTTACAACAGTTCTAAAAGTACTTTCAGCTAAACAGCTTCGAGGGCGGTAATCCGAAATGGGCTGAGAAGCGGCGGCTGAATGCAGATAAGTCGTGGTAGCCTACCGTTTCTGCTACCCGTTGAACGGGCAAATCTGTGTGGATCAGCAGCGCCCTGGCTTTTTCCATTCGCATGGCGGTTACATGATGTCCGGCGGAAACCCCCATTTGTTCCCTGAACAACTTCTTAAATTGGGTTGCGCTTAAACAGGCGATACGAGCCAGGGTACCAATATCTAACTCACTGCCAATATTGTCATCGATAAAACTGACCACAGCACTGATCCGCCGATCACGGGTTTGCGCTACTCGCTGTGCCGCCAATAAACTGGTGAAGGTATCGAAGGTGAGCTTTTCTAACGACGAGTCTACCTGATATTCGAGTTGGGTCTCGATAAACTGCAAATAGCGATTAAGTGGCTGACTGATGGTAAATACAAGCCATGATGCTGCACAAAGATTTTCCGGCAGCGAATACATGTCTGCCACCACAAATCGCGCTTCAGTTTCTGATGTGAAGTGATGTAACTCACCAGCCTGGATCACCACACATTCTCCAGGCGCCACTTTGCCGCTGAACCCCGCCAGTTCAATGTTTATGACACCACGAAGCGGTAGCACCAATTGATGAAAGTCGTGGGTGTGACCCACTTTTTGTTTGCTGTAAGAACGAATGGAGAGGGAATCTGACATAGGAAATAAAAACGGGTAGCCAAGGCTACCCGTTAATCATTCTTACTCGAACAGCTCTTTATGCAGATGCTGCACAATGGCAGAACTGTCTTCTTCGCTTACCAGGAAGGACAGGTTGTGCGGGTTTGCACCGAAACAAATCATGCGCAGGTTGAAGTCGTCCACCGCACCAAGAATACGGCTTGCCACTCCTTTTGCGGTTTGCATGTTGTTACCCACAACCGTGATGAGATCGAAGCCTTTCTCCACTTTCACATCACAGATGGTTTCAAGCTCGGCAATGGTTTCTTTGTTCAAACGCTGAGCCACAGAGTTCGCCGGATTATCCAGTGTGAACGATACTGAAATTTCAGACGTGGTGACCAAATCAACACTGAGCTTGTGCTTGGCAATAATACCAAACACCTGTTGCAGGAAGCCTTGTGCGTACATCATCTTCGGTGTTTTCACGGTTACCATTACCTGCTCTTTACGGCGGGTAATCGCACGGTGTGGTGGCTCATTGTCGCAGTCGCGCATGATCCAAGTACCGCCTTTTTCTGGCTCTTTGCTAGAGCCTACAAACACTTTAATGTCTTTACGCAATGCGGGTTCCATGGTGGCCGGGTGCAGTACTTTGGCACCAAACGTGGCCATTTCCGCAGCTTCTTCGAAGCTCAGCTCCGGTAACGGATAAGCAGCAGGTACAATGCGCGGGTCTGTGGTGTAAACACCTGTAACGTCAGTCCAGATCTCGCAGCTATCGGCATTCAATGCTTCTGCCAGCAATGCCGCCGTGAAGTCAGAACCGCCGCGACCTAACGTCGTGGTTTTTCCTTCTTCATTGGCACCCACGAAACCTTGGGTAACCACGATAGCGTTGCTAATTTCAGGCCGTAGCAATTGTTCTGAAAGCTCGCCAATAACATCAACCTGTGGTGCAGCTTCACCAAACTCGCTGTCGGTACGCAGCACTTTACGTACGTCGAAGTTTAAGGTGTCTACACCTTCTTCTGCCAATACTGCACTAAACAGCAGCGACGACATGCGTTCGCCCATAGACTGCAGTTGGTCTTTGAGGTCGTCACGATGAAGAATTTCTTCATGATTTGCCAGACCACGTAACTCTTCGAACAAATCTTCCAGTTTGTCAGCTACGCTAGCCTTATCTTTAATTTCGTTCAGCACGGCCATTTCAATATCAATGATCGCCTGACAAGTGTCCTTAATTTGCTCGCTGGTTAGCGGCGTATGCGCAATACTTACCAGGTGATTAGTCACACCAGCCTGCGCACTTACAACAACAATACGGGTTGCCTGATTACCCGCTACAATGCGAGCACAATTTTTCATAGCCTGATAGGTGGCTACACTGGTACCGCCAAACTTGGCGATATTAAGAGAATTCGACACGATTTTCTCCGAGCTTTAACCAACGACTGGTTGGTTTAGTAATTGATTTTGATTTGGTCGCCTACGCTGATGTTATTCGCAGCAAACCACCCTTGATTCATTTCCAGCGCAAATTCTACCGCTTTTGAAGATCCCACAGACGTTAAGTCATGTGGCTCCAGCGGTTTTATATCGGTAATTACGCCGTTCCCGTCGATAAATGCTACATCCAGAGGTACAAACGTATTTTTCATCCACATGCTGGCCATACGTGCCGGGTTGAAGCGGAACAACATACCACAATCATCACACAGTGATTTGCGGAACATTAGCCCCTGCGCCCGTTGTTCAAACGTTTTGGCATATTCAACGCTTAGGTTTTTACCACCAGCAACAATGGTTGCCTGTTCGAAGGTAACGGGCTCGTCGGCAGCACT
>Ga0208204_100347_pt1 | contig 12437 bp, 6 predicted proteins | sample DeeseametaMP2252_FD_184173 | JGI IMG/M metagenome (GOLD analysis project Ga0208204, IMG submission 184173) | Marine microbial communities from the Deep Pacific Ocean - MP2252 (SPAdes) | ecosystem: Environmental > Aquatic > Marine > Oceanic | place: West of El Salvador, Pacific Ocean | collected...
ATAGAGACGAAACGCCCCATTTCCAAATCGCTCTTCCCGAGAGCGGCTTCGTCCGAGTCCTACCGAACAAGTTTCCGGCCGTGTCGGCCGGACTCGTTCCCAAGCCCAACGCGAGCCTCTTCGAGCGCCACATGCCCGCCGGCGGATGCCACGACGTGGTCGTCGACAATCCCCGCCACAATTTCCGCCTCGCCGAAGGTTCGGAGCCGGAGCTGCACGCGGTGGTTCATGCTTGGCGCGACAGATATCGTCAACTGGCCTCCGATCCCCACACCCGCCACGTGGTCGTCTTCAAGAACTACGGAGTAGGCGCGGGCTCGTCGCTGCCCCACCCTCATTCTCAAATAGTGAGTCTTCCCGTGCTGCCGTCTCAAGTTCGGCTGCGAGTGGAAACGGCTATGAACGTCTCAAACACGCTGGGTCGCTGCGTCTTCTGCTGCATGCTGGAGCACGAAAGAGAGGCGGAGACGAGAATCGTGGAGACGAACGGTTCTTTCACCGCCTTCGTACCTTATGCCGCTTATTCACCGTTCTCGGTATGGATACTCCCTCATCGGCACTGCTGCGATTTTGCTCGCATAGAAGACCACGAGATGGCCGACCTCTCCAAGATCCTTCACTCCACCCTCAAGCGCGTCTCCGATTCCCTCGGCAATCCCGACTACAACCTGGTCATTCGTTCGGCTGTCCCGGCGACCGTCGGCGAAGATTATTTTCACTGGTATATCTCTATCGTGCCCAGGCTTCAGAAAGCGGCCGGATTTGAGCTGGGGACGGGGATGTTTATCAACACCTCTCTGCCTGAGGAAGATGCGGCGTTTTTGAGAGAGCACTGAAGCTCGGTGGAGAGATCCGTCAAAACGACGGTCTCCACCTAGTCTTCCCCAAGGGCTTCACCAGTAGGACCCATAAGCGCGACCATCCGCTGGAAGACAACTTCGCCACACACTTCAACAAGTATCGTCTCTTTGCCGAGCATCGCAAGCCGCTTGTCGGAGATTTCGACGTCCAGGTGGACTTCAGCTACGCCGCGGAAAACTACCCCTCATCCTCCGGGATCGAGCTCTATGCCAGCTTGAACCCTATGTCCGAGGACGGATACAACGATATCGCGGGTGTCCGAAGGGTCCAATACTGGTATCAAGCAAACGCCGGTACCGGCGGTCATACGACCACCGACAACGACGGAAAATTCCGCCTGGTGAGAAGTGGCTCCGATATCACGGCGTACCATTGGGATTCAGGAACTTCGAGCTGGAAGACCTACACCAGTTGGACTTACACCGGTTACGGTGATCCCGTCTGGGTCGGACTTTCCGTCTTCACACATCAGCACTCCGTTATCTCTGGTTCGTTCAGCAACTTCATCTTCAACGATGGGGGCGATACCAGAGCTGATGCGGGAGCCTACACCTCCCCTGTCTACGATGCTGGACGCACCGTGACCTGGGGCAACCTCTCCTGGGAGGAGACCCTGCCTTCCGGCACCGACGTCGAACTCCAAGTTGCCTTTTCCGCCAACGAAGAAGGCCCATGGAATTTCGTCGGCCCCGACGGAACTTCCGGTACCAAGTTCACAACTTCTTCCGGCCAGTCCGTCCACGGCTCGCCCTCCTCTCGCTACTGTCGCTACAAGGCCTACCTCACCGGCGACGGTACCGACACCCCTACCCTCGGCAACGTCGAGCTCGGCTTCAGCGGAAACCTGGACAGCCAGATCCGCACCTTCGCCTTCGACGACGCCGGCAACATGACCGAAAAGATCACCAAGTCCGACAGCTCTCTCATCGAAGAGACCAGGACTTACAACGACCTCAACCAGATCACCCAAAACCAGATCGACGACGGTACCACTGTCACGACCTGGACGTTCACTCACGACGACAACGGCAACATGACCTCCAAGTCAGACGGTACGGACACGTACACCTACGTCTGGAACGAGGACAACCAACTCGAATCCGTGGAACTCAACAGCTCGCCCGTGGTCGATTATGTGTACGACTCGGGCTCTCGAATGCTACAGAGATCCGAGGGCTCCACAACCACCAACTTCCATTGGGACGGCTGGGACCTCATTCGCGAGGAGAAGGACGACGGCGTTGATGTCGAGGTGACCAACTACCTTGTGCCTCATGGCGAAGTCCTCGCTTTCGAGCGAGATGACGAATGGTTCTATCTCCATGGAGACGGACTGAGTTCCACCCAACTCGTGACCGACGACACCGGGGCCCAGGCCGCCAGAATCGTCTATGGCGCTTGGGGTGAACAGCTTTCCGTGAACGACTCGGTGCCCGGGGGGCTCGATGTCAGGTTTGTGGGCGGACTTGGAGTCAGAAACGACTCCGCGACCGGGCTTGTTTGGATGCGGCATCGTTGGTTCGACCCGACTTTGAACCGCTTCATTTCAAGGGATCCGATCGGAATCGAGGGGGGCTACAATCTCTATCAATACGCAGAGGCAAATCCTGTCACACACATCGATCCAGAAGGATTGAACCCCCCTATTGGACCCACGCCACCGTGTGGAGGCGGCCCAGCACCTTGGCCTTACGTCAAAGACTGGGCCCACGGAGCTGCAGACATAGCGAGAAACTATCTTGTCAACGAAGGGAGAGGCGGGGGAAAGATTGCCCCAAATACGCGTCGAGTCGTTATCAGGATGGGAAGTCAAGGACTTCATGGCGGAAGAGTGGTAATGGGAGGGGCCACTACAACGGGAACCCTTGCAACAGTGACTGGAGCTGCCTGTGAGTTTACTGGTGTATATGTCGCGACTGCCAATGTACTTTGTCAAAAAGCAATTAACCGATTCCTCGATTCAGGTTCGTCGAAATGTGGACCTGCGTTTGACAACATGAAGATGTATTGCAATTCACCTGGTGTCTTCGCTGGAGCGAGAGCCTATGCCAACAGTTTTTGAAAGGAGACGTTTTGAGCGAAAGGTTTTTTCCTAAAGGATTTTTGCATGAATATAGGAGAGAAGTAAAGACCAGAAATAGATTGCTTTCAGCTCTTCTTGAAGAAGACGAGCTATGTATAAGTCAAATAGATCCAGAGCTAGTCTTAGAAATCCCTAAAAAGTATGGATGGCATATAAGCAAGTTCGCTGAAAACGAGAAGACTTTGTCTGAGGTCGCGAGCCAACTATTAGGAAAAAAGACAAACATTGTGCTTAAAGTGACTTAAATAATTCTTTAGGCTAAGTGACGCGCTCCTTGTATATTCTTTGAAAGAACTCTCGAAGGCCCATCGATAGGTGGGCCTTCTTTTAGCTCTCGCTCCCTATCTAGCTATTACTCCCGCTGGCTTTGTAAAACTGCGGGACTGGCAGGATAGCCCAGGGCGACCTATTTGCGCTTGTACGACCCCTGGTCTCCGGCCTTTGGCCGGAGGTCGCCCTCAGATTTTCGAAGGGCGAACCGAGAAAACTGACAGGATCTAAACCAGAGAGGCCCCAGCCGGAAGACCGGCCGGGGCCTCTCTTTACGTTGAATTGGATTGGGTGCAAACGAGAAACCTGGGTGCTGGCGGGAATCCGCGCGTGACCTCGGCTTCTCGGGCCCCTTCGGGGCGGTAGCGAGCCCGCAAAAGCCACCACGAATTCCCGCCCCGCTCCCGGGGGATCCGTCCCCCGGACCCACGTCGGACTCCAGCAAGCTGAAGCCCGCAAACAAGGAGCCAGAGCCTCGAGACCTAGTTGGGGAGGGGTAGCGAGGCTCTGGGCCCTCGCCCTTCTCTCCGTGCCCGACAAATACTCCCCGCTCAGAGCCGGCCACTGTCCGTAAGCCGGTCGTTCAACGTTACACCCGATTTACCGATCGCCGGCAACGATTTCACGGGCTTCGAGGTGTCTCATATAGGTGGTACGATTTGATTCTCACTATGGTGCGGTATATGTGTTGCAATCAAGACTTGTACGCAAAAATGGCATCTATCTGGAGCCTTAGGCTGCACATGCAGATCTAGGTGGTCCGCATCCGATTTTGAGGCCGATTTTCGGCCATCTTTAGCCTCAGGCTCCGGATAGACCCAAGATTGGCTTCAAGAGACTTCGAAATTCGGTAAAATTCCGCCGAATTCTTTCGCGAAATTTCGAAAATTTCCAAAAAGCCCGCTATCTGCAGCCTCAGGCAGAGGCTGAGAGACGGGCAGTTTGTCAAGCCACCAAGTGCAGCCTCAGGCTCCAGATGAGGGGCAAGTTCTTTGTCAAATGGCCTACAGGCCAGAACGGCGTCTAGCTCGGGCTTCAAGCCAAATCTGGCCAGAATCTTGCTGTTGGCAACTCCAACGGGACTTTGATCGGCCGTTTCAGAATCATCTATGGATGAAGGACCCACTTGAGGAGCATCAACGCTTTCAACGAGAATCCGGTCACAACGTGAAAGACGGGCTGCCCCTTTATCGCAGCTTTATATGAGGCCTAGAGTGCTTCCTTGCGGCAAGTTCGGACATCTTAGACGCCATTGACCAGAATATCGGCGGTAGCAAAATTGACCAATTGAAGAAGCGGGTCGACTCGATTGGCGTGTCTCTCATCAAGGCGGAAGGTTTTATCCAGGAGTACGTCGGCGCGGACTGGGATGGCAACGCACGGCCTGAATTCTTGGACCTGACCATATCTTCCGGGGTAACATCATCGAGTTTCGGCAAGACTTTCTGCCGGCGGAAAGCGTAATATGTCGCCGATTGACATACCGTTCCTCGCCACATATCCACTGGATAATCTTTGTCGTCGCTCATAAATGGCTCCCCCGTTTTAAAAAGTAATGGTCAACGCCTTCGACCTCGTTCAGCCTCAGTCTTTGTGATCGTGATGAGAAGCCCAACCAGGAGCGTCCAAAAGAATTTATACACGGTTGATTCACCTCGAGGAAAAGTTTCTCGCTGTCGTCAGCATGATGCTTACGTTAGGCAAGTCGATATGATTCAGACTCCTCTTTCGGCCGCTTGGCGGCAAGCTGGGCTTGATGCTCCACTTAGCGGGTCGAGGATGAACTGTCGATTTTTTTGAACCTTCGATAGCAGCAATTGGCCATTAAGCTTCGGCTCGTTTGGGGAGCGCCATTAACAGGCCTTCGGGATGATGCTTACATGTAAACTTTCCTGATTGGGTTCAGTTCTGGAGCCCCGCGGGGACGATCGTCACCGTCTCGACATCTTGCGGATCTCTTCTCGACTCCCAGTCGGAGTGAGAACTTCAAGCTTGCCTATCGAGGCTAAACGGCTGTTTACGCTCATTGGCGACCTCCAGCTCCCTGCCTATTTACTTGGACAGAAACCGTTTCTTTCGCAATGCTTCCGAATCCATCATTCGCATCCACCACGATGTCGTAATCTCCATTCTCAGCAAATCCCCCATCAGATGTCTGTCCATTCCAAATGAAAACAAAAACGCCAGGTACCCTTGTCACCGTTTGAGAGAAGACTTTGTTTCCGAGAGAATTTGGTAGCTTCCGGTCTGCGACTCGAAAAACGGAGAACTCGAGATTTGCTCTAGAGGATGGCGTAACCTCGATCTTGACTTGCTCATTCTTGTGAGGCTTGACGTGCTTCGAAAGTGCAGCAACTTGGACGAGAAACTCCCCTGCTGGTCGTAAAGCTTCGTCGAGAAGAAATTCAAGATTAGCTCGGCAGAGATAGTAGGCGTTATTGTCTATGCTGTTCCCTCTTTCTGCATCGAGAAATATGAGTATCGCTTCAATAGTGTCTCGAGCGGCACCAAAATTTTCCTCCTGCAACTCTTGTTGCGCTTTGCCTAGAGAGTTCGCGATTGCGTTGTGGGTCGCTGAATCAGAAATCCAGGCTAGAGAATTGGCCTCTGCAGCGAGTCCGATCAAACGCTCCAGAAAAGCTGGTCCGTCTAGAGGTAAGGAAGGCCGAGGATCAGGACCAATCGATTTCACTTGGACACTATCATCGGGCCAGCTAGGGCGTTCGACACCAGAATCAATGAACTGTCTGCCATCCGGCGGCGGAACGTCTCCACGAGTATAGGTAGAGGCTATTCCCGGAACTCCTCCTGAGCGAAACGACATAAGTCTCGTGGAGCCTGGTGCGGGCATGGCTTCAACGGTTCCAGCATTCCATACTACCGTTGTCAAGTCACCAGGAGGTGGAGAAATCACCATCCCAGACCACTCGAACTCGACAGGAGATATGCCGTGAACATCGGCTTGAGTGGCAACCTCGAACGTCGCAGTGTTCTGGCTGCTCCCAGCTCCGCTCTTGAAAACATAAGAGTATATAAACTCTCGCGTATCTGGGTCGTATTCTACCTCCGACGAAACCGAGACTTCGACACCGGTGCTCGGTACATATGGAATAGCTTCATAGGGAGAAAACACCCCCTCCGCTCCGACCCAAAGAAGGCCGGCGACGATAAATAAAAGTGAACATAACTTCATCCAGCGTTTCATGCTAATTATCCTTCCTTAGGCGAATGTGATAGTGAGGAGTATCAGGAAGCCTATCGATTTCGTTATAGATATCAAATCCATAGGCGTGCAAGATCGTTTCTAGGTGGGGATCTCGCATAGGATTCTCGAACAGAACATTTACTCCGCGGTCAATATACTCCGTAATGAGGTCGGCGTTCTCGCCCGTTCTATGCTCCCAGTGACCTTCCGTAGCGCCGGTAACCGGTAAGAAGTCACCCACGCTATGAGCTACAGCGAACAACCCTCCTCTAGGGAGACTCATGTCATTAACGAAAACCTTCTTCTCGTAGGTTGACGGTTTTTTGAGCGAAAACGGTACACTTGGCAGCACACCATTGTTGTCCAGGATATCCATCTTTTGTCTATACAGGCGGACAACAGTGGCCAAGCGATTATTGAGTTTCACGCTGCCATAGTGGTTTTCCGGGTGTGGACCGGTTTCACCAATGAAGGCAACGTTACCGTCCGCTCCCATTTCCGTCTCTGTAAACAGAAGCTGAATAGGCTTGAGGCCATCAACCTGCACCCCTAGAACCTTTTCTTCTAAAGAGTCACCCGTGCTTGTTTCTCTAGCCTCAAATGTGTATTCCCCCGATGCGAATGGAGCGACCCATTCTTTCTCGATGCTTTCTCCTTTCTGGAGCACACCCAAATAGACTGAAGGTTTTGCTCTAATGCTGAGGTGTTCTCGAAGGCTTTGGGGGTAGACCTGTGGTTCTTTGTTGAACGAACCTGCTGGGGGTTCACCATGAACATGGCCTGAATCAGATGCACCCAAGGCGTGCAAAGTGATCTCAACTTCGTCTCTGTCAAAGTTCTCGAGCACTTCCACCTCAATCGTTACTATAGAGGCTTCTCCAAAAGCGTGGGGACCGTCGGTCGGACCATCTCCTGGTTGAGGCGCCGGGCCAAGCTGTTCGCCATATCCCTCGAATAGGTATGATGGACGAACCTGATTCACAATTCTCCCATCTTGCCTCAGGGTAATACGAATGCCTCCTCCCAAACTGGCAACCATATCCTCCTCGGCTAGAGCGCAAGAACCACCTGTCGTCTGAAACAATGCACGCTGCCTAATAGGTTCAGCAAATCGAGCTTGTACGCCATCATCGCAAGCTTTAGCAGTTATTCGATACTCGACCTCCCCGCTAATAATCCCAGTACTTCCAATACCATCCCATTCTAAAGAGACTTCTTTGCTGTCGACACCTGAAGCCTGCCCATCAGGGAAAGTATAGACTTGAACGTCTTCCTGGAAGACAGCGACTTCCCAGGACAGCGTGGGTGCATCAAAACCGGTGGCTTTCACGAGGAAGGAAATCGTCGTAATTTCTCCATTCTCCGGTTCGAAGTTCTTTGGCTCCGCATCTAAGTTCTCAATCGCAACGGAACGATTTCCCAAACGCACTTGTGAAGCAACTTCCTTTGATAGAACGTTACCTGAACTCAAATTGGCTGCCGCTTGAATCCTTATGGGATAAGTAGCATTGAGCAAAGTCTCTCCTGAAGTGTCCTTACCGTTCCAAGTCGAGTTAAAGCTAGCGATCTTACCGCTCTCTCCTGGAGTTACCGCTGAGGAGGATGCAAGGACATGAACGTTGTCTGCTGATCCGAGAGGGTCTTTGACTTCAATCAGCCAGTTGACCGGACCACTCGGAGACCATCCGTCTGGGGTTAGTTCAGTAGAAACCGGGAGACCCACGATATCACCGCTGATGGTCGCCTCTTCATTGGCGGCCGGATTAAACTCAGAGGGCTCAACCTGTAGATTGGTGATTCCTATCCTTCTAAGATCAAATTTCCCAGTCTCACCAGTAACACCATCGGGAAAAATCTCTGCTATCGTCCAAGTTCCGGTGTAACGTGCATCTTGGGTGGTTTCATTCGCGTAGCCAAAAGGGTTAAGTATTGTCATTCCAAATCCGACATTGAAGGATGTTAAAGGAGAGCCGGAATGCAACTGATAAACCGCGCCTGAGAAATCTCTCCAGGTGACGGTAGCTGTACCTCCGGACCTGGTATAAGTGTAGCCAGTGTTGATACTATACCCCTTGGTGTTCGAGACAACATATTCGTAGTTGTACGTGCCGTCCACAGTTGGAAGAGACACTCGTCGGACTGTTTCGATCGCAAAGTCGGTAACGTAAGCGCCATCCCCGCCATCGAGAGAGACACGAGACTGGGTCGTACCCTGGTCGGTACTCATGTTCCAAATAATCGGATGCCTATATATTGTTCCGTCAGTGTTTCTACCGAGAATGGCTCGGTCTGCCAAATAGTCGCGTTCTCGTTCCTCGTTAGTAAAGACGTAGGGAGTAACGCCTGGCAGGATGGGCTGACCCAGAGTAAAGATATCTAAATGGGTGCCGTCCATTCTTGTCTGGATGATAACGTTTCCCTCGGACGACAACGGAGAGCCGTTTGAACTCAAGTTACTGGTGCCTACAGAGGCAGATGAGCCACAGCCCAGAAAAACCGACGCCCAGACAAACGCTGCTAAATACAAGCGTAAAAGCCGAATCCCCAAAATATTAAACCCCTTCCCAAAGGTAAGACATCTCTACCGTAAGAGAGCCTAACACGACAAGGAATACCCTCAAGGATAACTGGAGTTTAGATTTCAAAGGCCTTCCGGCCAGTTCTCAGCTGTCCACACGGACAGTTGGGTTAACAGGTACTTCACTTGAAAGGTCAGCGCAACCGTAGCGTAGACCGGCCGGTCTACGCCAGGAAGTAGAAACGTTGAAAGAGGGCTCTCGAAGGTCCACTGTGAGGTGGGCCTTCTTTTCGCTCTCGGCCCCCATCAGGCTGTCGCCCCCGCTGGTTTTGTAAAACCGCGGGGGCGAGGTCTAGCTTGGGCGAGGCTTGTGGTGTGGGCTTCGAAGGCCGGTTACCTTTACGACAAATTGTTGGCTCGGAAGAGATCGTCTTTGAGGCTCAAAGACGAACTGGTCCTGCGGACAGCTCGTAGGTTGAGCGCAAGACCAGCTTGGTTACCCACCAGGTGGGGGTTCGCGAAAGGCCGGCGCATCCCGTGGGGCCAGTGCAGAGAAGAAGCGATAGGGCACCGGACAGATCGCGAGTGCCGCAGCGTAAAGTCCATCAGCCCCACCGCGAACTGCCCGTCCCCGCTCCCGGGGGATCCGTCCCCCGAACCCGCGTCGGACTCCAGCAAGCTGAAGCCCGTACACAAGGAGCCAGAGCCTCGAGACCTAGTTGGGGAGGGGTAGCGAAGCTCTGGCCGCTCGCCCTTCTCTCCAGCCCCCGACAAATACTCCCCGCTAAGTGCCGGCCACTGTCCGTAAGCCGGTCGTTCAACGTTACACCCGCAAACGAAGATGAGATGAGAAGGCCAACCCTTCACGGGATGTCGTAAGACTCCCAAGCTAAAAACGCACTCGAGGTGCAAAAGAGAGGTTGACCAAAATGAAGAATACCATGAATTACAGCGGGATGACAGTAGGACTAGATGTGGGGGTGCTCATGTTAATTCGGGCAAATATATGTTCGACTTCCGGAAAGAGCTTTTTAGAAAAGAACGAAGCCTCATGATCGTCTTAATTACCAATGGAGGCTTCGCAATGATCAAAGGTTTGACCAGTCACAAAGTTCGGCAGTCCGCACCAAAACCCCCTGTCAAGAAATGTTCTCCATCACGCACGCGGGAGTCGGGGCAGCGTGGCCGCAAAGCTACCCCGAAAGAGCAGGTTCCTCTGGTGACGGAGTCCATCTCCGGGCTCGACAAGAAACGCTTTCCCCATATCGCGAATGAGGTCTGGAACGCTCTCTCGTCGGCCTTTCGCAGTTCAGCTCAAAACCTACTTCAGTCTATCGAGGCATTCTCTCGTGACCCCCGCAACGATGTCTTAGAACTAATCCAGAAATCGATTCCCAATTGGGCATTTCAAGCGGGGATTGGAGCGATAGAAGCCGCTCTGGTCAACCAAACTGGATATTTGGGCAGCCGGCTCATCTGCGATGAATGTGGTCAGCTTGCCCTGCGATTTAAGGGCTACGCTGCTCATTCTTTCAAGATTTCGCTAGGGACAGTGAGCCACAAGCGAGCCTACTACCATTGCGACTGTTGCCAACATAGTGCCTATCCGATGGACCACGAGCTTGGGCTAGATGGCGAGCATCGCATGGTTCCTCAACTCCAGGAGACGATGGCGCTGATGAGTGCCAGGGTGTCGTACCCTGAAGCTCTGGATATCATCTCCAAGCTGCTTCCGGTAAGACACTGCCTGAAGCTTCAAGAGAATGTCACCCGCACCATTGCCTCCGACGCGAGAACCCAACAGGAAAGGGAGCATCGTGAGGCTTTTCTGGAACCCGCCAAGGCCAGGTTCCCGAAGGCGAAGCTTCCCGGAGAGGAAGCTAGCGAAGTCGCTGCCGTGGCCGCCGATGGAGGATACTGCCCTATGAAAGGCAAGGGCGAACCGGCCCGTGAGTTCAAGCTCGGGGTTCTTGGATGGCTCCACCTGAAGCCTCGAACCAGACCGGATGAAGAACCTCCCGAGGTCAAGGGACGACACTACACCGGTACCTTCAAGGGATGCGACTTTGCTATGGAGTTAACTGAGATTGAGTTCCGCCGGATGGGCTTAGACAAGGCCAAGACCATCCAAGTAATCGGTGACGGTGCGGAGTGGATCTGGAACAGGGCTAACAACTTTAGAGCCAACGATGACCAGGAGTTGGTTTTCACGCTGGACCTCTATCATGCTCGAGAACGAGTGAGTAAGGTCGCTGAAGCCTTCTTCGGTATCCAGTCACTCGCGGGTCACGAATGGTACAAAGCTCGAGACGTTGAATTGCTAGAAGGCAGACTCCCTGCCTTCTTTGGAGCTTTTACTCACCTAGCCAAAGCCGCAAAGGTTCGAGGCGACAACGAGTTAGCCGCTGCCATTCTGGAGAACCGTACCTACTTTCACAAGAGACAGCCCATGTTGGACTACAAGAAATTCTTGGAAAGAGGGCTCCTAGTTGGAAGTGGGATGGTTGAGGGCGGTATCCGTTTCGTGGGCAAGGACCGGCTCGACCGCACGGGCATGAAGTGGAGCGAACCGGGCGCAGAGAACATCCTTCTTCTTCGTACACTTCACGCAAGTGGCCGCTGGGAAGACTTCGTTGACACAAGGACTCAGCACCGGCGCGAAAAGGCCAAAGCTCTCAAATCAAGATGGCTGGGTCTAGCCGCGTGATTTTACCCCAGATTTATCGTAGGACCCCATGGAAAATAGATGGCGGGCAAGGTATGTGCCCCTGAATATGCAAGTGCAGGCCCTATGTTGAATCACGATCCAAAAGTTAGTACCTTGCGCAGCGCGACTTTCCGAGAGTTTATTTTGCTGCCCCGGACGACCCGACCGGAGCACGCGCTCTCGGCAGTGAGCCTGGAAACGCGGGTGGCCGAAGGCTTTCCGCTGAGCATTCCGTTTATGAGTGCGGCCATGGAATCGGTGACGGGAGACGAGTTGTCGATCGCGCTGGCCCTGCACGGGGGATTGGGTATTCTGCCGGCCGGGCGGGTGGAGATGGAAGCCCAACTGGATTATGTGAAGAAAGTGAAGGCCCACACGGGCGGCTTTCATCCGCACAACCAATCGGTTCGACCGGATACATCTCTGAAAGAAGTGGACGAGTTGGAGGAGCGCCTCGGCTATTCAAGCTTTCCCGTGTTGGACGAGAAAGGCAAGATGTTCGGGGTTATCAGCAGCCGGGACTACGACCCTCGCAGCGACCTGGGCCTGAAGGCAAAAGACAAAATGAGGCCGCTGGAGGACCTGGTGGTCTACTCAGTGGACGAACCACGCAGCAAGGTGATCGACGCTCTTTTTCATGGAGGACACGACCGCGGCTATCTGATCGATTCAGACGGTGTCTTGCAAGGTCTGGTGACTCGTAAGGGAGTGAAGGACGAGCTCAGATTTCGAGGGGCTTCTCGAGACGCCGATGGGCGGCTTCAGGTGGGAGTTGCCATCTCCACCCACCCTG
>Ga0208204_100348_pt1 | contig 12431 bp, 10 predicted proteins | sample DeeseametaMP2252_FD_184173 | JGI IMG/M metagenome (GOLD analysis project Ga0208204, IMG submission 184173) | Marine microbial communities from the Deep Pacific Ocean - MP2252 (SPAdes) | ecosystem: Environmental > Aquatic > Marine > Oceanic | place: West of El Salvador, Pacific Ocean | collected...
AGTCGACCCAGAGCGTGAGCGTATCTCTCTTGGCGTTAAGCAAATCGAAGAAGATCCTTTCAACAAGTATCTGACAGATAACAAGAAAGGTGCTATCGTTAACGGTACAGTTACTGCTGTTGACGCGAAAGGCGTTACAGTTAACCTGTCTGAAGAAGTTGACGGCTACATCCGTGTTGCTGACTTGTCACGTGACCGTGTAGAAGATGCTTCTGAAGTTGTTAGCGTAGGCGAAAGCATCGAAGCGAAATTTATGGGTGTAGACCGTAAAAACCGCACTGTTAACCTGTCTGTTAAAGCGAAAGATCAGGCTGACGAAAAAGAAGCTATCGATAAAGTTAACCAGCAGGAAGACGCTGGCTTCGCAAACGCGATGGCAGAAGCATTTAAAGCTGCTAAAGGCGAATAATGCAAATACGGGTGTGCTAAACCCACACCCGTTCCGTAGTAGCTGTACCATAATGTTTTTACGAGAGAGGTTTTAGATGACCAAGTCGGAACTGATTGAACGGCTCGCGGACCAGGCGCGACATATCCCGGCAAAAGATTTAGAGCTGGCGATTAAAGAAATTCTGGAACAGATGGCGCAAACTCTGCAAAAGGGTGAGCGTATCGAAATTCGTGGTTTTGGTAGTTTTTCACTCCATTACCGCGCTCCGCGTGTTGGGCGTAACCCTAAAACCGGAGATACCGTTAAACTTGATGGTAAATACGTTCCACACTTTAAACCCGGTAAAGAATTACGTGAACGGGTAGATAGCGCCATAAACGCTTAATTCTAAAAGGCCGCATTCTGCGGCTTTTTTTATCTCTGCACTTTTTTCATTCTGCAAACGCATAACCACGCATTCCCACATCCCGTCATAAGCATAAAAAGAACGCGGTAGACCATTTTTATCAATAAGTCTAATTTATAAGATTAAAACTTGACCACGATCTCATAATCGATATATTAGAAAGGTGCTAATTAATACTTTTTTGCTGTAATAATAAAAACAATGCCAGCTTCCGAAGAACAACAGGTCATAAAACAGTATCAGCCGCTCATTAGAGCGCTTATTCCTTACGAGCAAGATAACAGACTGCTCGAAGGCCTGAACAAGTTCACGGGTCGTGTTTCGGCTTCTATTCGCAAAACAATTAAAGAAGAAGTCATCAGGCTCACGTCACTGACTGACGCGCCAGCCGATAATTCATCCTTTGCACAATTTCCTGTTTTCAAATTTTCCCATTTTGGGGTCGAAATGCGGCTCGATAAAGTGGGGGCACGCATTCTGCAAAAAGAGTCTGAGTTATATCGAGAGCGTTATACCGTTGGTGTTTTTGAATCCATAACCAATTCTGATTTTTATAAAGATCACCTTAAAAAAGAAAACCATAAAAAAATCGTTGATGCGTTCACGATAGAAAGTCAGACATTAGATGACATTAATTTTGGTGATGCACTTGCAATAACACCCCATTTTCCCGTCTCTTCACTTGAGTTTGAAAAAGGGCGTAGCTGTACAGTATCTTCGTTCGCCAGTAACAGTATGTCGCTTGAGAGTAAGCGCCCGCCGAAAGTTAGCTCTAAAGAGGTTTTTAGTTTTCATTTGCCAGAAGTACCAGGCATACCCAAAGAGCAGGCTGTCAGATACATGGTGAGTGCGATTAAATTCAATAAGCATACCGAAAAATACGAAACACACTTTCGACTTCATCCTAGTACCGAACCCAAAATACTGGCAGCACTAAAAAAATATGTGAACATGGCTTCGTTCCAACAGCCTTTACAGCGTGAACTGGAAAGTGAACGAGCCATGCAAGATCTTGAGCGTGATCGTATTCTCGATAATAGCCCTTGGGTTCCGGTATTTTTGCAAGTGAATAAGCAAGGTGTAACTCCGCTTTCAGTGCTTTTCACGGCCGCTAACGATCAGTTTAGTGGCGGGATTTCTGCTACTCATGATCTCACTCGTCCAAAGCTTATCACAAGAATAATGGCTGAGATGGCAAGGTACTCAGAGTCATTTGTTATTACAGGGTTAATACAAACAAAGCAGGGCGAAGTAAGAATTGCCGCGACAATTCGCGAGCTCGAATCAGCTGGCATAATCGCCCAGGTTATTCACCTGCTCAATGCCAATAAATCGATGTACTGTGCACACTGTCGTTTGCAGGCTGTTGGTAACATGGATAAGCAAAAAGCGTTTGCTATTCATGACATCGTCTCGAATGAAAACGAGCAGTTAATGCAGATTTCCCAGATCATGTATTATCGCAATGCAACGGAGAGTTTGAGCGGCCTGGCTCTGAGTCAGCGACTGCCGATGCCAGCAATCCCCGAGGAGTTTTTACAAGACACCACGAAAGTAAAAATGTCGCTGCTTTTTGATGAACAACTTAACCGGCGCGCCGAAACCCGGTATTTGCTGGAGAAGGAAGGAGCAATCAAAACGGGCTTGTTGAAATCGCAGGCGATTTTGGTAAGAGACATCTCGCCAAATGGCATGTGTATCGAACTGCCAGAACCATTATTGTCGGCAGAAAAAGAACTGAAGGTTTCCGTGCCTGAGTTCAAACTCAAGTCTCAGCGTTACCGCGTTGTGGGTGTTTCGCCCTGCAAAAAGATTATACGGCTAAGGCTGCCTGCAAAGCGAGATACAGTTTCTGCAGGCATTAATCAGTTAGTAAATAAAAATATCAGCTATTTTAAATCTCGCGATTTAGCGGTAATTCAGCGAAAAAACCATCGATTTGCCTGGGAACTGGCTGTTCGTCATCATCCCTCTGCCAGCATTTTGTGTATCAATAACCGCTATTTAATTAACCGTCTGAAAACACTTTATCAGGCCAGCGAATGCAGTGATTTATATCCATTTTCTGTTATCGAAAATGTGGTGCCTATGCATGGCTTTTTCGCCGATAAAAATGCGGATAAACCTAAGTCTCGTTTGCTTTCGGAAATGTTTGAGGGAAAAGTCACCTCCGCGAATGTCGTGCATTGTGTACGTAAAACCGATAGCAAGCTGGTTTATCTACCAGAACAAGAATATTTCTTCGGTGCTTTAAGAAAGCAGGTGCATAACCATTTAACTGAAAATAAAATTGAGTTATGCGTAACCAAGGTTGACGTTACACGATGCCAAAACCACGAAACAGCGATGTCTAAAAAGCGTCTCGCTCAGCTTTCTCGTATCGATAAACCCATGTACGATCGCTTCAGCGTAATGCAGACGTCTTATAGTCATGTATTGTATTTGACTAGCGAATCTGCTCTTCATAGCGCAGTGTTGCGCGCCAAATTGCGTCCGGTTAAAGCTAAAGCTGAGCAAAAGCAGGCTGCGGCGACAGCATAACGTAGATTTTTACTGATTCTGATATTATGTTTTCCTTCAATTTGCTATCCTTTTGCTTAGTTGAAAAGCAAAGGTTTTTACGTTGAAAGGAATAATCACACTTCTTGTTATCGTTTTCCTGTTGGTGATGGCATTCGCTATTGGCTCCCAGAACGAAACGCTAGTGACCGTAAATTATTTGATAGCGCAGTCTGAATTGCGAATGTCTACGTTAATCGCTGTTACGTTGTCCATTGGGATCCTGATAGGATTACTCATGATGCTTCTTAGCTGGCTGAGCTTGCGTGTTCAGCTCGTTGCAGTGCGGGGCCGGTTACGCAAGGCGACGAAAGAATAAAATATGCTGGAATTGTTGTTTCTTCTTTTGCCTGTTGCGGCCGGCTACGGTTGGATAATGGGCCGCAATAGTGTGCGTCAAGCGCAGCGGAAACAATCGAGCATATTATCCCGTCATTATTATAAAGGTCTCAATTTTCTTTTATCCGACCAGCCTGATAAAGCTGTCGATACACTCATCAAGATGATCAATCTCAATAGCGATACGGTGGAGACTCACATCGCTATGGGGAATTTTTTCCGGCATCGCGGTGAAATAGATCGGGCCATCAAAATTCATCAGAACCTGGTCTCAAAGGAGGAAATTCAGGGTACACAGCAAGAAAACGCGCTTAAAGAGTTGGGCAAAGATTACATGCAGGCCGGTTTTCTGGAACGTGCAGAAGGCGCTTATCTGCAATTATTGAATAGCGATAGGCACTATCAGGTCGCTCAGCAACAATTATTCAGCATTTATCAGACAACCAAAGAATGGGAGCGCGCCATCGAGCTTGCTGAGCGTATGGTGGAATGCCATGGCGATACAGATGATGTGAGTGAACGGCTTGCCCATTTTTATTGCGAGCAGGCACAAATAGAACAGAGCAATGGTCAGCAGGGCGACGCACTGATATTGCTTCAAAAAGCGGTAAACGCTGATGAGCATGCTGTACGTCCTTGGCTCATGCTGGGGCATATTGCATTAGACCAAAAACGATATTCCGACGCGAATGCCTATTTTATTCAAGTTGCCGAACACGACCTGAACTGGTTTAGTGAAGCGGTACCTAGCTTAGAAGTTATCGCTAACGAAACCGGAGATTGGGATGGTTTCGAGAAAGCATTGGCTTCACATTGGCAAGAATGTGCAACGTCTTATCTCGCCATGGTCGATATTAAAATTCACCAGGGTAAAACATCTGAAGCCGCCCAATATTTGCTTGATCAATTGCGCAAGCGTCCTACCATGAAAGGGTTCAAAACCCTCATGGGGCTTTATATAGACCAAATCAACGATACTGAATCCGCAGATAGTTTACGTTTGTTGAAAGGTTTGGTTGAAGAACAGATTAAGCAGCGTCCCAAGTATCGCTGTGTAAGTTGCGGGTTTTCCGGAAGAAAACTGTATTGGCTCTGCCCATCCTGTAAGAAATGGAATGTAGTAAAACCCATCAAAGGCTTAGACGGAGAATAAATCTCTCATGCAAGATCCTAAAGTCATCGTCGCTCTCGATTACGACAATGCAGACAATGCCCTGGCATTTGTTGACCAGCTAGACCCAAGCCTGTGCCGGCTGAAAATCGGTAAGGAAATGTTTACCTTATTCGGCCCAGAACTGGTTAAAAAGCTTCAGAATAAAGGCTTTGATATCTTTCTTGATCTCAAATTCCACGACATTCCGAATACGGTTGCCAAAGCATGTAAAGCGGCAGCAGAAATGGGCGTGTGGATGGTAAATGTCCATGCAAGTGGCGGCCTGGAAATGATGAAAGCAGCGAAACTGGCCATTGAATCCAGCTCTCATCCACAAACCAAACTGATCGCCGTAACAGTATTAACCAGTATGGATGAAGCGCAACTTCAACGTGTTGTTCCTGGTGTAACACCTGCCCAGCAGGTTGAAAAGCTTGCGGCGCTCACTTTTGAAGCGGGCCTCGATGGTGTTGTTTGTTCGGCACAAGAAGCCGTGCTTTTACGGAAAACCATGAAGGCACCTTTCTTGTTGGTTACGCCTGGTATCCGTCCTGCAGGCAGTGATGTTGGCGACCAAAAACGTGTGATGACACCCGTTGATGCCATGGAAGCCGGCGTGAGTTACCTTGTGATGGGCCGTCCTATTACCCAGGCCGCCGAGCCCATTACCGTATTAAAAGAAGTAAACGCATCACTTTAAAATATATTGTGGTTTATAAAACAAAAGCCCCGCTGTGTTCGCACACAGCGGGGCTTTTTCAGTAACTACTACTGATTATTTCAACGCTTCTTCTGCTGGTGTGTAGATGAGGCCCAGCTTTTCACCTAAAGCATCAACAACGGCTTTGTAAGTCACTTTACCTTCGTGAACGTTCAGTCCGTTCAACAAATGTTTGTCATCGAGCATGGCTTGCTTAGGCCCTTTATTGGCCAATGCCAGACCAAACGGCAGAGTCGCATTGTTCAGCGCCATGGTTGACGTACGGGCAACACCGCCCGGCATATTTGCAACACAGTAATGAACTACGTCATCGATAATGTACACAGGATCTTGGTGAGTGGTCGCCTTAGAGGTCGCAAAACAACCGCCCTGGTCAATTGCAACGTCAACCACGACTGAGCCTGGCTTCATCGCTTTGATGTGTTCTTCGTTCAGCAGTTTAGGGGCAGCCGCACCCGGAATAAGTACCGCGCCAACCACTAAATCCGCTTCTGAAGAATATTGCTCGATCGCGTCTACTGTTGAGAATACTGTTTTTACCTGACCATTAAAGATATCGTCAATCTGACGTAACCGAGGCAGAGAGCGATCCAGAATAGTGACATCTGCACCCATACCCACTGCCATTTTCGCCGCGTTAATACCAACCACGCCGCCACCGATAACTAATACTTTTCCTGGCGCTACGCCTGGTACACCGCCGAGTAACGTACCACTACCACCATGCGCTTTCTCAAGGTAGTGCGCACCCGCTTGAACAGACATACGACCTGCAACTTCACTCATTGGTGCTAGCAGAGGCAGGCCACCACGATCATCAGTCACCGTTTCGTAAGCAATGCACGTTGCGCCTGAGGCAATGAGAAGCTCTGTTTGCACTGGGTCTGGGGCAAGGTGAAGGTAAGTGTACAGGGTTTGGCCTTTTCTCAGCATCTTACATTCGTTTGGCTGCGGCTCTTTCACTTTTACGATCATTTCTGCTTCGGCAAAAATTTCTTCCGCTGTTGCAGCGATATGTGCACCAGCAGCGATATACATTTCATCAGTAAATCCAATCGCTGTACCTGCGTTGGTTTCCACAACGACACTATGACCGTTAGTAATAAACTCTTTCACGGCGGCTGGCGTCAGGCCAACACGGTACTCATGGTTTTTAATTTCTTTTGGTACACCTACTAACATAGAACCCTCAATCATTGCTGTTTTATTGTGTTTTGAAGTGCCGCAGTATACGTGATGAAAAAACGAAGTTTGTGCTGAAGATTTCTGAGATGCCATGTTATATTCTGAGTTAAAGTGAAATCACGGAATATAATATGCTGGTAAAAACGCCAAAACACCTTGACCGAATAGACAGGAATATACTCATTCAACTTCAAAAAGACGGCAGGATTTCTAACGTTGAATTGGCAAAATCAGTGGGGTTGAGTCCGAGTCCGTGTTTGGAAAGAGTCAAGCGGCTAGAGGCGCAGGGGTACGTTAAGGGCTATCATGCAACCCTCGATCCTGAGAAGCTAGGCGCAGCTATGTTGGTGTTTGTTGAGATTACCTTAACAAAGACTTCAGTGGATATATTTGCAGAATTTTCTGCTGCCGTTCAAGATCAGGAAGACATCCAGGAATGTCACCTTGTTTCTGGCGACTTCGATTTTTTATTGAAAGCCAGAGTGGCTGATATGTCGAGTTATCGAAAATTACTTGGCGATACATTATTGCGGCTTCCTGGCGTGAGTGAATCTCGCACTTACGTGGTGATGGAGGAAGTGAAAAGCACTACCTCTTTACGGATAAACCTTAAATGAATGGTGAGTCGGTAAAATTCGATTAGAAAGTCGTCATGCAGATGTACCGTAGACAGATTAAAATAGGTAACTAAGCTACCTTTATGGTAGGCTTTTGCTACAAAAACACCTGTTGAAACGAGGGGATTTCAGGTTGTATTCAGCCATGATTCAGCAGGGTTGCAAATAATAATGAATGTTTCAAACAGGCCGGCGTTGTCTTCCGTGTGCAGGGATATGCCTTTACACAAACGCCTGGCTGATATTAGTGATTAGGGTTTATGGCGCGTTTAACAGGTGTTCAGCGATTACTCGAGGCCGGCATGATTGTCGCCAGTGTGTTCGCTTTCTTCATTCTACTAGCATTAGCTTCCTTTCATCCCGGCGATCCTGGATGGAGTCAGGCCGGGCTGCAACTCGATGTACACAACTGGGTTGGTGCTACCGGGGCATGGGTTGCCGATCTTTTATTGTTTAGCTTTGGTTGGCTGGCCTATTTATTACCTTTCTGTTTTGCCTTCATTGGCTGGTTTCTTTTCCAGCATGTGAAAGATCTTGATGAGTTCGATTATCTTACTATCGGATTGCGTATCATCGGCGGCTTGCTGATTGCGTTGGGCGTAACAGGCATCGCCAGCATTAATTTCAACGATTTGTATAACTTTTCTGCCGGCGGCTTTGTGGGTGATGTCATTAGTTCAGCGCTCATTCCGTATTTTAATACTGCCGGTACCATTCTTTTGTTGCTTTGTTTTTCCTGCACCGGTTTTACCTTGCTAACCGGCATCAGCTGGTTGGATATAATCGATGGTCTGGGAAGTGCCACCATATGGTTTGGACGCAAAACGATCACGGTACCGCAGCAGCTTATTGGTCTTGAAATGCCACGTCTTGCGCTTTCTTCTCCAGAAAAATCAGCGGGGCAGGGGAGTGACGATTCTCTCGATGTGACAACGTTGAGGGCTGCGCCTCCTGCAGAAGATGAAAAGCCCACGAAAACTTCAACCGGCCGTACATATGGCAGTTCAAACAGGGATGAACCTTCTTTTAGTATTCCAGATGAAGTGTTTGCTGACGAAGAAGAACCCGAATATACCCTGAATGAAGGCAGCAGCGACAAAGGTGATACCAAAGATAGCAAATCTTCAGGATTTTCTTTTAGCAGCTTAAAAGAAAAAGTCATGCCAGCAAAAGAGAAAGCCTCATCAGAGCCCGAAGTAGAAAAATCGGAACCCACTTTCTCTGCGTTTGATGATGTCTCAGAAACCGACAACACAAGTACGGAAAGTGGTATCAATACGCCACCGTGGACAGAAGAACAAACGGCTGCCCAACAGCCTGAAACGTCGGGCACTGCGCCTGCTTCGCAAAAGCCGAAAGCGCCTACCACGTTGGCAGAGGCCGTAGCTGCAAAAAAAGCAGAAAAAGCGGAAATTGCTGCACTTGGTCCCATGCCTTCATTTGAACTGTTGGATCGCCCGAATCGGAAAGAAAACCCCATTACCCAGGAGGAAATGGACATGCTTTCCCGCCTGGTTGAAGACAAATTGAAAGACTTTAACATTGAAGCGAACGTGGTAGGTGTTTATCCAGGCCCGGTGATTACCCGATTCGAACTTGATTTAGCACCTGGTGTGAAAGTCAGTAAGATTACAGGTCTTTCAAAAGACTTAGCCCGTGCTATGTCTGCAATGTCAGTACGCGTGGTGGAAGTTATTCCTGGTAAGTCGGTTATTGGTCTTGAGTTACCGAACAAAAAGCGCGAGATGGTAAGCTTAAAAGAAGTGATCACCTGCGACGCTTTCCAGAGTAATAAATCGGCGCTAACCATGGTATTAGGTGCGGATATCAGCGGAAAACCTGTGGTGGTTGATCTTGCGAAAATGCCACATTTGCTGGTAGCCGGTACCACGGGTTCAGGTAAATCGGTAGGCGTGAACGTGATGATTCTGAGCTTGCTGTATAAGTCTAAGCCAGAAGATGTACGCATGATAATGATTGACCCGAAAATGCTCGAGCTTTCGGTATATGAAGGCATTCCGCATTTGCTTGCTGAAGTGGTTACCGACATGAAAGAAGCCGCCAATGCCTTGCGTTGGTGTGTGGGCGAAATGGAGCGTCGTTACAAGCTAATGTCTGCGCTGGGCGTACGTAACCTCAAAGGTTATAACGCCAAAGTGCTGCAAGCCATTGAAGACGGCGAGCCGATTAAAGATCCACTGTGGCGTACCGAAGACAGTATGGAGCAGGAAGCGCCTGACCTCGAGAAATTGCCTGCGATTGTCGTGGTGGTGGACGAATTCGCTGATATGATGATGATTGTCGGCAAAAAAGTAGAAGAACTAATCGCCCGGATTGCACAGAAAGCCCGTGCTGCGGGAATACATCTTATCCTTGCGACTCAACGCCCATCGGTAGACGTTATTACTGGTCTGATTAAGGCCAATATTCCTACCCGTATTGCGTTCCAGGTATCCAGTAAAATTGATTCCCGCACTATCCTTGACCAACAGGGCGCAGAAGCCCTTCTCGGCATGGGTGATATGCTGTATTTGCCGCCAGGCAGCCCAGTTCCTACCCGGGTGCATGGTGCATTTGTTGACGATCATGAAGTACACGCGGTGGTTAGCGACTGGCAGAAGCGCGGTAAACCCAATTACATCGATGAAATTCTAAACGGTGAATCGTCAGCCGAAATTCTGTTACCCGGTGAGGCGTCAGAGAATACCGATGAGGAATACGATGCTTTCTTCGATGAAGCCGTTGCATTTGTTACTGAAACACGACGTGCCAGTGTATCCTCAGTGCAGCGAAAATTCAGAATTGGTTACAATCGCGCAGCCCGCCTGGTAGAACAAATGGAAGCAAACGGTGTCGTATCTTCACCGGGCCACAACGGTAACCGGGAAGTTCTGGCACCACCTGCACCGAAGGAGTAATTAATATGCGTCAGGTTTTAGCATTATCGGCAATGGTATGTTCTCTTAGTTTTTCATCTGTAGCGTTGGCTGATGATCAGGCAACCACCGAATTGCGCACCTTGCTCTCACATATCAGTCAGTATAAAGCGATGTTCAAACAAACCATTACTGACACCGAAGGTAATGTGGTTCATGAAGCCAATGGAAATATTGTGCTTGCCCGTCCGGATAAATTACGCTGGGAAACGGTATCACCCGACGAAAATACCTTGGTGGCCGATGGTGAAACCGTTTGGAATATCGACCCTTTCGTCGAGCAAGTCACGATTATCGATCAGAAAAAAGCGGTTAAAGATAACCCTATTATGTTGATCACTGCTACGGACGATGAAACTTGGTCAAAGTTTGTGGTGAGAAAAGCGGATGCGGTTAGTGACGAGTACTTTGTTACGCCGGTGAATCAGGAAGGACAGATTCGTGAACTTACCCTTATTTTCAGTGATGACGCCTTAGTCGGTTTAACCACGCTAGATGCGCAGGAGCAAATCAGCAGTCTGAAATTCAGTGCCGTTGAGACCCAATTTCCACTGGCAGCCGATGCCTTTACGCCTTCTTTTTCTGATTCTTACATAGTTGACGACCAGCGGTGAGTTTATTTTCCCAGGATGATTACGCGCCGCTTGCGGCGCGGATGCGCCCTGTCAGCATTGATGAATATGCAGGCCAGCAGCATTTATTAGGCGAGGGTAAACCGCTGAGAAAAATGCTCGAGGCGGGACAGTGTCACTCGATGATCTTGTGGGGACCGCCAGGCACCGGCAAAACCACCTTGGCGGAAATGATTGCCCAATATACTCATGCAAAAGTTGTGAGGTTGTCAGCAGTGACGGCGGGTGTGAAAGATGTACGTGCTGCCATGGAACAGGCAGAGATAGATAAGCGTCATGGTCAGCGAACCCTGTTGTTTGTCGATGAAGTACATCGCTTCAATAAGAGCCAACAAGATGCCTTTTTGCCTTTTGTTGAATCTGGTGTGGTGACTTTCATTGGTGCTACCACCGAAAACCCATCGTTCGAACTGAATAATGCGTTACTGTCCCGAACCCGGGTATATGTACTCAAAGCACTTGACGATGAGGCGCTGAATCGTTTGCTAGAACGCGCATTACACGACACCGAGAAAGGTCTTGGCAGTCGCGGGTTGTCGCTTACAGATGAAGCGCGCAGTGCGCTGGTTGGTTTATGTGCTGGCGATGGACGTAGATTGCTCACGTATCTCGAATTAGCCAGTGATTTTGCTGAAGGTGACGAAATCGTCCTTGCCGACATTGAACAAGCGGTAGGTGAAAAAGTCGCAGCCTATGATAAAGGCGGTGATGCGTTTTATGATCTCATTTCTGCTTTTCATAAATCGGTAAGGGGCTCTGATCCTGATGCCGCGTTGTATTGGTACGCCAGAATTCTCAATGGTGGCGGCGATGCACTGTACGTAGCAAGACGGTTGCTGGCGATTGCGTCTGAAGATATCGGCAACGCCGACCCCAGAGCCTTGCACCTTTGCGTGACCGCATGGGACTGTTATCATCGTGTTGGACCCGCAGAGGGTGAACGGGCTATTGCTCAGGCTGCGGTGTATTGTGCTCTGGCACCAAAGAGCAATGCGGTCTATATGGCGTTCTCGCAGGCGAAGCAGTTAGCCGCAAAAGCGCCTGATTATCCTGTTCCCATTCATCTGCGTAATGCCCCAACCGCACTGCTAAAAGAGCTCGGCCACGGTGATGAGTACCGGTATGCCCATAACGAGCCAAACGCTTTTGCGGCGGGTGAAGTGTATCTGCCACCTGAACTTGCTGGGAATCGGTTCTACGAGCCTTCCGAGCGTGGGCTGGAACAAAAGCTAAAAGCGAAGCGGGATTTTCTCGACGCACTCAATCAACAAGCATGGAATAAAAAGGGATAACACAATGCCAACAGGGATTGTACTTTACTGTTATATTGCCGCAGGCGGTGCCATGGGGGCCTGCTTGCGCTATTTTGTTAGTTCAAACATCGATTCCTGGTTTGGAAAAGCGTTACCGTTTGGTACACTCACCGTCAATGTGGTGGGCTCTTTCAGCCTGGCACTTTTATATGGATTCATAGAGCGGCACGAACTGGTGG
>Ga0208204_100349_pt1 | contig 12350 bp, 16 predicted proteins | sample DeeseametaMP2252_FD_184173 | JGI IMG/M metagenome (GOLD analysis project Ga0208204, IMG submission 184173) | Marine microbial communities from the Deep Pacific Ocean - MP2252 (SPAdes) | ecosystem: Environmental > Aquatic > Marine > Oceanic | place: West of El Salvador, Pacific Ocean | collected...
GGGACGGATTACAAGCACGATCATGCTGATCGCGATCACGCGGGGCGCAGTCATTCAGGCCAAGATCGCGCCGCGCCTGGTTACATCGAGGAGACTGCGTCGGCAGGCGCGCATCAGACCCGCTTTCGCGTCGCCGGCATGGATTGCGCGAGCTGTGCGGCAAAGATCGACACGGCAGTGCGCCGTATGCCGGATGTCACTGATGTGAAGGTATCAGTTGTTGCTGGCACCATGACCGTCACGCACGGGAGCAAGGCTGACCTCGACGAACTTGCCCGCAAGGTCACCAGCCTTGGCTACAAAGCCGCGCCGATAGGCCCTGCGGGACAAAAGCCGGCCACCGCCCCCTCAAACCATGTCCATGGGCCGGATGGTAGGCATGACCAGACACTGACAGGAAGCGGGATCACTACCGAGGCGCCTGATGCCCTGGAAGGCATGCACGGCCACGATCACGGGCCGCAGGACGGACCCTGGTGGAAAACATCTAAAGCGCAATTGACGATCATCTGCGGCATCGCGCTGGCCGTCGCCTTTGGGCTTTCGCAGGTTCTTCCGCAGACCCAGCCGTGGGGCTTCATCGTTGCAATGGCCGTCGGGCTCATACCAATTGCGCGACGCGCCTTGCTCGGTGCTGCAAACGGCAGCCCGTTCACAATCGAGACGTTGATGACGGTCGCGGCTGTGGGAGCCGTCATCATCAATGCGGCCGAAGAGGCCGCCGTCGTCGTCTTCCTGTTTCTTGTCGGTGAACTCCTTGAAGGGATAGCGACAGGCCGGGCTCGTGCGTCGATACGGGCGCTCGCAACACTGATGCCCAAGACTGCGCTCCTCGAGCGCGACGGTGCCACGCAGACGGTTCCCGCTGAAAGCCTGACGGTAGATGCTGTGGTGCTCGTTCGGCCCGGCGACCGTGTGCCCGCCGACGGCGTCGTGCTCTCCGGCGAAAGCGCGGTCGACGAGGCGCCGGTGACCGGCGAGTCGGTACCGAAGCGCAAGGAGCAGGGCGACAATGTCTTCGCCGGCACTGTGAACCAGGAAGGCGTGCTCAGGGTGCGTGTAACGGCAGCAGCGGCCGACAACACCATTTCCCGCATCATCGCATTGGTCGAGGAGGCCCAGGAGTCCAAGGCGCCGACCGAACGTTTTATCGATCGCTTCTCGAAATATTATACCCCGGGCGTAATGGTGGTGGCTGCACTGATAGCGATTTTGCCGCCGCTGCTGGCCGGCGCGGAATGGAACACCTGGATCTATCGTGGACTCGCAGTTCTCCTGATCGGATGCCCCTGCGCGCTGGTCATCTCCACGCCTGCGGCGATCGCCGCGGCGCTATCCGCCGGCGCGCGCCGTGGTCTCCTGATGAAGGGCGGAGCGGTGCTGGAGAATCTGGGCAAAGTCAACTATGTCGCGCTCGACAAAACGGGGACGCTTACCGAAGGCAAGCCGAAGGTCACCGACATCATCGGTGTGGCACGCGACGAGCGCGAGGTATTGAGGCTCGCAGCGGCCCTTGAGGCCGGATCGAGCCATCCGCTGGCGGTGGCCATCCTGGCAAGGGCGGAGGCTGACAAGGTTCCTGTCGTCGCCGCCACCGATGCCGGCGCTGTTGGCGGCAAGGGTGTGGTAGGGACAGTGGATGCGGTTAAGCTCTTTCTCGCTTCACCGCGCGCCGCGGCCGAAAAGGTCAAATTGGACCAAGGGCTGCTATCGCAAATCGCCGCGCTGAACGACGAAGGCAAGACTGTTTCGGTGCTGCTTGCCGGAACGGAGGTGGCGGGCCTCTTCGCAATACGCGACGAACCGCGAGAGGACGCCAAGACCGGTATAGCCGCATTACACGATCTTGGAGCCGAAACCGTCATGCTGACGGGCGACAATGAGCGGACGGCGAAAGCCATAGCCTCGTCGCTCGGCATGGAAGCACGCGCAGAACTGATGCCGCAGGACAAACAGAAGATCGTCGGCGAGATGCGCGCGAAGGGCAAGTTCGTGGCCAAGGTCGGTGACGGGATCAATGACGCTCCGGCGCTCGCAGCTGCTGACATTGGCATTGCCATGGGCAGCGGCACGGACGTTGCTCTGGAAACAGCCGATGCGGCCGTCTTGCATGGCCGTGTCAAGGACGTCGCCAATATGGTGGTGTTGTCGCGCCTCACCATGCGTAACATCCTCCAGAATATCACTCTCTCGCTTGGCCTGAAGGCCGTGTTCCTCGTAACCACGGTTCTCGGCGTGACCGGGCTGTGGCCCGCCATTCTTGCCGATACCGGCGCGACGGTATTGGTCACCGCCAATGCCATGCGCCTGCTCGCCTGGAAGGGGCTTCGTGAAACATGATGGCAGGCCTATGCGGCGAAGTGCGTAGTGGTCCCTATGACACGAAAGGGCGATAAAGCCGCGAAAGAAAAATAGTTGGAGGAAACCCATTGTCTTCCGGGTTCAAACTGACAGTGAAGCTCATTTGCATGTTGGCCGCGATGCTGCTTTCTACATCAGCTTTTGCACACCAATTCTCGCAAGGTGATATCAAGATTGGCCATCCGTGGTCACGGGTCACGCCGTCCGCTGCCCCGGTCGCCGGAGCCTATCTGACGGTGACAAATTCAGGGTCACAGCCCGACAGACTGACCGGCGGTTCGACTCCGATAGCTGATCGGATCGAAGTCCATCAGATGACCATGGATGACGGCATAGCCCGCATGCGTCCACTTCCCGATGGAGTCGAGATCGCTGCAGGAGCCTCGGTCGAGTTGGCGCCAGGCGGCATCCACCTTATGCTCATCAAACCCAACCAGCAGCTGATCGAAGGGAGCAGCTTCAAGGCGACATTGGAGTTCGCCCGGGCCGGGACCGTAGAGATCGAGTTTGTCGTGCAGAGAAACCCCACGGTGGAAACGGGCAGCGGCAATGAGCACGGCGGTCATACGCCGTGAGCGGACTGCGGGCCTTCCGGCTCATGGTGTGGGCCGCCATCGTGGTGCTCGGCATGTTCGTGATCGTGTCGACGCAACTATCCGGTGGCAGTCCGACCGGCGAGACTTCAAGTGGCACCGCGAAAGTCGGTGGGCCTTTCTCCTTGGTGTCGCATACCGGCGAACGCGTCGACAATCAGGCGCTGGCCGGTCGACCCTATCTGGTCTTCTTCGGATTCACCTACTGTCCCGACATTTGTCCGACGACGCTGTTCGAGCTAACGGACCTGATGACGGAGCTGGGACCTGTAGCCGACGGTTTCGAGGTTCTATTCATCACGGTCGATCCGGAGCGCGATACCCAAGAAGCCCTGGCAAGTTACATGACATCGTTCGACAGCCGGATCCTGGCGCTTCGCGGTACGGCTGCCGAGACAGATTCCGCGCTCAAGGCTTTTTCCGCCTACGCGAAAAAGGTCCCTTTGGAGGCCGGCGAGTACACGATGGATCACACCGCCGGCGTGTTCCTCATGAAATCTGATGGCAGCTTTGGCGGTATGATGGATATGCACGAGCCACGCGAGACGCGGTTGGAAAAGCTTCGTCGCATAGCAAGAGATCAAGTCACGGGTTCTTGATGGATGTTGAACAAATTGTCCAACGACGTGGTGGAGGAGCGCAATGGCTTATGGCTATTGTTCGCTTGGATGATCGCGGTAGCAGCAACGCTCACCGCCTTGTTCATTGGAGAGATCGTTGGGCAGACACCATGCAATCTCTGCTGGTTCCAGAGGATATTTATGTTTCCTCTCGCGATTATCTTGGGAATCGCGGCATTTCGGTCTGATTCCAGCATCAAATTCTATGCATTGCCACTCGTTGGATTGGGCGCGGCGATCGCATTTTTTCACACATTGATTTACTTCGGCCTTATAGAAGAAGCGATAATCCCGTGCACGCGCGCCGGACCATCTTGCGCTGGAGAAGCTATGACCATTCTCGGCAGCGTGCCCTTGCCGCTCGCTTCGTTGATTGCCTTTGCGGCAATCGGCGGGCTCCTTTTCCTGTGCCGCCCCGGAGTTTATCGATGAACCGTCGCCAGGTGATCGTCGTCTCCGCTGCCGTCGCCTCCACCATCCTCTTCGCGGGATCTGTGTTCTACTATGACCGTGTCGGTGGAAGTAGTGTCGAGGCGATCTCCGACGATGCCGGCCTCATCAGAGACTACTCGCCAGTCATCGGACCGGCCAGCGCCCCTGTCACCATCGTGGAGTTCTTCGATCCGTCATGCGAAGCCTGCCGCGCCTTCCATCCCATCGTAAAGAGCATCCTTGCACAATATCCTCAGGATGTCCGACTCGTCCTACGATACGCCGCATTCCACGATGGGTCGGACCAGGCATTAGGAATCCTTGAAGCCGCACGAAAGCAAAATCTCTTCGAACCAGTCTTGGAAGCTCTCCTGGCCGCACAGTCGGAATGGGCGCCCCATAGCGGGCCAGTCATTGACCAGGCATGGCAGGCTGCGGCCGCCGCCGGGTTGAACCTTGAACACGCGCGGCAAAAAGCCTCCTCGGACGAGGTCACCGCGGTGCTCATTCAGGAATCGAAGGACATCGATACGTGGCGCGTTGACCAGCCCCCAACGTTCTTCGTCAACGGCAGGGGCATGCAAACCTTCGGGTCACAGCAGCTCGTCGATCTTTTCGAGGGTGAAGTCAAGCTCGCTCAAGGGGCTCAATGACTCGCACGGTCCGGAGCGCCGCGTGCGAGGGTCTGCAAATCCACGGCGCACAAGAGAGGCAAAGACATTGACCCACGGCCGGCGCGTTGTAGCGATTGACGTCGCACGAGGACTGGCCATCGCAGGCGTCGTCCTGTTTCATATTGTGTGGGATCTGGAATTCACCGGCATCATCAGCGGTGTAGCACGACATCCCATCTGGCTTACTTTCGGACGAAGTCTTGCCGGAACATTCATGTTTCTTGTGGGTGTGAGTCTCGTGCTCGCACATCGCGATTCCTTTCACGTGAGAGCGTTTTACCGCCGTCTTTTCATCATCACCGCTTACGCGGTGGTCATCACGCTGGTCACCTGGTTGATTTTCCCGGAGAGCTTCATCTTTTTCGGGATTCTCCACGCAATCGCAGCCGCCACTGTTCTGGGCGTGCCGTTTCTACGCGCTAGCGTTTCGGCTTGTTTGGGCGCGGCCGGATTTGTACTGATTCTGCCGTTCGTTATGGATGCGCCGGCATTCAACACGCGGTGGCTGGCTTGGATCGGATTTGCAGAACGCTCTCCACCCAGCAACGATTTCGTCCCCATTTTCCCATGGGTCGGCGTCACGCTTCTGGGTATGGCAAGTGCAAAGCTGTTCGCAACTCGAACAAATCGAAGTTCTTTAGTCTACCACACGACGCAAGGATGGCTTACAAGGATTTTCGTCTGGATGGGGAATCGGAGCTTATTGATCTATATTATACATCAGCCGATACTACTTGGGGCAATCATCCTGCTCTCCTGGGCACTCTCTACTCAACACTGAGTGCATGATCTGTTTTGGCTAGAGGTTAGCCATCATAGGCCTAGGCTGACTTTCGGCGGTGTCGCTTTACGCTTAACCGTCAGAATGCGCTCTTTTCGGTGTCGCTTTCCATTTAATCATGAGAATTTGCTTGATAGGATTCTCAAATAAGGTGCCTTTGCGAGGCGTACCGATGTCTGCCGGCCTGTGCGGTGAGCTTCTCGGCTGCTTCGGTGAAACGGGTTATGTTGCCGCCAATCGTGTGACGGCGAAGCATGCGGAACATCCCGGGTCCGGCACTTCTACCATGGCGATGCCCGCGAGAGAGGCGCTCTCAGGCGGAGTGGCAGGATTGGTCGTGCAGGCGTGGGGAGATTCGTTCGATCCGCGACGAGGACGCGATCGAGATCGGGATTGATGGCGCCAAGGACGCGGAAGAGATAGAGCTCCTACTCGGGCGAAACGGGGGAGAATATCCGCCGCATGAGCACAAGACGGGCAATCTCGATCGATGAAGTCCAACGTAGGACACCGTGCTCGATCTCATTGTCGAGCAGCTTCTCGCCCCGAATGACCGCGCTGTGATACTGCCGGATAGGGGAGGGGACTGAGCGCCCCTCCCTGTCTTGAAGGAAGTTCCCGCAGCGAAAGCTTCTGATCCGCCAACCCATCAGTTGGTTTCGCAGCACGGGCAGGGCGCGGCTTAGCCGACGCTGGCGCCCGGATCGGGCAAGGTGAAGACCGCCTCGCTGTGGGCCTATGCCCGCTACGATACCCCTTCGGCGGCAGCGCGCCGCCAATGGTCACCTACAGGTTCGAGGACAGCCGGGGTGGCGACTGCTTCGCACGACATCTGGCAGGCTATTGCGGCATCCTACAGGCGGATGGCTATACCGCCTACAATCGGCTCGCCAAGGCCGAGAACGCCACTGACGCCGTCATACCCGCGGGTTGCTGGGGTCATGTCAGCAGGAAATTCTTCGAGCTTCATGTCGATGAGAGTTCGCCCTTCGCCACGCGCACGGTAGAGGCCATGGCGCCGCTCTGGCAGATCGAGGAGCATATCCGCGGACAAGGGCTCGACCAGCGCCACACGGTGCGCCAGGAGCGTTCGGTCGCTATCGTCCATGAATCTCTTTGAAGCCTGGGAACGCGAACTGCCGTGCCTGTCGGGCAAGTCGAAGCTCGCCGAGGCAATCCGCTATGTCATCAGCCGGCGAACGGCGCTGAAGCGCTTCCTCGCCGATGGTCGTATCGAGATCGACTCCAACATCGTCGAACGAACCATCCGACCGCATTCCATCACCAGAAAGAATGCGCTTTTCGCTGGCTCCGACGGAGGCGGCAGAACCTAGGCTACCATCACGACACTGCTGACAACAGCGAAGCTCAACGTCGTCGACCCTCATGCCTAGCTGAAGCTCACACTCGAACGTCTCGCCGCCGGCTGGCCCAATCGCAAACTTGACGCCCTCATGCCATGGAACTACGCGGCCACCCGCTGAACGGCCCGGGCTTCGCGCTTACCCTGTTCAGGGTGAACTGCTCGAACCGACGGGCAAGCTGGACGACGTCGTTGAGCACCTAACTCGCCTCGTTGACGCCGAAGCAGATATCCGCCCATAGTGGCCAGCACTACCGAACCGGTCGCTCGATAGCGCTGGCGGCATTCGACGACTGATGAAACGGTTAAGGCGATCGCTGGCCTCGACTCTCGATCCGTTGGCCCATCCCGCCGCGAAGCTGCCGCAGCGCGAGGCCACCGAGCGTGTCGACTCCCGCAAAAAACCGCCGCAACTACGCGGTCCCGAAGGCAATTGGGCAAGGCTTTGTCATGCTCGCCGGCCTCCGTCCGGCCAGCCGCTTGAACTAAATCGGGTATGCAATAGGAATAGTAATCGTTCCCGATAGCAGAGGAATGCTCAAGCCTCTTATCCCAATAGTGACAACCTATTTTCTGAGTTTCCTGGCCGCGATCGAGTTCGCTTGGTTGGAGGCGTAGCTGCCGAAATCGCGAGCTCTGCCCTCGCGTATGAGGCTGACCCAGACATTTGGATCTGTTGATGACTGGCGTTTCAGAAACTGGATTTCAGCCTCCTGCCACGGAAGGACTCTTGGTTCGACATTGTCAAGGATGAAGTCCCCCATGTCGGTAATCACGGTGAGCACGGCATGCCCCCCACCGTTTGCATCTCTTCCAACTGTCATTGAAAGAGCGCCGAGCGGAATGCCAGCTTGTTCGTTGAGGATCTTCCGCTTAAGCAGGGCGTAGTCTTCGCAGTCGCCCACGCCGTCAGGATATACCCACCGTTCTTCTACGCCAAATATCTCGGGATCGGTTCTTGGGATTATTGATGTGTTGACTTCTGAATTGACACTGACGAGCTGCTTCCAGCGATTTGGCGTCAGATTGACGCTGCTACCTTGCGCGGTTCTCTCACACCGTTCCGCATATCGTTGACAGTACTCATAGTAGCCTATCGGAATCGTCGTCGATCCGAATGTAGCCATACTCGTGGTTGCCCGTTGATCCGGATTCAGGTGAAACGCATTTGCATTAGCGGACATCGCCGAGACGCCAAGCATAAAAACAACGACTGAGAACTTCAACATAGACCATCTCCCCGTGGTTTTGGTACACGAGTAGCCTAGGAAAATTCTTCCAAGATACGTCCAATTTTCGAATGTGCATTTGAACCAAAAGCTTCATTTCGCGTAGATGAAATGTAAACTGCTTTCAGCCAAAGGTCAGCGCTTCGACTTCCATGCGCCGTTCGGCTCACGGAAAACACAGACCTTCATCGCCGGCTTGCGCAGTCACGGCCGAACCGCGCCATGGATCGTGAACGTGCCGATGAACGGCCTCATCTTCGAGACCTAGGTCGACACCCAACTGGCTCCGACGCTATCGCCAGGCGACATCGTCATTCTCGATAATGTCAGCTTTCACAAAAGCAAGAAAGCCGAGCAAATGGTCAGGTAGAAGATTCCTGGATCCTCCTCCTGCCGCCCTATAGCTCCGACCTCAAGCCCATCGAGATGGTCTTTTCCAAGCTGAAGGCGCTGCTGCGAAAGCACGCAGCCTCGATGCCATCAGCAAGGCTCTCGGAGAAATCGTGAATTTCTTCTCCGCCACCGAATGCCGAAACTTCTTCAAGGCCGCAGGCTATGAGGCCCAATAAATGGGACACGCTTCAGTATCTGAAGCGTCAGTCTTGAGAAGATCTGAATCGATGGGTAAGCCTCGTGAATGTGGGCGACGAACTTCTGATGTCCTCCGCCAGGAAACACGCGCCCTCCACGGCGGACGCCAGCGTAAGCAGATAGATCGCGGTGCCGCCGTAAAGCATCTCAAGGTTGTTATGACCAAGCCCGAGGCACACCAATCGAAACGCCGACGACAACGCCAGGTAGGCAATCGGTACGATCAAAATAAAGTACGTCAGGCGCAAGATCATAGAAAACGGGCTAGTCCAATCAGGGTCGCCTCATCATCCCACTGCCGCGCACAAGACGCCACTCAAGAGTGAGTGATTGGGTGGTGATCAATGTCGACGGAAGTTACGGACTGGTTAGCTTCTGTGCGAACATGCCTGAAACTTATCCAGTAGACGGTAACAACGAAGGTTACCAGAACACCACATATCACCCAGTTCCTACAACGTCTACTTCGGGAAAGGATCTGGGATTCTTGGGGGGTAAGGCATTCCGATGCTTCAGGCATGGCGATGGCAAAAAACTTTCCCTGTGAACGAATTAAGTCTCCCCGATGCCTAGAAAATATTCAATAGGCCGGGGAGCTTCGGTGGCTGCGGTTGTTTGACGCTTAGCGATGCCAATATAGCCGGAACCACTGCGTCAAGAGTCCGCGCGGCTCGATGTCGCGTTGCCAGATCGTTAGTCATCAAACAACCTCCTTGGTCGAGACGATCAGAGGAGCTCATTACCATGAGACATCGCTCGCAAAAAGTTTGGCCTGTGATCGCCAGTGCTGGGATATTAGTTGCTATGACAGGACTCGTAGCGTATTCACCTACTCTATACCGAATGTTTTGCGACCTGACAGGTTATGGCGGGACGGTTCAACGATCGGTCGATGGATCGATGCCGACCGCGACAAGCAACGAGACGGTCCAAGTGTTTTTCGATGCAAATGTCGCGCCGGACCTTCCCTGGGAGTTTCGCCCTGAGCAACGAAGCGTAGAGACAAAATTCGGTGTACCCACCAAGGTCTATTATTACGCAAAAAACGTTTCTAACGAGACTGTCGTCGCACGGGCGACGTTTAACGTCACACCGTATCAGACAGCTCCTTTTTTCTTCAAGATCGAATGCTTCTGTTTTACGGAAGAGAAGTTGGGGCCCGGTCAGAGTGCACGGATGCCTCTGGTTCTGTATCTCGATGAGCAGATGCTGAAAGATGAAGACGCGCGTATTTTCCGTGAAGTGACGCTGTCTTACACCTTCTTTCGACAGAAGAATCTGTCATATCAGGAAATCGAAGCGGCACGGGATCTTTCGAAAGGGTCTGACGAGACGGACCAGCGCCTGACGACGTCATCAACTCAGGAGTTTGATAATGATGCACCGAGAAGATAGCCCGATGAGCATACGGCAATCGCAATACTGGAACGGAGTTCGGTCGGATGCGACATCGGCATTCAAAACCTGGTCATGGTTCAGTCGGTCGCTATTCTTGGGCATCCTTCTGGCAGTTCTTGTCGCAGGCGGCGCGTCTGCTCACAGCTACAAACTGGGCCAAATCTCAATCGGCCACGTTTGGTCACCGCCGCCGTTGGGAGGAGTTGTCAGCATACCGGTATATGGAGCCATTCTAAATCAAGGGACGGAAAAAGCACATTTGATAGGGGCGGAAACATCCGTCGCCGAGACTGTGAGGTTCCGTGTCGATGCAGGCGGCACGGAACTTTGGCCCACCCGTATCACGCTCAGCCCAGGCAAGCCGCTGGGACTTGCCGCGTGGCGCGAGCATATCTGGATTTCAGGACTGAGGAAGCCGCTAAAGCCTGGCGACACATTTGATCTGACGCTCGATTTCGGAGAAAAGGGCAAAGTTAATACGATGGTTATCGTCGAAGAGGAGGCTGGTCACTAGACTAGTTGACGAGTTGGGTATGGCCAACTGGCGGCCCTATCGCGATTAGCATTTAGTGCGACATTCAGTAATGTTCTGTCTCTTGCAGGCAACCTCTCATTTCTGTGCTTCTTTGCTGCGAGGAAATTCGTTGGCGGAAACTTTTTTTTAACTATGATGGTTGGACTCTGCCAAGCGTTGCCGAAAAGGGCCCGCGTAGATAAATATGGTTGTCGATGATGTTCACCGCTGTCAGAATAGGGGGAGTCACGCTGGTTGCGCTCCTTTTGAGCGCGTGCGTTTCGACTGTCCTCGATGTTGACGGTAAGGCAGCCCGTGCAATCCCCGCAATGCTCGTGGCAGAAATGTCGCGCAAATCCATGTCGCCTTCCGCGCCGATCCTCGTACGGATTTTCAAGCAGGAGAGCGAACTTGAGATATGGAAACGGGATCGCAGCGGCAGATACGCCCTTCTCAAGACCTACCCGATGTGTCGCTGGTCCGGAAAGCTCGGCCCGAAAAAGCGGGACGGGGACCGCCAGGCTCCTGAAGGGTTCTATGATGTGGCCGCGGGAATGCTGAACCCGAACTCCCAGTACTATCTGTCGTTCAATCTTGGTTATCCGAACAGGCTCGAAGCAGCACTCGGCTATACAGGGGAATCGCTTATGGTGCACGGAGCGTGTTCTTCATCGGGGTGTTATGCGCTCACCGACGAAGGGGTTGCCGAAATCTACGCGGTTGCTCGTGAGGCGCTGAAAGGTGGCCAAGGGTCGTTCCAAGTCCAAGCGTTTCCGTTTCGGATGACGCCGCAGAACATGGCCAAACATAAGAACGATTCGAACTTTCCGTTCTGGACCAACCTGAAGCAAGGCTACGACATATTTGAGGTAACACGCCGGCAACCTAAGGTTTTCTATTGCGAAGGACGCTACGTCTTCGACAGGGAGCTCGAAGGTGGAGATCCACAGGACCCTTTGGCGTCATGTCCGCCAGCACTGATCGCTGCTGATCCGTTGGTCGCTGGACGGCAGCAATCCGATCGCATCGCTATGGACGATCTTCTTTCGACTGGCAATGTGCTTTCCGCACATGCCTATGCCGACGGAGGCATGCATCCGAGCTTTCGCAAAATGCTGGAACGCGGCGGGCAGTCCGCTCTCGCCAAGCGAACCTCGCTGACATCAGTGCCGATCAGCCGTCCCGATGCTGCATTGGCCGACCCTCACTCGCCGGATGAGTGATGCGATGGGACGGACACTACTCGCCTTCCTGATGCTTTGTTTCGTCGGTCTCCACGTGGCGCTGCCGACGGCTACGACCAGCGAGCAGTCCGTCACGATCGTGTCGCTAGTCGCGGGGGATGCGGTGGGCGGCAGCAATGACAACGCCGCACCTGTTTCACCCGACGCGGCAGCGAAGTGCCATGACGGGTGCAACTGGCTTGCGGAATGGCATGTACCTGACGTCGGTGGAGTACCTCGATCGCTTCCCGAGAGGCTTACGCGAGCGATCCGTCCCGGCCTCATTTCTCTGGATTTCCCACCGCCCCGATAATTTCTCGAAGCGAGAGCGCGCGAGCGTTGCGCCGATCTGGCCACGCGCCGGATCCCGCAGCGTGATGCGTGTTCCTTCCTTTCGGCTTCGCTTGCCCGGCAAGCACCGGACTTTCGATGATTTATTGCGAGTGGAACAGTGACCTCAAAAGACTTTCGTACGACTCCTTCCCGCCGACAATTTCTAGGCTTGGCTGCGGCGGCCGCTGGCGGACTGACCTTGCCCGCTTGCTCGACCACGGGAGGCTCTGGCGGGGCG
>Ga0208204_100352_pt1 | contig 12179 bp, 10 predicted proteins | sample DeeseametaMP2252_FD_184173 | JGI IMG/M metagenome (GOLD analysis project Ga0208204, IMG submission 184173) | Marine microbial communities from the Deep Pacific Ocean - MP2252 (SPAdes) | ecosystem: Environmental > Aquatic > Marine > Oceanic | place: West of El Salvador, Pacific Ocean | collected...
ATTCGCAGCTTGAGATGGCAGGGGAAGACGCATCGCTGAAAGATCTCCAGAAGCGTGAACTCAGGCAAATCATAAGTCGCTATTCAGGCACAGACCCAAATACCAGTCTGTACCCTGGTGCGGCTTTACTGGTGGCCCGGGGCGGAAAAATCCTCTTTGCTGAAGGGCAAGGCATGGCGCAATATCAAGGGGCAACAGACGGCGAGCTTTACCCGTTTACTGCCCCTCGTAAGGTGCACGCTGACACTGTGTTCGATTTGGCCTCGGTGACCAAGGTGGTGAGTACCACGGCAGCGATAATGCATCTTGTGAGCGAACGAAGGTTGTCACTCACCGATACCCTGGGCGAATTGTTACCTGGCATGTCCGGCACTGATAAAGCGCAAATCACATTGCAGCAACTTTTAACGCATCGAGCGGGCCTGTGGGAGTGGCAGCCTACCTGGCTGCATAAAAAGCGCAGTCGAAGTTCTGTTTATGCTTATCTGGCAGCGTTACCTCTGCGCTATTCGCCGGGAGAAAAGCGTGCCTATTCTGATATTGGGTTTATGTTACTCGGTGAAATTGTGGAGCATACAACGGGCTCCCGTCTTGATGACTATGTGCATAACACCGTATTTGCGCCGCTAGGCATGAATCACACCCGCTATCTGCCGCCTCCAGAATGGCGAAGTAATATCGCTGCGACATCACTGGGTAACGGCTATGAACAGCATATGGTGACGTCGGGTAAGCCTTACCCGATTTTAGATAAGCCACCGTTCTCCAATACATTCTCTGGTTACCGTAATGATGTGCTTAATGGCGAGGTTAATGATGGTAACGCCTGGTACGGACTGGAAGGTGTGGCGGGTCATGCGGGATTGTTTTCTACCGTGCAGGACTTGGCTATTTTCTGTCAGACATTGCTCAACGGCGGTGGCTACGGCAACACCATGCTGGCCGATCCGGAAACCCTGAATCAGTTTTTGCAAACGCCTTTCGATACCAATCAGGCGCTGGGGTTCTGGCGATTTGAAAATGGTGAAGGGCGAGAAAGCTTCGGGCATTCTGGGTTTACCGGCAGTGAAATCATGTTCAGGCCAGACGACCAGCTCATCGTGATCATGTTGACCAACCGGCAACATAACGGACTCTCCATCGATGGTACATACCCTTCTGTTAAACCTGCCTGGAATGCGCTACTCAGAGCCCTTGACGAGTTTTGGAAATCGCCACAGGTATAACCGGCATGTGTCGCAGAATCTTACTGACGACACAACCCGTGCTCAGGATTTGCTGCCTGGTTGATAGTGGTATTCCGTTACAGTTGCGTCGCTGAGCGGACAGCCTGGCAGACGATCGTCGGCGGAAATGAGCACCCAGTCAGTGCGATGGGCAAAGCCCATATGTTCCACGGTATCCACATTGAAACACTCCGGAGAGACATGTTCTGCACTGGTTAGAATGAACCGGCTGCTGTCTTGCCCAATCCAACGGTAGGCTTGTGAGATTTGCGCATCGTTAGGCGTGTGGAAACCAAAGTGAGTTACCGGGTAAGGTGAGATAAGAATAAATTGTTCAGCAAAGTCCACCAAGCCGACCTCAATATTATCGCCGTGTTGCGCCTGAATATTGGCATAAATATGCTTCGGCGTTTTTACCTCTTCCAACAGCGTTGCACCCCAGGAACTGTATCCAGCCCAGAGCATGAAAATAAAAGCTGGCCAGGCCTGCCACTGGTTTCTTCTAAAGTTTAGCGCGCAAATGGCGGTACCGAGGAAACCGGTGAAAATAAAAAAGTGCCAGGGCGCGACGTTAAACTTCTGTTCCAATTTAACCGCCGCTGTCAGTCCTGCGAGACCGCCTATACCGAAAATCAGTAATGCCACAGACAGTACTAGTGCGATACCCCACAGACACCATTTTAAACCCTTGCTACTGATGAGGTTATGAATATAGGGCGCACTGATGAGCGCAAGCATGGGGACGGCTGGTAATACATAAACACCACGTTTACCTGGACTCAAACTGAAAAATAGCAACAGCAGAATAATCCAGCCAAGAGGAATAATAATGCGGGCATCGCCTTGCTTAATATGACGGAACCAATGGGGCACAAGCCACGGAATGGCAACACTGAGAGGAAGCCAAAACGCGGGTATAACACTCGTAATGTAATACCAGAACGGTTTTATATGATGCCAGGAATTGGCGTATCGGGTAACCGTCTGACGGAACAGAATGTTGTCACGATACTGTGCAAGTAGGGGGTCATTACTATGCTCAACAGCCATTAGCATCGGGATTAGCCATAAACTGATCGCTAGCAGCATTACCAGCGGACCAGCTAGCCATTTTGCTATAGACATGATGCTTAAAGAAAAGGCTGGGCGAACGAAGAAACCGCGGTAAAGCACATAGGGAATTAACATGAAAATGGGTAAAAAACCAACGCCCTTGGTAATTACACCAATGCCCATAAAAAAGCAGCCAAAGTAGTACCAACGCCAAAGATGATCGACTAGCAAAAAACGCAGCAATCCGTAACAGCCCAGTGTTATCCAGCAGGTCACCAATGCATCAATCTGGGCCGACTTGGCTTGTAAAACAAACTGGAAGGTGGTTAACAGCAAAGCGGCTGCAATCAGTCCTGTTTGTTTACTCCATAACCGCTTACCAATGTCATAAACTGAAAATAGCGAAAGCATACTTGCCAGCGCTGAAGGAAGCAGAAATGCAATTTTCAATGAGCCCGTAAGCGCATAAAACACCGCTATGGACCACATGAAAACCGGTGGTTTATCGGGATAATATTCGTTTCCTCGCATCGGAAATAACCATTGACCTGATTCCACCATCTCTTTTGCGATTTGGGCAAAACGCGGTTCGTCGGCTGGCCAAGGAGAGCGCAAGCCCATACCGAAAAAGATAACCGCAGCGGCAAATAAAAAGAAGAGAAATACACTATTCTGGTTATTGTTCGTTAACCTTGCATACCAGTTATATTGTTGACTTTTAATCATTGTTTCTCGAAGCCAGAGGGTAATGTGGTTGTTACAGTTTTATCGCTATCATCCAGGTTTGTACCAGCTTTGAATTGACGATAAAGATAAACCCCAAGTAGCGCGGAAAGACCCAATAGGCCAACACTTAGCGCCATTTTCCAACTTGATTGAACAACAACACCTTTACCCATCAATGAGAAAATCATCATTTGCGGGATGTAACCTATGGCAGAACCGAAAATAAAGGGGGCGGGTTTAACTGTGGTCACGCCGGCAGCAAGGTTAGTCAGCAGATTATTGCCAATGGGGAGTAGTCGTATGACGATGGTTTTTAAAAAACAATGTTTTTGTAGAAAGCCGTTTATTTTAGCTATCTTGGCGGGGTATCGGTTGTTCACCCAGCGGCGGGCCCATAATCGAGATACCGTAAAGCAACAAGCGCAACTTATGGTTGCAGCCAACGTCGCGTAAATAAAGCCTTCGGTGAATCCGAAGGCATAGCCAGCAAGAAATGCGACGACTTGCCGGGGCATGCCTACCGAAAGTAAGCCAGTAGCTATCGCAAGAAAAAGCACTGTGCCCGTAACGCCATTATTTCGAGTATGGGCATCTATCCAGGTCTGATCAAAACCCGTTAAAGCGGGCAATTGGTTGAGTAATTCGCTGGCCGCAAAAAGTACAAGCAGCACAACAGTCAAGTTTCTAATCGCAGACTTCGGCGCATACTTCGAAACTACAGCTTTCAATTGAGTATTTCCACAGACTTAGAACGACGTTGCAGCCACAGTACGCCGGCCATATCTACAATGCCAACACCTACACGTCCAAGCATTGTATATTTGGAGGTGCCGAACTGACGGTCACGATGCGAGACTTCGGTTATTACAACGTTTCCACCGGCACGACGCACCAGTGCAGGTAGGAATCGATGCATATGATCAAAATAAGGCAATTTAAGAAAGGTGGCTCGGGGAAACACTTTAAGTCCACACCCGGTATCTGGCGTATTGTCATGCAAAATCGCGCTGCGAACACGGTTAGCAATACGAGACTGGAAACGTTTCCAGGTGGTATCTTTGCGTTGCTTGCGATAACCCGCTATACAAAAGTCGCTGGTAGCGGGAAGCAGGCTGGCAGCATTTAGCATGGCAGGAATATCTGCGGGGTTGTTTTGGCCATCGGCATCCAGGGTAACAATAAGTTTTCCCTGCGCTTTATTAACGCCGGTATAAATAGCCGTGCTTTGTCCACAAGAATATTTATGACGGATAAGTTTGAGTGGAGTATTTTTTAGGACCGCCAGTTCTTTTATCACTTGCGCTGTAGCATCGGTACTACCGTCATCGACGTAAATAATTTCGTATTTTAGTGGCAAAGTTGAAAGTGCCAGCTCGATTTCACTGACCAGTGGAGCAATATTATCCTGCTCATTTTTGGCGGGAATCACAACAGAGAGGTCCAAAGCACTATCCTTTTCGGTATTTCATTTGCGTAGAAAAGAGTGCTGAGTGTACTCAATGAAACTTAAGGATAGCTTAAGAGAAGGGAAGGAAACTAACATACGCCTGATAGATCAGGCGTATGTTTGAAGAAGGTGAGCTTATTTAGCTTTACCTTGCTTAGCTACGGCATCCATCATCGCTTTGATGGCTTCCGGGTCGCCCAGGTATTCTTTTGAAATAGGCTTCAGATCTGCATCCAGTTCGTAAACCAGTGGAACACCAGTAGGAATGTTCAGTTCCAGCACTTCTTCTTCAGACATGCCATCCAGATATTTAACCAGGGCACGCAGGCTGTTACCGTGTGCAGCAATAACCACTTTCTTGCCGCTCTGAATTGAAGGGCGAATCACATCGTGCCAGTAAGGCAGTACGCGATCGATGGTCAGTGCAAGGCTTTCTGCGCGAGGCAGGATGCTAGGATCAACATGGCTGTAACGACGGTCATGGCCAGGGAAATGTTCACTGCTTTCTTCAACCGCCGGAGGTGGTACGTCGAAGCTGCGACGCCAAATCTTAACCTGATCTTCACCGTGCTTCGCAGCAGTTTCGGCTTTATCAAGGCCAGTCAGCGCACCGTAGTGACGCTCGTTCAAACGCCAGTGGCGCTCAACCGGCAGATAATGCTGACCCATTTCTTCCAGCGCCAGATTCAGGGTTTTAATCGCACGCAACAACACAGAGGTATAAGCGATATCAAACTCGAAGCCAGCATCTTTCATCAGTGTACCTGCGTTTTTCGCTTGCGCGACGCCGGTTTCTGTCAAATCCACATCTTTCCAGCCGGTAAAACGGTTTTCCAGATTCCACTGACTTTCGCCGTGACGGATTAGTACCAATTTATACATATAGGTTCCCTAAGACTTGGTGTTGGATAGAAAGTGGTAAAGGCATTCAGACTGCTATGCCAAATTTACAATCGAAATTGCAGTAATCATCCTTTATTCACGGTTAAAAATCCAGTTTAGCTGGTCGGGCTACCACAACTTATTGGTATTAGTTATTGAGATAAAAGCACTTTTAAGACGGGATTTAGAGAATAAACCGGGTTTGGTGTGTTTTATGCTTCATCTAAGGGGAAAGAAACTTCTTAACCAGTCTGAAGAGCGTATTCAAAACTGAATGGTTAAGTCAGGCAGGTATTTAAATTTTGCAGGGAGTAACGGCAATGTGTCTTGATTCTATCAAAATTCAAAAAAAACGTGGTAAAGCAATCAAATTGGGCGCAGATGACGCGGCCGATATTAAAGGTGCTGGCAAACAGTACCGTTACAAAGCGCGAGGTACGCGTAGTTCACAACTGGTGAATAAATCGATTTCTTCTACGTCTCACGCCAGCTATTAATTCGCACTCGTTTACCGCTCATTCAGGCCGGTTGCATCGGCCTGAATGATACACAACCTTTCGCTGTTATATTTCTGCAAACGCTTCTTGCAGAATTTGCACTGCTGCCAATGTTTTTACAGGCGTGGCGTCATGTTTAGGGCCAATGGCATACACACTGTAAGACGCTTTTTTCCATTCCGGCATTACATTCACTAACTTACCTGACGCTATGTACTCGCGAATTTCTGGTTCTGGCAGAATGGCATAACCCACACCATCAAGTGTAAGGCGCACCAGTGCCTGCACAGAATTAACAACCATGCGAGGTACTGCCGGCACCAGACTTCGAATTGCATCTGACGTTTCAACGGTATCTTGCAGGCCGCGATGCGCCATGTAGGTGTACTCTGATAATGCCTCAGAAGTAAGATCAGACTGATTTGCGAGGGGATGATCGCCAGCTACACAGAGCATGAGATTCCAGGTTGCCAGATGACGACAATGTAAATTCACATCGTGAACTTCTTCTACTGAAATGGCTAAATCGGCACCAGATGCAATGACATCCACGTGATCATCGGTGAGATCCAACGACACTTTTATCTTGGGGAATTCATTGAGTAGGGCTTGTAACGGGCCACTTAACAAACCACCACCAAACCCTTCAGGCGCGATTATCTTCAGTTTTCCAGACGGCGTCTCCTGAAGTTGTTCCATTTGTTGTTGCGCTTTTTCGGCAACATCGATCAGCTCTAAACTGGTTTTGTAATAGATATGACCGGCTTCAGTCAGGCTGATGTGGCGGGTGTTACGATTAAACAGGCTAAGGCCAATTTCATGTTCCAGTTTTCTTAACTGCTGACTAATGGCTGAAACGGTCATGTGGAGTTTTTTGGCTGCAACACTCATGTTGCTGGTTTCAGCAACTTCAACAAAAATCTGCAGCGAACGGAGAAGCTTGGTGTTCATATAACGAGTTGTTCCTTTGAAATCTCAGAAATGAGTTGAGAAATCGTACGAGTCAGTTTAGTCTAAATAAAAATAATTCTCATTTCTTGATAGTTCACACTTTGCCAGAATAGAGCGGTTAGAAATAAGAGTCGAACCCATAGCGCTCAATTCGTGGGGCAATGGGATAAACGGCTGATAAGCCCGATTTATCTGGGGGTTGTGAGTTTTTAAGACGTTTTCAGTAACATGAATTTAATAACCCAACTACGGGTTCAGATATTTTTTATAGGAGTTAGTTCATGGAATTTACTTTTCGGAAGCCAACGGGTGTCGCCAGAAAGGCGCTCTTTTCTCTTACGGTGGCTTCCGTAGCTCTGATGTCCGGTGCTAGTCAGGCGGATGAACTCAAAGTCACGTTGCCGAGAATGTCAGTGGCTGAGTATCACGCGCCTTACGTGGCGGTCTGGCTGGCTGATGGCAAGAACAAACGCGTAAAAGACATCGCCGTGTGGTACGACATGGAAATGGAAAACGCCAAAGGTGAGAAGTGGCTGAAGGATTTGCGCTTGTGGTGGCGTCGCAGCGGTCGTAGTGCAGATATGCCTCTTGATGGGGTGAGCGGTGCGACACGTCGCCCTGGTGAACACAGTATTGATCTCGGTAACACGTTTGCGGATATCCCTGCTGGTGAGTATACGCTGAATGTAGAAGCAGCCCGTGAGCTTGGTGGCCGTGAAGTAGTAAGTGTACCTGTAACTTTGCCTGTAACGTCCGCCCAGCATCAATCTGCTGATGGCGAAAGTGAAATCGAAAAAATTGAATTAACCCTGGAACGGTAAAAATGAAATTAAAAACTCTATTAGGAACCGGCGTTGTTGCCTTGTCTTTAATCGCAACGCCTGCCATGGCACACCGTGCATGGATCAAACCTTCTACCACTGTGGTTTCTGGTGAAAACGAATGGATTACGTTTGATGCCGCTGTAGCCAACGGTATCTTTATGCCTGACCACTTTGCACTGGGCACAGACGCTATTTCTGTTACTTCCCCTTCTGGCAAAGCCGTTGAGAAACAAAATGCGCAGAAGCTGCATTATCGCAGCGTGTTTGATATCAACCTTACTGAGGAAGGGACCTACAAAGTTGAGATTGCGAACCAGTCTTTGATGGCCTTCTGGAAAGATGCCGACGGCAAGCGTCAAATGTGGCCTGGTCGCGGTAAAACCGGCACGCTGGCAGAATTTAACAGCGCTGTACCTAAGCAAGCCGATGGCCTGCAGGTCGTTGAGTCTTCGCGCCGTATTGATGTTTTCGTTACCTCTGGTGAGCCAAGTGAAGCGTCTGTTGCACCGTCGGGTAAGGGTCTTGAGTTAGACGGTAAAACTCATCCAAACGACCTGTACACCGGTGAGGAAATCAGCCTGGGCTTCTTGATGGACGGTGAAGCAGCAGCAAACACCCACGTCACTATTGTTAAAGACGGTGAGAAGTACCGTGATACCGATGACGCCATGAAACTGACTACCGACGCCAGTGGCGCTATTGCCGTTACATTTGACGAGCCAGGTATGTACTGGCTGGAAGCAGAGTTTGAAGACGACAATGCGAAAGCACCAGCACAGAAGCGTCGTGGCGCGTTCGTACTGGTTATGGAAGTACTTTCTCTGTAATCGCAATGCCTGGTTAAACACCTTGCTTAAAGCCCCGAAAGTTAACCTGTCGGGGCTTTTCTATTTGTAACAGACATTTACCCTAATTCACTGGCATCGACTCGCGCTTATATGTCTACTTTTACGCCACAAAGTGATAGTCTTAACCCATAATTATTAATTCCTGATGATTCTCACCCGCGCTTCGGCAACGCCGCTCTGGCCGCATCAGCACGGCGAGGTAGATATCATCTTCAATTCAGGCTTACATCCATGTTCCGCGCTGGTTTTTCTTTTCGTTCCGCCATGTTGTTAGTGACGGTTTTACTTTTTGCTGGTGGTTGCTCCTCTACGCTTCAATCTGAACTTCCCCGCGTAGAAAGCGCAGAAGCTGGAATCGGTTTTGGGCCTAAACAGTTTGAACAAGCCGGTTTCACGGCGATTGCTGTGGCTTATGGCCCGGAAATGAAAGGTATTCTGGGTCGCATTGAAGCCGACCCGGCGGCAGAAATAACCGACGTAGTGCAATACAAGGGCGTAACTTATCGTATGGGCAGCTACCACGATGAGCCCATACTGATTTTTGCTACCGGCATGAGTATCGCTAATGCGTCTTTGACCATGCAAATGGCCATCGATTATTTTCCAGTAAAGCAGGTTGTGTTTATGGGGATTGCCGGTGCGGTGAACCCTGCCTGGCAACCGGGCGATGTGATTGTGCCAGCGCGTTGGTACTATCATGACGAAAGTGTTTATGCCAATCCTGATAAAGCCAACCCGGGCAGCTATGTTCTGCCAGAGTATTACGCCAAATTTGTTGATGAACAAGAGGCCCGCCGGCGTGTAGATCCGCACTTACCCAAATACAAAAACTTCCGCTTTATTCACCCTGATGAAGTGCTCATTGTGAAAGACGGCATGACAGTGCCTCAGGACACGGCATATTTTTCTGCAACGCCACGTCTGCTGGATGCCGCCCGGGAGGCGATGATGACCATGCCGGAACAGCGCATCTTAGGCGAACGTAAAGCGCAACTGACGGTGGGCGGAAACGGGGTAACCGGTTCGGTATTCTTAGATAACCGGGAATATCGCAAATGGACCAGAGAGGTGTTTGATGCCGAGGTAACGGAAATGGAATCGGCTGCGGTGGGACAAGTGTGTACCATCAACAATATTGACTGGGTGGTAATACGTGCTATTAGTGATCTAGCAGGAGGCCAGGAAGGCGTAAACGTTGAGCATCTTTATGATCAGGAAGTGTCGCGAGTTGGTGCAAATGTGCTGTTTGCGGTATTAAACTCTCTGGTAAATACAGAGAAATCACGCTAAGCCTTATACATCCGTATAACTTTAGTATTTTGGTGGCGCATAATTATAATTTATTAGGTAAGCTAGTCTGACCAGAAGTTCAGGTTGTAAGTATGTTTAAAATTCTCGTTGTCGAAGACAGTCAGATTGTTCGTAAAATTCTGAATAAGCTTGTTGAAGACAATCCTCATTTTCAAAGTGTGCTGTGTGCTGACTATGCGCAAGCAAAGGCGAAGATAGAAAGCGACGAGGAATACCTCGCGGCCATTGTCGACCTGAATCTGCCAGACGCGCCACGTGGTGAGATTGTAGAACTGATGCTGTCTCACAATGTTCCTACTGCGGTGCTCACCGGTAACTTCGACGAAACACTTCGCAACGTACTCATTGATAAAGGTGTGTTGGATTACATTACCAAGGAATCCCGCTATTCCTACATGCAGGTAATCAAACTCATCGACCGCTTGCGAAAAAATCTCACTACCAAAGTGCTGGTGGTGGATGACTCCACAACCAGTAATTCCTACTTATCCGCATTTTTGCGGAAATTCCGTTTCCAGGTCATGTCTGCGTTTGATGGTGTGGAAGCGCTGAAGATCTTGCGCGAAAACCCTGACATAAAGCTCGTCATTTCAGATTATATGATGCCCAATATGGACGGCTTTGAGTTGGTTAAAGCGGTTCGACAAGACAGGGCGTTCCAGGATCTCGTATTCATTGGTCTATCGGCAAACGGAAACAGTATGTTGTCGGCCAAATTTATTAAAAGCGGTGCCAATGACTTCCTGAGTAAACCTTTTTATCACGAAGAGTTTTTCTGCCGGGTGTTACAAAACCTCGAAGCACAGGAAATGCTGGAAACAATCCGCGAAGCGGCCAGCCTGGATTCCCTAACAAATACATATAACCGCCGATACCTTTTTGAACATGGCGAAGCATTGTTCAGACAAGCAAAAGGCGAAGTGGGTCTCAGTGTGGCCATGCTTGATGTTGACGACTTTAAATCCGTGAATGATACCTATGGGCATAAGGTGGGTGACCAATTGTTGCAAGAGTTTGCCAGCTTAATGGGAGACTACTTTGGTGATGATCTTTACGGTCGATACGGCGGTGAAGAATTTAGCGTGATGTCAACGCGTCAGTATCACCTGTTTATTGAAGACATTAACAAATTTGTTGCGGCGGTTAGAAACCACGAGTTCACCGAACACAGGCTCAAACTCACTTGCAGTATCGGTATTTGTTCAGAAGAGCAAGAAACGCTGGATCAACTGGTTGATATTGCAGACGCCCGCATGTACAACGCCAAGCGCTCAGGAAAAGACCAAGTTATAGAGATGGATTGAGTCGACGGGCTTATGAGCCAATATTCAGTGCGCGGTGCTATGGAAAGTATTTAAAATTGATTAAGGACAATGGTTATGTGCAATCGAATACCTTTTGGCGCGCTTTTGTTTACGCTGGTTTGTTGGCTTTCCACGCCACTTGCCAGCGCCAATGAAGATACGCCAGACACCCTAAGCCAGCTTGACAGTGAAATAGCAAACCTCCTCGAAACCCGCAATATTCCCTCTATATCCTACGCCATCATTCAACCTGATCAGCCACTGCATATTAAATCGATTGGCATTGCCGATATCGCCACAGGCAAACCGGTGCAACCTTCTTCTCAGTACCGTATTGCTTCTGTGAGTAAGATGTTTGTGGCAATTGCGGTGATGCAGCTCATTGAGCAAGGCCGCATCGATCCTGAGGCGAAAGTGCGTGATGTATTGCCCGACTTCATGTTCGAAAACCCTTGGGAAGATAGTCACCCCCTTAAAGTAAAGCATCTGCTCGAGAGTACAACGGGGTGGGATGATTTGTCGCTGATGGAATTTGTCCATGATAGTCGGCCAGCACTGCCGCTCGACGATGCGCTGAATTTCCACCCAGACAGCCATGTATCACGATGGCCGCCGGGAACCCGCCATGCGTATTCAAACAGTGCTGCAGCCGTTGCGGCCCTGCTGGTAGAAAAAACTGCTGGTATGCCCTTCAGTGACTATGTCAAAGCCAATATCTGGCAGCCATTGGGCATGAATAACACCACTTACAATGAATCTGACGCTGAGCATTCTGTTACGGGATACAGCAACGGCCATGCAGTATCTCATCAACAAATACTGGTTTACCCCGCTGGCGGCGCATCGGCAAGTATTGAAGACCTGGTTACCTTGCTACAAGTGTATCTCAATCGCGGTGAACCACTACTAGGCACCCCAAGTATCGAGCGAATGGAACAGTCTGAAACCACCAACGTGGGTACGTTCCCTGGTGGCTATGGCGTTTATAATTTTGCAGCCACGTTCGACGGCTGGCGTTTTCGTGGTCATGACGGCTCAATAGCTGGCTGGTCTTCTGAGCTGGCATATATGCCCGAAACCGGCGCCGGATTTGTGGTATTGCAAAACAGT
>Ga0208204_100354_pt1 | contig 12119 bp, 12 predicted proteins | sample DeeseametaMP2252_FD_184173 | JGI IMG/M metagenome (GOLD analysis project Ga0208204, IMG submission 184173) | Marine microbial communities from the Deep Pacific Ocean - MP2252 (SPAdes) | ecosystem: Environmental > Aquatic > Marine > Oceanic | place: West of El Salvador, Pacific Ocean | collected...
AGCATCCCGAGAGTAGTTGTTCAGCATGTCTTCTGCTGCCACTCGGGCAAGTTGTTCTCGACTCAGCTTACGCTGCAATACGGCTATTTGCTGCTGCAGTTTATCGATTTCTGAACTCACATCATTCTCCAGCAGCCGCGCGACTTTGTGCGGCCGTTACAATTGGATAAGACAACAGACGTCCTGAACACAGCCAGGCGCAGCACAAGATTGTCAGACCATCTACTACTTCTAGCACAAATTACAGCATACGCACCACTTTTCCAATCGAGCCAGTCTAATTTCATCGTCTACAAACATGTGTGCTGGCCGCGAATTGATCACTCTTGTATATCGATCCGGATCAGAGTGAATGATCGCCAACAACCTGTGGATAACTTTGTGCATTGTTTGTATACATAGCGTTGATGAGATCGAATCAACCGCTCTGCAAGCCGCATAGTGAAGCCATTCAACACCCGTCAAGACCCTATATGGCAAGGTGTCGATCAATTCAGCAGGTATAAATAGTAGAAGAAGTAACTATAGCCTTTGGCAAATACATCAAAAGTTGTGCCTGTGGAAATTGTCAAACTGTTTGTGGATCGCTGTTTCGGAAAAGTCAGGAAAATGCAAGCTAAAATGCAGATCAGATCGGATCTTTTTCGTGTTTATAATACAACCCGATCAGAGTAAGCAGAGACAAAAAAGCCCGGCGCACCGGGCTTTCAAATACTCAAGCATAAACATGCGGTGAGGGCTTATTCGCCTTCTTGATAACGCTTAGCGCTAGATACGATTTCAGCTTTTGCTGCTTCAGCATCTGCCCAACCGTCGATCTTAACCCACTTGCCTGGTTCCAGATCTTTATAGTGAGAGAAGAAGTGCTCAATTTGCTGCTTAGTCAGTTCTGGCACATCGTTGATGTCTTTAACATCACGATAGATGGTAGACAGCTTGTCTACTGGCACTGCCAGTACTTTTGCATCGGTACCAGACTCGTCGGTCATGTTCAGAACGCCAACAGGACGACACTTGATGACAGAACCGCTAATGATTGGGAACGGGGTCATAACCAGTACGTCAACCGGATCACCGTCTAAAGACAGTGTGTTGTTCACGTAGCCGTAGTTTACCGGATAGTGCATGCAAGTAGCCATGAAACGGTCAACAAACATTGCACCGGTGTCTTTGTCTACTTCGTATTTTACCGGGTCAGCGTGAGCTGGGATTTCGATGATGACATTCACCACTTCTGGCATATCTTTACCAGCTGGAACGTTATTAAGGCTCATGAAATAGTCCTTTGGTTTGCTAAATTAAAATAGGATTTTTCCGGGAAAGGAAACTTATTTATTCCCTTTCCCGGCGAAATCGCCGCCTAAGTATACGGTGACTCCGGACAAATAAAAACTGCTTACGACCCATGTCTTAAGCAGCTTTCGTTATTTCTCGTTATTTCTTTGCTGAATAGAGCCTATTCAGCTTTGTTCTGATAACTCAGACAGGTTTCCACTTCTTCTTTGGAACCCAAAATCACCGGTACTCGTTGGTGAATTTCTGTTGGCATGACTTCCATAATACGACCTGTTCCGGTATCGGCCATACCGCCCGCCTGCTCCATCAGAAACGCCATCGGGTTGGCTTCATACAACAAACGAAGCTTACCGGCTTTCGACGGATTACGGTTGTCGTACGGATACATAAAAATACCACCGCGACACAGTAAGCGGTGAATATCACCCACCATGGCTGCTACCCAGCGCATGTTGAAATTCTTTTCGCGTGGACCATCAGTACCGGCCAGCAAATCTGCGATGTACGCTTTCATTGGCGCTTCCCAATGACGCTGATTCGATGCATTGATGGAAAACTCTGACGTTTGCTCTGGCACCTGCACATTGGGGTGCGTCAGCAGGAAACCACCATGGGTTTTATCCAGCGTATAAATGTGGGTACCGCGACCTGTGGTTAACGCCATCATGGTAGACGGGCCATACAGCACATAACCGGCAGCGACCATTTGCGTGCCTGGCTGCAGGAACGCAGAAGGATCATCCGCTTCCATCCACTGTGGCGCATGAGCGATTGAAAATATGGTACCAATCAGACTGTTAATCTCAGTATTCGATGAGCCGTCTAACGGATCAAAGCTCACCAGGTAATTCCCTTCAGGGTTACATGGCACAACCGTATCTTCTTCTTCAGACGAAATCGCTTTAACGTAACCCGAGTCGCGCAATGTATCTTTCAGAATTTGGTTGGAAATCACATCCAGCTTCTTCTGCGTTTCGCCCTGTACGTTTTCACTCAACGTGGAACCCAGTACACCTGCCAGTGCGCCCTGACTTACACGGAACGAAATTTCCTTACAGCCCGCAAGCAAAGTACGGATAAGCAGGATCAGTTCGAGGGGAGCGCCGTCTTGTTGAAGTTGAGAATTTAAACGTTTCATTGTGTGCAATAGCCTTTTTGATTTATGTAGGGTAACGACTGAACGCAGCCGGGCATTCCCGCCCGTCTTTGGCGAACAAATCAGAACTGCAGTGGTTAGTTATTATTATTGGAAATTAAACACGATTTCGATCATGTTTTTATTTGTACAGCAGCAGTTAAAAATGATTGTAACCGCGAATGCCGCTCAGGGAAACGGCTTATTCACAGATTGGCTTTTACTCCTGGTCTCAACGCTCATGTTGGCGCGCACGGTAGGAGTTCTGCTAAAGTAGCGCTCTTAATTGGATACAGGATTTTTATGCACGTTCATATTCTCGGGATCTGCGGCAGCTTCATGGGTGGTATTGCCGCTATCGCCAAATCACTGGGCCACAAAGTTACCGGCTCAGATCGCAACGTTTACCCCCCAATGAGTACGCAACTGGAAGCACTGGGCATAACGCTTACCGAAGGCTACGATACTGCGCAGTTTGAGCCAGCACCGGATATGGTGATTATTGGTAACGCCATGTCGCGGGGAAATCCTGCCGTTGAATATGTACTGAATCGCAATCTGCCTTACACCAGCGGCCCACAGTGGTTGCTCGATAACCTGCTCACCAGCCGCTGGGTTATCGGTGTTGCGGGCACCCACGGGAAAACCACCACTTCAAGCATGGTGGCATGGATTCTCGAATATGCCGGTCTCAAGCCTGGTTTTCTGATTGGCGGTATTCCGGAAAACTTCGGCGTATCGGCACGCATTGGCGAAAGCCCATTTTTTGTGATTGAAGCAGACGAGTACGACAGTGCCTTTTTCGACAAACGTTCCAAATTTGTGCACTACCGCCCGCGCACGCTAATATTGAATAACTTAGAATTTGACCATGCCGACATTTTCCCCGATTTAGCGGCCATTCAAACCCAGTTTCACCACTTGGTGCGCATGGTACCGCAAAACGGCCTTATCCTGTCTCCGCAGCATGACGAAGCGCTGAACGACACATTGCAGAAAGGCTGCTGGTCAGAGCAACAATTTGTTGGCTCTGACTGGAAAGCCGAGTTACACGCAGCCGACGGCAGCCGATTCGATGTGATTTATCAGGGCGAACTGGCTGGCACGGTAAATTGGTCGCTGTTAGGTCAGCACAATGTTAATAATGCGTTGATGGCTATCGCTGCTGCCCACCACGCAGGTGTAACGTTAAGCGATGCAATCGCGGCACTGGGAACGTTTAAAAACGTCAAGCGCCGGATGGAATGCAAAGGCTCGGTAAACAACATTACCGTTTATGACGATTTCGCTCACCACCCCACTGCCATTACCACCACGCTGGCCGGCCTGCGCAATAAAGTAGGTAACGCACGTATTATCGCTGTACTTGAGCCGCGCTCTAACACCATGAAAATGGGCGTACATCAACATACTTTAGGGAATAGCTGGCAACAGGCAGATGAAGTCATTTTATTCGAGCCTGCAGGGATGAACTGGTCGCTCAACGAGATAGCCGAACACAGTGAAACGCCTGCTTACTGCTATCATGATGTAGAAAGTATTGTGCAAAAGGTGGCTGCTATCAGTCAGCCGGGCGATCACGTTTTGGTAATGAGTAATGGCGGCTTTGAAGGTATTCATCAGCGATTACTAGACGCCCTTGGTAGCAAATAGATTCACGGGTAAAGCACCAAGTCACAGAGTTAATCAGAGGTTTTTACATGACGACGAATACCGTCACGCTGGCGATTACTGGCGCATCGGGCGCGCCCTACGCATTGCGGTTACTGCAGATCCTGGTCAAGGCAGACTACGACATATTCGTGCTGATATCATCGGCAGCGAAGGTGGTTTTCGCCACCGAAGAAGAGGTTAAAATTCCCTCTCGTCCTGAAGATGCTGCCGCGTTTTTTAGCGAGCGATTTGGTGCTCGCGAAGGCCAGATCACCGTTTGCGGTAAAGAAGAATGGTTCTCCCCAGTAGCATCCGGCTCCGCGGCACCAAAGAAGATGGTAGTTTGCCCCTGCTCTACCGGCACTTTGTCGGCCATTTCCGTGGGCGCAAGCGACAACCTTATCGAGCGCGCTGCAGATGTAGTGCTAAAGGAACGCGGACAGTTAATTCTGGTTACCCGGGAAATGCCCCTTTCAACGATTCATCTGGAAAACATGCTAAAACTGTCACAAATGGGTGCCACAATTATGCCTGCGTCTCCAGGCTTCTATCATAACCCACAGAAAATCAGCGACTTGGTTGATTTCGTCGTGGCCAGAGTACTCGACCACCTGGGCATCGACCAAACACTCATGATGCGCTGGGGCTACCACCACACTAACGACAAATAACAATTTTAAGAGGAACCGATATGCAGGTGTTTGCAAAACGGACTGTTGCACTTTCTTTTTGCCTGGCATCCACGCTGGCAACCAGTTTGCCGGCATTTGGCTGGGGACAAACCGGTCACCGGGTTACCGGCGCTATTGCTGAAAACCATCTTTCACCCGCAGCGAAAGCGGCTGTAGTAAAACTGCTACCCCATGAATCACTGGCAGAAGCCTCCACGTATCCTGATGAAATGCGTTCTAATCCGAGTGAATTCTGGCGCAAAATTTCGCCGCCCTGGCACTACGTTACCGTACCCGAGGGCCATGAGTATCATGAGGTGGGTGCACCAGAACAAGGCGATGCTTATAGCGCGCTACAGCACTACACAAAAGTGATTAAAGACCCGCAAGCCAGCCGAGAAGATCGTCAGGTTGCGTTGCGCTTTATCGTACATATTATCGGCGATTTACATCAGCCTCTACACGCAGGTAACGGCACAGATCGCGGTGGAAACTCAGTAAAAGTGCGTTTCTTCTGGGAAGACAGCAATCTTCATTCAGTTTGGGATTCGGGCATGATTGATTCAAAAAATCTGTCGTACACAGAGTGGACCGACTGGCTGGATAGAAAAATTACCGCTAAACAGGCCGAAGAGTGGCAAGAACTTGACCCCAATGTCTGGATCAAAGAAAGCACTGAAATTCGCGATACTCTGTACCCGGAAGATGCGAACAACATGTCTTACGACTATGTTTACGACTTTCTACCGGTAGCCAAAACCCGCTTACAACAAGCTGGTGTGCGTATTGCAGCATACCTGAATAACGTATTTGCTAAGAAATAGCGTTAAAAAAACCTTCCGGGCACGTGCGCGGAAGGTTTTTCAATACTGAGGCGTTAACGCTCAGACTAATCCAAATCAAGCGGCTCCGGAGACAGAATAACGCCAGTGCTGTCTGCATACAGATGATCTTCAGGTAAGAATGTCACACCACCGAAATTAACCGGGATATCCACTTCTCCAACGCTTTCTGACTCGGCATTAACAGGAATAGAAGCTGCGGCAAGAATACCGATGTCCATATCTGCCAGTGTATCTACCTCACGAACACTCCCGTATACCACAATGCCTTCCCAGTCATTATCGATGGCAAGCTGGGCAGAAGCGGCATCGACCAGCGCACGACGGGTAGAACCGCCACCGTCAATCAACAATACCTTTCCTGCACCCGGCTGAGCCAATACACGATCGATAAGACCGCGATCTTCGAAGCACTTAATCGTTGTGACTTCGCCGCCAAACGAATAACGCCCGCCATAACTGACGAACATAGGGTCGACCACGTCTACGCTGTCTGCAAATAAATCGCATAATTCAGAGGTGTTATAGTCCATCGCTGTGCCTTATTGCTGATGAGAGAAAGGGAGGTGCTGGTTGTGAAACCGATTGTAAACTCGTTATACGCAGCAGGCCGGAAAACCGCCCTATTTATGTAAGCTTAAAAGCATACAGCGTATTAACAGAAACTATTGTTAGCATAGCATTATTTGCTGTAATAAAAACACCTGCCCCGCTTTTATCAGGCACAAATATTTCCCGCTCACCCCCCTGTCACAAAGGTTTCTTTTTTCTGTCACCTGCGGTTCACAGATCGCGATTAGCTTAGTTCTTAACCAATATTATGTAGGCCAAGGCTATGCTAAACCGGAAATCCTTGACCAAAGCCGATACTGATTTGTTCTACTGGCTTTATCGACGAACACAAAAACGAAACTGCACCGCAATTGTCTGGTTGTCAAAAACCGGCGACGGCTACCTGTATTTTGCCATTGGATTATTGCTCTGGGCGTTCGAGCCTGAATTCGGTGAACTGTTTTTGTATACGGCGCTTATGGCTTACGCATTGGAACTGCCCGTTTATGTGGTGCTTAAACGTATGTTCAAGCGCCCGCGTCCTTGCGACTTTCTGCATAATCTGAACGCGCACGTCACGCCATCAGATAAATTCAGCCTTCCCTCTGGGCACACTGCAGCAGCTTGGCTGATGGCCAGTATTGTCGCGCACTTTTATCCGCCATTCGCTGTCGTTGCTTATAGCTGGGCAGCTTTAATTGGCTTATCCCGCATTCTTCTGGGCGTGCATTATCCAACGGATGTCATTGCCGGCGCATTGCTGGGCCTTACCATTGCATCTGCGAGTCTGACTATTCTGGGGTAGTATGAGAATTCTCTATGGTGTACAGGGCACCGGTAACGGTCATATCGCGCGTGCGCGAATTATGGCGGCAGCGTTTGCCCATCGTGATGATTTTCAAGTTGATTTTGTTTTTTCAGGTCGCGACACCGACAAATACTTCGACATGGACGTGTTTGGAAACTACCGCACCTTCCAAGGGCTAACCTTTATCACCAGCCATGGCAGAGTAGACAACATTGCCACGGTTAAATCGAACAATTTTAGCCAGCTTATTAAAGACGTGCGTCATTTTGACGTGTCTGGTTACGACCTGCTGATTAACGATTTTGAGCCTATCACCGCTTGGGCAGCGAAACGTGCAGGGCTACCGTCTATTTCAATTAGCCACCAAGCCTGTTTCAGTTATCCGGTACCTAAAGCCGGTGATGGCGTGCTTAACAAGCTTATTTTGAAATATTTTGCCCCCACGCAAGTACAACTCGGCGTGCACTGGTTTCACTTCAACCAGCCCATTGTGCCTCCCTTTGTCGCCGATGAACGTATCGCCCGGCCAACTAAAAGCCATGTGTTAGTTTATTTGCCCTTCGAGCATATCGACGATATTCGCCTGATGCTGGAACCTCTCACCGAACAGCAATTTATTTGCTATCACCCAGCAATAAAAGGGCATTTCCAAAATCGCCATATTAGTTGGCATCCACCATCGAAAAAAGGGTTTCAGCACGACCTGCAACATTGTAATGGAGTGATTGCCAATGGCGGCTTTGAATTGTCTAGCGAAGCACTCCACCTAGGTAAGAAGCTGTTGATCAAACCACTACACGGGCAGTTCGAACAGTTATCCAATGTGCTGACATTGGATAAAATGGGTTTGTGCCATACCCTGTTCCAGCTCGATACCGACATTGTGGAAGAATGGCTCGACGCCCCAGAAAACGAAGCAATTCAATTCCCGCAAGACCCATCACTACTGATTAACTGGCTGAAAAATGGTGACCTGCATGATACCCAAACCTTGTGCGACGCACTGTGGGCACAGGTGCAATATGGCGATAAAACCAAAGAGCGATTATTGGCGCTTGCAATTTAGCACCGCGGTGCCATCATAGCAGCAATTTCAGTCTTTCTTTGCGGGTTCGTTGTGCGCAGAAAACCCTTCTTTTTAATCGTGCTGCTTTTGGCTGCCAGCAGCCTGTCGGCATGTGGATATCGCGGGGCACTCACTCTTCCAGATGAGTCTCAAAACAACAAACAGACTCCTGCCGAGTCACCCGCCGATCAATCCGGAGATACCCAGTAATGGATTTTTTCGCTTACCGTGACGGCCGCCTTTTCGCTGAAGACGTGGCGGTTTCTGATATTGCCAGTCAGTATGGCACCCCGGCTTACATTTACTCTCGCGCCACCCTTGAGCGTCATTGGCACGCCTTTGACCAAGCGCTAGGCGAACACCCGCACCTTATTTGTTACGCGGTAAAGGCCAACTCCAATATTGGTGTACTCAGTGTTCTGGCAAAGCTGGGCTCTGGCTTTGACATTGTATCTGGTGGTGAATTGGCACGAGTACTGGAAGCCGGTGGCGATGCAGGTAAAGTGGTATTTTCCGGTGTTGGTAAAACCCGCGAAGAAATCCGCTATGCGCTGGAGCAAGGTATTCTGTGCTTTAACGTAGAGTCGGAACCAGAACTCGAGCGCATCAATGCGGTAGCTGCAGAAATGGGGGTCACAGCGCCCATTTCTCTACGTATTAATCCTGACGTGGACGCCAAAACTCACCCGTATATTTCTACCGGTCTGAAGGCGAACAAGTTCGGCATTCCTCGTGAGCGTGCTATTGCCACTTACGAGTTAGCAGACAGCCTGCCGAATCTTGAAGTAAAAGGCATGGATTGTCATATTGGCTCGCAGCTCACCACCATCGAACCCTTTGTCGATGCCCTTGAGCGCCTGCTTGAACTCATTGACGTGTTGGCATCGAAAGGCATCACCATCAGTCACCTGGATGTCGGTGGAGGCCTTGGCGTAACCTACAACAATGAAACGCCGCCTCACCCGAAAGAGTATGCCGCCGCACTGGCTGAAAAAATGTCTGGCCGTGAGCACTTGAAATTGATTATGGAACCGGGACGGGCCATTGCAGCGAATGCGGGCATCATGATCACCGAGGTTGAGTTTGTAAAAGAAGGTGACGAAAAACACTTCGCCATTGTTGATGCGGCGATGAACGACCTTATCCGCCCCTCATTATACTCAGCATGGCAACATATTGGCCGCGTTGAACAAGACACCGATGCAACGCCACGGGTGTATGACGTGGTTGGCCCAATTTGCGAAACCGGTGATTTCATTGGTAAAGACCGCGAACTGGCAATAAAACCCGGTGATCTACTGGCGGTTCGTAGCGCCGGCGCCTATGGTTTTGTTATGGCTTCAAACTACAATACACGCTGTCGTCCACCTGAAATTATGGTCGATGGAACTACCGTTACTGTAGTGCGTGAACGAGAAATGTTAAAAGATCTCTGGAAAGGTGAGCATAAACTTACGTAAACTAGAGACATACAAATAAGAAAGATGTGCGCTTAATGCAAGTTCAATTTTCCAAAATGCACGGCCTGGGTAATGACTTCGTGGTTATTGATAACGTTACCCAGAACGTTTTCTTTTCAAAGGAGAAGATCCAGCAACTCGCGGATCGGCACTTTGGTATTGGCTTCGACCAGCTTTTGTTGGTAGAACCTCCCTATGATCCTGAACAGGATTTCCATTACCGCATCTTCAATGCAGACGGCTCCGAAGTGTCACAGTGTGGCAACGGCGCCCGTTGTTTTGCCCGTTTCGTCAAAATGAAAGGGTTAATCAACCGCAACAAAATTAAGGTCAGCACCAAAGCAGGAAAAATGGTGTTGTATCTGGAAAAGGATGGTCAGGTCACCGTGAATATGGGTGTGCCTGACTTCGAGCCCACCCGGGTTCCTATGGTCGCCAATAAACCAGAAAAGACTTACATTTTCCGGGTTGACGACAGAACGGTTTTCTTAGGCGCGGCATCGATGGGCAACCCTCACTGTGTGATGGAAGTCGATGATGTCGACACCGCGGATGTGCATGTACTTGGCCCGCTTTTGGAGCGTCATGAGCGTTTTCCTGAAGGGGTTAATGTTGGCTTTATGCAGGTGGTGTCGAAGGAACATATTAAACTTCGGGTGTTTGAACGCGGCTCAGGGGAAACCCTGGCGTGCGGCAGTGGCGCTTGTGCGGCGGTAGCTGTCGGTCAGATTCAAGGCAAATTAGATAAGGAAGTCAGGGTAGATTTACCCGGCGGCAGTTTACGTATTCGCTGGCAGGGCGAGGACTCGGCACTTAAGATGACCGGGCCGGCTGAGCATATTTACGACGGACAGATTAACCTATGAGTGATGCTTCAGGTCAAACTAAGCAACCGGTAACGCTGGAACCAAATTACGACGAGGCATTCGGACTCACCGCTGAAGAAGTCAGGGCGTTTCTTCTAAAACACCCCGAATTTTTCAACCAGAATCCGGATATCTTAGAGCGCCTGGTTATTCCTCACGAGGAAAAAGGGGCAATTTCTCTGGTTGAAAGACAGAGCGAACAGCTGCGCAAGAAAGTACGCCAGCTAAATTTCAAACTCAATCAGCTTATTGGCGTTGCCAAGCAGAACGAAAAAATCTATCGAGTGTATACCGACCTGAACGTAGAATTACTGCGTTGCAAATCAGTGTCTGAGATTCAGTACAAACTGGAAACAGTACTGCAGGAACGTTTAGATCTCCACTCGGTGGTATTACAGCTTTTCAAAGGCCCTCACGCCATGCAGGAACTGCAGCGTCGCCTGGTTATCGAAAAACGTTTCAAAGACAGCACATTCTTCTTCGGCCGTTTGAGCCAGCACGAGCGACAAGTGATTTTTGGTGAAGAAACCGCCGAGTCTGTCGCGCTGATCCTGCTTGGTGACAATCGTGATATGGGCATACTGGCCATAGGCTCTAACGATGCCAGTCACTTCACTCCAGACATGGATACCCTTCTGCTTAAGCAGCTACAGGAAGTCCTGAATATTACTATGCCGGATTTGTTGGGGTATTGATGCCAGCGGCGGAGCAACAGCCCCCTCTGTCTGACACCTGCCAGCAATGGCTTGATAAATTTCTTCTGCACCTTGAAGTGGAGCGGGGTCTGTCACCTCACACCATATCCAACTATCGCCGACAACTTACTTCCGTCGCCCGCGAACTCGCACTGGAGGATTGGTCTGGCCTAACGCCTTCTGATGTAAAAAGGGTAATGGCTATTGCCAAACGCCAAGGCAAGCATGCCCGCTCTATTGCACTCATGCTCTCTTCTCTGCGTACACTATGTCATTACTTGATAGAAAAGAACGAACTGTTCAGCAATCCTGTTGAAGGCATTCAAGCCCCAAAGCTTGGTCGACCACTGCCTAAGCAAATCAGTGTAGATGACATGCAGCAACTCCTTTCTACGCCGCAGGATTCCGGCATTGAATGTAGGGATATGGCTATGGCGGAACTTCTGTATGGCTGTGGACTACGTTTAAATGAACTCACGGGTCTGCGGCTGGCTGACTGGAATAAGTCAGACGGCACGTTACGAGTGACGGGTAAAGGAAATAAGCAACGCTTAGTGCCGTTGGGAAGAACCGCACAAAAAGCCCTTAGCGCCTGGTTGAAAGTACGCGGTGATTTCGCCTCCCCCTACGAACCAGCTGTATTCGTCAGTAAAAGAGGCAATCGAATTTCTAACCGTCAGGTAGAAAACCGCCTTAACGCGCTGGCACAATCACAGGGCATGAACCAGACCGTTCACCCTCACAAACTGCGCCATTCCTTCGCCACACACGTATTAGAATCTAGTGGTGATTTGCGTGCCGTACAGGAACTGTTAGGACATGCTAATCTTTCCACTACCCAGGTCTATACGCATCTGGATTTTCAGCATTTAGCAAAGGTGTACGATTCGGCACACCCCCGCGCACGTAAAAAGTAACAAGCAAGACTCACAGAGGTACCATGCGATTTTATAGACCGCTTACTCCGATAAAGGCGATGACCTTCGACCTTGATGACACCTTGTATAATAACGAACCGATCATTAGTCTGGCTGATGCTTCGCTAACTGCATTTATCGCTGCAAATTTCCCCCGT
>Ga0208204_100355_pt1 | contig 12114 bp, 10 predicted proteins | sample DeeseametaMP2252_FD_184173 | JGI IMG/M metagenome (GOLD analysis project Ga0208204, IMG submission 184173) | Marine microbial communities from the Deep Pacific Ocean - MP2252 (SPAdes) | ecosystem: Environmental > Aquatic > Marine > Oceanic | place: West of El Salvador, Pacific Ocean | collected...
GACCCGCCACTCATTGTACCGCTCAACACAGAAAAACGGCCCCAGGGATTGTTACCTGAACCACCACAGGCATAACCATCTAAGGTACTGTTTGCTGAGATAGCGCACGCAGAATAGTCTCGCTCACTTTGCAATACAGGCTCTGTACGACGATAACCAGCATAGAATGTGATATTCCCTTTGCCATCGACGAAGTCGGTGCCAGCAGCAAAGTTAAAATCGTACTTCTCGCCGTCCCACACACTGCTGTCCGGCACTTCATAACCATAGCTGGTAACCAGGTCGCGCGTGGCACTGTCGTCGTTGTTATGCTGATAGCCACTCCCCTGAATATCAAAGATGATACCGTTAAGGTCGTCTTTCAAAATAAAATTAACCACCCCGGAAATGGCATCAGAACCATATACCGCAGACGCACCACCGGTAACCACATCAACCCGTTCTACCAGTGCTGATGGGATGAAGTTAACGTCCATCCCCATGGTAGGCAGCATGCGCTGGCCATTAACCAAAGTCAGTACGCGGTTTGAGCCAAGGTTTCGCAGGTTAATCTGTGATGTACCGTCAGAGCCGTTAGACACGTTTTCGTTCGCGTCAGCAGTAAACTGGGGCATTTTATTCAGTACAGATTCAATGCTTGTTGCACCCTGGAATTTAATTTCCGAGTCATCCACAACAGAAATAGGGCTGTTGGTTGTGTATTCAGCGCGTTGTATGCGTGAACCGGTAACCGTTATGGCCTCTACTTCTGCACCCTCTGATGCGGCTTCCTGAGCCTGCACCATCAAGGGCGTAGCATTCATCATAGCGATGGCTGCTATCACTCCTTTTTTGATTGCAGAATGTTTAGTCATTGCTTCCTCACACGTGTTGAGCTTTATATTTTTATTGTTGGGAAGACCGTCGGTGTGTCTTCCTTCGTGTACACTAAACACTCAATTACGAAGCAAAGTCAAATATATTATACGATATTCTATATAACATATCTTTTTCATGACCAAGCGGACTACACTTTTATGATTTAAATTCAATAAGTTATTCTGCTTTGTAAAAATTAGCCAACGAAGGAACTATTTGTACGTTATCTTTATTGACTATTGCTCGACAAAATTTTGCGTGTAGAAAGAGTAATAGGTGGATGAAGAGAAATGGTAAAATACTCACATGCGGTTAAGTGCCCGCTCCTTTACCGGTAACGCGCCTTTCTCCTAAAAACCTTCTTGAGTTACCTAACAAATTCACATATCGTATACTGTATAACAACATAATAAGCAACGTAGCATCCAATACGCCAGCTTGTCTGTATGCTCATGGCTGCAGTGCAGGTAGAGTGCAACTACCCTAAAGGAAACGTTATGTGTCACCTGTGTCTTAAAACGGATCGCCGACAGGTCCTCAAAGGAATGACTGCACTTGCAGCGCTTTCTACCGTATCGCTTACTGCCTGCTCTCGTCAGGAAACCGCAGCGGTAGCGGTCAACCCACTGCCCAAAACAGCCAGCGCCCTGCCCCTGAACGATGTACGCCTGCTCGATTCAGATTTTCTGAATGCGGTTACCGCAAACAGCAATTATTTGATGGAACTCGAACCTGACCGCTTCTTACATAACTTCCATAAGTTTGCAGGGCTGGAACCTAAAGGGGAGATCTACGGCGGTTGGGAAGGCGACACCATTGCCGGGCACAGCCTTGGCCATTACATGTCAGCTTTAGCATTACTTCATGCGCAAACCGGCAACGTCGAAGCGAAAACCAGACTGGCTTACATTATTGATGAACTAGCCCGATGCCAGCAGGCACAGGGCGATGGTTATGTGGCGGGCTTCACCCGTAAACGTAAAGATAAAACCATTGTGGATGGCAAAGAGATATTCGCAGAAATTAAAGCAGGCGATATTCGCTCTGCCGGTTTTGATTTGAATGGTTGCTGGGTTCCCTTTTATAACTGGCATAAATTGTATGCAGGTTTCTTTGATGCGCAGACTTACTGCGGCCTTGAAAGTGGCATCCCGGTAGCGGTGGGATTAGGTAAATACATCGAAGATGTTTTTGCGAACCTCACCGACGAGCAGGTACAAACCGTGCTGGACTGCGAACATGGCGGCATTAATGAGAGCTTTGCAGAACTGTATGCGCGCACTCAAGATAACCGCTGGCTGGTATTGGCTGAAAAGCTCTATCACAAAAAAGTCCTCTCCCCGCTGGCGAACGGTAAAGATGAACTGGCTAACATTCACGCCAATACCCAGGTACCCAAGCTTATTGGTCTTGCCCGCTTATATGAATTAACCGGCAAGTCCAGCGATCAGAAAGCAGCCCACTTTTTCTGGGAAACGGTGACTAATCATCATTCTTATGTGATTGGTGGTAACGCCGATCGTGAATATTTCTTTGATGCAGACAGTATTGCCAATCACATAACCGAGCAAACTTGTGAGGCGTGCAACACCTACAATATGCTTAAACTCACCCGCCATCTTTACAGTTGGCAGCCGGATGCAGCCTATTTCGACTATTACGAGCGCGCCCACTTAAACCACATGTTGGCACAAATCGATCCCGCGACCGGCATGGTGACCTATATGACACCGCTTATGTCAGGTGCTGCCCGTCACCATTCCAGTAAATTCGATAGCTTCTGGTGCTGCACGGGTTCAGGCATGGAAACCCACGCCAAGCATGGAGATTCTATTTGGTGGCAAGGAGACAGTACCTTATTTGTGAATCTGTACATTCCCTCAAAGGTTGACTGGAAGGCCGGTCAGGCTGCCATCACCATGGATACCGCGTATCCGTACGCAGGTGCAGTGAATCTGACTGTTGATAAAGCGGAAAAAGCGTTCCGCTTAGCCATGCGTATTCCCGCATGGGCAGGTGACGACTGGACGGTTACCGTTAATGGCGAACCTACTCAAACCGAAAAAGAAAAAGGCTACGCCTATATTCAGCGCCGCTGGAAAACCGGTGACAAAGTAGCACTGGAACTATCGCTGCCATTGCGTCTTGAGGCCACACCGGGCAACGACAACGTTGTTGCTATTCTGCAAGGACCAATGGTGATGGCTGCGGATTTAGGAAGCAGCGACGAGCCTTGGAATGGCACCGCGCCGGCTCTAGTGGGCAGCGATTTAATTGCCGGCTTGGTCAGTAAGAATGCTGATGAGGCAGTATATCAGTCTGAGGGCATTGGTCGCCCGGCAGACATGAAGTTCTCGCCGTTTTATGCCAACCACCATCGTCGTAGCGCGGTGTATTTCGAAAAATTTACCGACGCCGAGTGGGCGGATGCTGAAATTGCTTACGCTGCCGAGCAAGCGCGCCTTAAAGATCTTGCCGAGCGCTCTGTGGATGTCATGCACTTAGGCGAAATGCAGGCTGAGCGCGATCATAATCTGGAGTCAGAAATCAGTTACCCTGTGGTGTACCGTGGCCGCAATGGCCGTGATGCCCGAACCGGCGGCTTCTTTAGTTTCGACTTTGAGGTCGCACCGGGGCCACTGAAGCTTCAGGCTTCGTACTGGGGTGAAGAACGCGCCCGGGAGTTTTATATTCTGATCGACGGGGAAAAGGTCGCCACACAAACACTCGATTTTGATAAACCCGGTAAATTCTTTGACGTGGTGTACGACATTCCAGAGTCTGTTACTAAGGGCAAGAAAAAGGTGAATGTGCGTTTTGAACCCAAAAAAGGCAATACTGCCGGCCCAGTGTTTGGCGTACTGCTGTTCAAACCTAAACTACAAAGCGCATAGTTGTGGCGCCTAGGCGATTGCGCTAAGCCCACTGATAAAAAATCGCCCTGCATTTGCAGGGCGACGTTGTTTATTGCACTACACCAATGGCCACTGGCGATTCACCTTTTTTAACTGGCGGCGTTTCATTGATCATAAGCACCGTACCTTTTACGGTTGCCTTCAATATTTGCTTACTGTTTCCAAAATAATCACTGACTTCACCAACGATTGTTCCGGGTGTGACTTGCGCGCCAATTTCAGTGGTAAGACTCGGCTTGCCCCGCGTCATGCCTGTGTTTGGAAACGAAATTGAGTTTTCCGGGTCGCGCGGACGGTCGCCATACATAATTATCTGGTTCATCCCTGTCGCCTTCGCAAATTCGAATGTCAGTGCATCGAGCTTTTCATCACCCACAAACGGCGAATAAACGTGATCATAGAGTTTCTGGTTTGCGCTGCCTGAGTGCATGTCGATAAAGAACTCCGCCTTTTCGATAAACTCACGGGTCAGTAGCGCTGCAATCTGCTCAGTGGCAGGAATTCGTATATCACCTTCCTGCGCGATGTAAGCACGTTTCTCGCCTACACCCGTTTTAACGCCAACAAGAGTAAAAGCCTCTTTAGCAAATACGTTTAAACTGAAACAACAAAGTGTAGCAATCAAAGTTTTGCTAACGATGCACGATATGCGTTTAGATAACATAGAAAATGCGTCCTGATTAATAAAATACTATTGGAAATGAGCAGGGCCTTTGAAACTCTCTTGCAGAGTGAACCAAGTGGAAAAAAAGATACGTTATACCATAACAATTTGACCGCTTAGTGCTAGCCGAACCTATCAGAACAAGGGTTTTATGAGGGTCGTTTTGTTTTTCGCCACACGTGCATTATATTGCTGCAACAAGAATAGCTTGATTAAACTGCTCGTTATATTTTTGCAGATTATTTTGCTGGATAAAGCGTGTTACTTTTTGCACGTACTTTGTTCCTTCTTCAGAATAGCCAATAAGTGTCGTCGCTAACGCCACACCCGAGACAGGCGCATCTGCACTTCTCAGGGATGCTCGCTTCGCCCTCAGCTCTTGATATGCCGCATTGGTATTCAAGTTTTTAATATACGCACGCACCGCATCATTTACCGATGCAAATTTGGCAACTTCGTGTACTTTTTCCGAATCCCTCGATGATGGGACAAAGCCACATCCTTTAGTAAAACACCAGTGCCCGAAAAGGTTAGCTCCTTTTCTCGCGAAGCGAGATGAGCCCCACCCCGACTCGATAGCGGCTTGAGTTAGTGCCAGAGATGGCGGTACAAAATCAACCTTTTGAATTAACTTGGAAAAGAGCTCATCAACAGGCAGGGTTGCATCTATTTTATAGTGTGTTGCTATGGTACCTAACCAGTCAATTTGTGAATCAGTAAGCTCTGGTGCGCCCTTGAGTGTAAAAATGACTTTTCGTAGTTTTAATACGTGCCTATTTTCTTCTTCAATAATCGGGTAAAGGGTTTCAAAAAAAGCGGCTTTTTTCTCTTTAACGTCTGTATACACTGAAAAATCTGGCAGTGTTTTTAAACGCGTATGCGCTTTGGCTTCTGCATCTGGTAAACCGCTATTGTTCAGCTTGTACGAGAAATAAAATGCGATAAGCACGATATTAAACGCGATTACACCTAACATTGCTGGCGACATTTTTAATTTTTTCATGTGTTTACATTCCTTTCACTTTGGAAAACGGTGTGTCAGACCTCGCTGCCTTACTTCGAGTAAATTGACAGACACCAGCACCGCGCGAAGGGGATACTCGGGCGCTGAGCCTGACACACACTCAAACTCTCCAATTATTGTTATTTGCTCGCATTCAAAGCCATCTTTTCTAACGCGCGCTTATAACGCATTTTCACTGTACTGAGTTTTTGATCGACAACCTGGGCAATTTCAGCAAAGTCCAGATTTCCGGTCATGCGAAACACGACAATCGAACGCTCTTCTAGCGTCAGTAAATCTAAAAGCCGATTCAACTCCAGTTGTTCTTGAGATGCATCTTCATTGCCTATTCCTTGTTTTTGCTCGAGTTCAGGTAAAGCATCATCAAATTCAACATACTCAGCTTGTTTTCTTCGAAGTCTGGTCAATGCCTGGTTGTGCGCAATTTTGTACAACCAGGTTTTCAGACTCGAACGCTCTTCAAACTGCACCAACTTGTTAAACATAATGAGTAATGTATCGCTTACCGTCTCCTCCGCTTCTTCGGCTGACTTCAAATAGCGGTAACAGATTTGAGTTAATTTTTGGTGGTACCGATGAAACAACGCTTCGTATGCAGCTGTGACATAAGGAAGCTGAAGTTTCGCGATTCGCACCAATTCGTCATCACTGAGTTTCGACAGCCGATCAGAGAGTCGAAGGTTCTCGTACTCTTGATCGTTCATATCTCACCTCATGGGTTGTCGATAACTCGCTTCTCTGCGCTCATTTTGGTTGTAACGAATTTATTCGATAACAAGTCTTGATTAGGAATACTCAAACGTTTCCCTTCAGCATTCTCAATCACAGTATTAACGGTGCTTACCGCAACCACGTTGCCAACGAAGCCTTCGTACTCTATCTCATCACCTGGCATAAGCTGCTCTCTTGCGTAAATGCCCGATACGATGCTATTGGCTACAGATTGCGTTCCCAATCCCAACGCCAGTGCAAGAGCGACACCCAAGCTGGCGATGATGACCGTGAAGATGGTATTAAGTAGTTCGGTTTCTAGCTCAAGCTGGCCAATTACCAACGAGAACGTGATAAACAACACCAGTAACTGAAGCACTCGCCCTGCAGCGGCACCGTATTCAACACCCATACTTTCCAGCGTGTTTTCCAGTTGCGACTTACCTTTTTTGGCAATAAACAGACCAATAAGCGTAATAAGCAGCGCTCCAAATAATTTTGGAAGGTACAAAATAAATTCATCGAGAATAGCGGAGAATCTATCTAAACCAAGGGTTTCTGCGGCTGCCACCAAGATGATCAAAACAAAAAATAGGTGTAACAATTTTCCAATCAACTCAGACGGCTTCGTACTGAAGCCAAGCGTTTTGATCATTTTGACAATGCCAAGTTTGATACATAGCGCGTTAAAACCTAACTTGTCGATTAGCTTTGCCACCCACTGAGTAAGTAGCTTTGAAATAAATAAGCCAATAAACACCACAATGATGGTGGCAAGTAAATTGGGCAGAAAGCCCGCAATTTCTGTCCAAAATCGATTTAAAGCGTTGCTAAAAGACTGCGCCCACACGTTAATGTCCATGGTGTTCCTCACTGTTGAATGTTATATATTCTTAATTGATTGTCTTTGTTTGGCTTTTTTATGCTTTTCCATTTGTCGTTTTGCTGAATACATCGACGCGCCAAACCCTAAAAACACGACCCAAATCCAGCCCACAAACATGCTGGCGACATCTTTTGCTGCGGTAACTTTTTTCCCACCTGTCAGCACTTTTTCTAAACTTTTGTTTTCATCTGAATGAAGAACCTCTTCACTCATCAGCGCTTTGAGCTTTTCCTCATCAATCGCCATTTTTTGCTCCACAATTTTTAATCAGCTGATCTGCTTCACGCCGTACGGCAATGCCCCAACTTCTTTCAAAGGCGCTACCCATCAGTTCGATATTTATTCATTTCCAGACGACGCAGTCATCTAGTTTTTGAAATAGACGAGGTTAAAAAAGCAAAAGTCACAATTTTTTTAAAATTGTGACTTTTTAGCTGAAGGACACGTCTTAGCAAGCAAAATCAGAAGAGTGAGAATTTGCATGTCTGAACCGTTGCCACATCTTATTGAAGAAGTAATAGAACAATCCTCGCAAGAAGTATTGCGCACCGATGTTGCTACTGCACTTGCACAGGCCGATGATAAAGAACTCGCTTTACTGTTGGAATCGTTACCCATTGATGAGCGCCTTGCGTTATGGGCTACCGTTGCCGATAAGCGCAAACTCGATGTGATGATCGAGATGCGTAGCGATCCACGTGAAGTGCTAATTGCGCATACAAGTGCAGATTTGTGGCAAACCCTTTTCATCGACATTGAAGCGGAAGATCTACTTGAGTTAGCTGACTCGTTACCAGATACGCTTGTGGAACAAGCCTATGCGGCGATGGATAAAGTTCAGCAAACTTACTTCACGCAAGCCAACGAGTACACGGAAGACCAGATTGGCCATTGGGCATCACACGATTTTCTTTCTTTGCCCATTAACGCCAAAGTGCGTGATGGGTTGCGCTTGATAAGACGTGAGACACCAATGCACTGTGATTTGATTTTTCTCACAAATCGATCTGGTCACTTTTCGGAAGCAGTACCTATTGGCCTATTGCACTCTCAACCTGAGCACGTTCCTTTGGTCGATATTGCGCTTGAAGATATCGATACAGTGACCGATACCGAATCGTGCCTTATTGCAGCTAAACGCGTCCAGCTATCGGGTTTTGGTGCGCTACCGGTTATTGATACTAACCAGAAACTCATCGGCCGCTTAGATGTAACAACCGCCGCAGAATTGTCTTTTGAAGACTACGAAAGACAACTCATGGCGACGGCGGGTATGGATGAAGATGAAGATTTATTTTCTCCAGTCAGGAAAAGTGCACAAAATCGTGCTATTTGGTTGGGTATAAATCTGCTTACCGCTTTTTTAGCCAGTGCGTTCATCGGTATGTTTGAGGCGACACTACAGCAAGTGGTGGCATTAGCCGTACTAATGCCGGTGGTGGCAAGTATGGGCGGTATTGCAGGCAGCCAAACACTGACACTCATCATACGCGGATTGGCGTTAAATCAAGTCACGCCAGCAAACGTTGGTGCCCTATTGAGTAAGGAATTAAAAGTAGGGGGACTGAACGGCTTGATATGGGCCATTGTGATTGGTGCGGTTGCTGTTGCCTGGTTTGGAGAGCCTATGCTTGGAGCCGTGATTGGCTTAGCCATTTTACTGAATATCATTGCAGCGGCAACGGCAGGTATTTTTGTTCCGGTGCTGCTAAACAAGTTAAAAATCGACCCGGCGCTGTCAGGCTCAGTCATATTAACCACTGTCACTGACATAGTAGGCTTTGTGGCCTTTCTGGGTTTGGGCACATTATTTTTGCTTTAATATTTTAGACGTTTAAGAGGAATTTGTATGGAATTCACCCTTTCCCAACAGGACTTGTATATCTGGCTGGGCATTCTATTTTGTATCTCTCAGTCAGCGATGTTCTCTGGGTTAAACCTCGCATTCTTTTCTCTGAATCGATTGCAACTTGAAATGGAAGTTTCCCACGGACATAAATCGGCGAAGAAAATCCTGACACTACGGCAAGATTCTAATTTCCTTCTCACGACCATTTTATGGGGTAACGTTGGGATAAACGTACTGCTAACCTTGTTATCAGATTCCGTTTTGATAGGCGCTAGCGCATTTATATTCTCAACCGGTTTCATCACTATTTTCGGTGAGATTCTGCCGCAAGCCTATTTTTCCCGGAATGCAATGCGTATGGCATCAATACTGTCGCCGGTATTACGCTTTTATCAGTTTGTACTGTATCCCGTCGCCAAACCATCTGCGTTGATACTTGATGGCTGGTTAGGAAAAGAAGGTGTGGAGTACATGCGCGACCGCGACTTGCGCCGCGTGCTTAAGCAACATGTTGAAGCAGAAGAAGCCGAAGTTGACCATGTTGAAGGTATTGGCGCTCTTAACTTTTTGGCCATAGACGATATCAGGGTATCTCAGGAAGGTGAGTTAATTTCGCCAGACTCGGTCATTCATCTTCCCACCAAAGTTGATTTTCCAATTGTGCCTGATTTTGTTCGCGATAGTTCCGATGAGCTGTTACGAAAGATCAATGCGAGTGGCCATAATTGGGTGGTATTAGCTGACGAAGAAAACCAACCCCGGTTAATTTTGGATGCTGATGGAGCGCTTCGTGCCGCCTTGTTTGATACTGACAAACCGTTTGATATCTATGATTACTGCCACAGGCCGCTGATAGTGCGCGATGAAAACCTCACACTTGGCGATGTTATTTGGCACTTGAAAGCACAAGAATCGCTGGATGCACACCATGACGGCACCATAGATGTAGACGTGGTTTTGGTATGGAGTGAACATCCTCGTATCATCACCGGCGCAGACATTTTAGGTAGACTGCTTAAAGGGATAAGCTCTGCCATGCCAGAAACGCTCCTGTCTAACGTTACGGCTGCTCAGGCTGACGCAAAGAAACAAGATGACGAAAAACAGGTCGCGACGGAAAGCAAAGATCCTTTGGCGTAAATGTACCCACCCATGCCTTTTGTCATAAGGCTTTGCGGTAGTATTGCGATAACGTAGAACAAAAAATTGTCACTGTTTTTCGATTTAATTGTGACTTATAGAGAATGTGCCGCGTCTTCTTTTACATCATCACTGAATTTGAGTAGAGATTATGAAGACGTTGCACAACTCGCCAGCCCAGGCCCAAGCTATTACAGCGACAACAGGTTCTTGGTCTAAATGCTTGCACGGCAAACAGCCAGGCGTGCGTGTGCTTGTGTTAGCTCAAATTAGCGATACACCTTTTAGTGCTGCCGAAATTATTCGGCGGCTAAATGGTATCAAGTCACTGAAACTCTCGTCAGGGGCGCTCTTTTTCCATTGCTTCCATGACACAATATCTTTAGCAGAGCTCGCAGAGTTTGAAAGTAGCAACGGTGCGTTCGATATCGTTATCGAGCTAAGGTCCACTCCCCTTCACTTGAGTCATCTGCCTCAGGTTGCCACTTCCTTGGCCGACAGCACAATGCAGGACATTGCTCATGAATTCGGTGCGCCGGTATTGATTAACAGACACCAAGTACCTGACCGTTTAAATGATCTCTCGCTAAGCACTCAGGCAAAATGGCTAACTTATGAGCTGGGGCAATCTGCACAAACCAATGCTTTGAGTATTTGGGCTGGCGTAAAAGGGTTACTGAATGTGATGGCCTATCTTGGCATGATTCACTGTGCCCTGTCTCGTGTTGGCACCGTCGAACCATTTGTTGCCTATATCAATCAGTGGGTTCGAGCTGAAGTCTCAGGCATCATTCGTGAGAATGAAAATATCGCATTAAATGCCAACGTCGAGAAGGGTCAAATCCTTGCAACCATACAAGAATCTAAAACCGGTGAGCAATTTCAAATAGCCGCCCCCACGTCAGGCATCATTATTGGTAAGCAGAACAGTCAGTTTGTCTGTGCGAGCGCGCCGCTTTATCACATAGCATCAGTTGTAAATTCAGTTGTTCCACAACAACAGATTGCAAACATTCAGCGCGGCTATTATCCCGAAGCCTTAGTTGAAGCCCACCAACTACATTTACCATTTTCATAAAAAAAACATCGCACTTTGTGACTTTTCTTGTTTGCTTTTCGTCTAACGAAAAAACAGAGGAAAAATAATGAAAATTGCAATTCTATCAAGAAATAAAAAACTCTATTCAACTAAGCGTTTAAAAGAAGCCGCAGAAGCGCGGGGACATGAAGTTGACATCATTGACACGCTTCACTGCTATATGGATATAAGTAGCAACAAACCATCCGTGAGATTTAAAGGTCAACCGTTACCCCATTATGACGCCATTATTCCTAGAATTGGTGCATCAATTACATTCTACGGTACCGCCGTAGTTAGGCAATTTGAAATGATGGGAGCATTTAGCGTCAACGAATCTGTGGCTATAAGCCGTTCACGAGACAAATTGCGCTCTATGCAATTGCTTTCTAGAAAAGGGATTGGCCTTCCGCGAACTGGTTTTGCTCACAGCCCGGACAGTGTAAAAGACTTGATTGCTAATGTGGGTGGAGCTCCAGTCGTAATTAAACTCTTGGAAGGTACACAAGGTATTGGCGTGGTATTGGCCGACACAAATAAGGCCGCCGAAAGTATTGTCGAAGCCTTTATGGGTATCAAGGCCAACATTCTCGTTCAAGAGTTTATTAAAGAAGCGGGCGGTGCAGATATCCGTTGCTTTGTTGTAGGTGGAAAAGTCGTAGCAGCCATGAAGCGCCAAGGAGCTCCAGGAGAGTTTCGCTCGAACCTTCACCGAGGAGGCAGTGCAACACTGATTCGTCTGACTTCTGTGGAGCGGACCACTGCTGTTGCAGCGGCCAAGGCGATGGGGTTAAACGTTTGTGGTGTTGATTTGTTACGTTCATCACATGGTCCTGTGGTTATGGAAGTTAACTCCTCCCCGGGTTTGGAAGGCATCGAATCCGCTACCAATAAAGATGTGGCAAGTATGATTATTGAATTCATTGAAAATGCAAAGTCAAAACCTCACAACACAAAAACAAAGGGGCAAGGATAATTAATGGCTCCCC
>Ga0208204_100356_pt1 | contig 12102 bp, 6 predicted proteins | sample DeeseametaMP2252_FD_184173 | JGI IMG/M metagenome (GOLD analysis project Ga0208204, IMG submission 184173) | Marine microbial communities from the Deep Pacific Ocean - MP2252 (SPAdes) | ecosystem: Environmental > Aquatic > Marine > Oceanic | place: West of El Salvador, Pacific Ocean | collected...
ACCCGCACGCTGCCAAACAGATTAATTACGGCCACGGCGCTCTTGAAGCGCAACTGGATTCCGGTTTACGTCAGTTAGAAATTGACGTGGTGAATGACCTCACAGGCAGTCAATATGACAAACCGGAACTGGCTACACGCCTTGGCGAAACCTGGCTTAGTGAGGAAGCTCAACGGGAACTGGCGCTACCGGGGTTTAAAGTGCTGCACATTCCGCACGTTGATGTGCAATCTCACTGCACCGGTTTTGCCGCTTGCCTGAACAAGTTAAAACGCTGGTCTGAGGCCCATGCTGACCACTTCCCTGTCGTGGTACTGATGAACGCCAAAGAGAATCAGCCTTCTTTTATAAATAGCCCTGCGCCTGTGCCCTTTACTGCAGCCACTTACGACCAACTCAATGAAGTTATCCGCACTGCATTAAAAGAGCGCGTTATCACCCCTGACGATATCCGTGGTGACTTCAGCACTCTGCGTGAGGCCGTGCTTGAACGCGGCTGGCCTGACGCAGACAGCCTGCGCGGCAAATTTATCTTCGTGTTCGATGGCAACGTTGAGCAGAACGCGCGCTTCATGGAAAACCATGCAGGACTAAAAGGTCGCGTGATGTTTGCCTCGTTACCGGCAAACGATGATGGCGCCGCTTTCATGATCATCAACGACCCGTTCACGCAACACACCGAAATTAACCAGCGTGTGGCAGAGGGGTTTCTGGTTCGCACCCGTGCGGATGCTGACTTTAGTGCCAGCAATGAAGAAAAAGCAGCGCAAAAAATGGCGGCGTTTACCAGTGGCGCGCAAATGATTTCCACCGATTTTTATCCGGGTTCTCCACAGGCAAAACGTGACGGCCACGTTGTCAGTTTTGCCAATGGCGCCCTGCACCGGAAAAACCCGGTTACCCAATAATTCACATCACTCAACATTAAAAACAGGAACACACTATGACAACCACGTTTAAAAAACACGTTCTGGCGGCTTCCATCATCAGCGTATTAGGCTCCGTTTCTTCTGCTGCCGTGGCGCAAGAACAAGCCAGTGCCGACGACATTGAAAAAATTGAAGTGTCAGGCTTTCGTAGCTCACTCATTAAAGCAAAAGATCTGAAAAAAGATGCGCTGGGAACACAAGATACCATTCTGGCCGAAGACATTGCCGACTTTCCCAGCCTGAACCTGGCAGAATCCCTGCAGCGTGTACCGGGCGTCACCATTACCCGTGAAGCGGGCGAAGGCCGTCAGATCTCACTACGTGGTCTGAATGCAGACTTCACGCAAGTACAGTTAAACGGCATGGAAGCACTGGGCACGTCTTCTTCACCCATGGACAGCCGCGGTACCACAAACAACTCACGTTCTTTCGATTTCAACATTTTTGCATCTGAACTTTTTAACCAAATCGACGTGAAGAAATCGTACTCTGCTGATATGGATGAAGGCGGTATCGGCGGTACTGTTGGTCTGCACACTGCCAAGCCTTTTGATTACGACGGTTTCAAAGGTGCAATCAGTGCACAAGCGGGTCAAAACTCAAATACCGAGGACACCAGCCCGCGCATCGCGGCTCTGGTTTCGAATACCTGGGACAAATTCGGCGCACTGTTTTCTATCGCATACAGCAACCGCGATACCAGCGAACAGGGCTATAACACCTATCGCTGGCGTCCACGTGATGCCCAGGGTTCTGATATTTCTGCGTTATCAGCGGAAGATCAGGAGGCGGTAAACATTGGTGATTTGCGCTTCTCCCGTGGTAGCCGCTACTCTTTGTTTAACAGCGACCAAACCCGTCTGGGTGCAACGGTTGCACTGCAATACCGTCCTACCAGCGACCTGTCGTTCGGCTTAGATGCACTATACGGCAAATTGGATAACAAGCGCTCTGAATTCCACCTGCAAAGCCGTGGTTCCAGCTCAACGGCGTTGGGCTGTACCGGTCCGGACTACGATGACGGCGCGCGCTACTTCTGTTCTGAACTGACCGACATTGAATACAACAGTAACAATGAAGTGGTGTACTCAGAATGGCAAAACACGGCGTTGCATTCAGAAAGTCGCGATCAAACCGCGAAAACAGAAATTACCCAATTTGTATTCAATGCTGACTGGACAGTAAATTCTGATTTATCGCTATCTGCCCTTGCTGGTCACATGAAGAGCGAATACCAAGACAACAGCGCTAAGGTGTATCTTGAATCCTTCGGCGACATGACACTGGATTTCCGCCCAGACCGATTCTACGGCCAGAACACCTATATCAACGACTACGATCCAACTAACATCGATGAGTTCCGCTACCATGAAATCGACCTGCTTGAAAACGAAGTAGAGAACAGTTTCGACGTGGCTAAAATTGATGCCGATTTATTCCTCAATGATATCAGCAGCGTGAAGTTCGGGTTGTCGTATAAAAAGTTCAAACACATGGACAACTACCTGCAAACTGACAACCTGCTGCGCAGTGAATGGCAGTCGGGTGACGTGTCTGACATAGTAGACCCAGCCACCGTGTACGTGAACAACGGGCACGAGCGTCAGTCGTGGCTGAGTACTGATGTGAACGCCGTGCTTGCCGACTTCAATATCGACCGTAATGGCACCATGAGCCGCACGCCAAACAATGTGGAAGAAGAAACCAAAGCAGCGTATGCGCTTTACGATCTGAACATGCTGTTAGGCGATACCGAACTGCGTGCAAACTTTGGTGTGCGTTATTATGAAACAGAAATTGCGTCGACAGGCCTGGTTAACGACACCAACTATGTCACCATTGAAAGTGACTACGATGGCTTCCTGCCAGCGATGAACCTGGCGTGGTATGCCACCGACAATCTGGTATTACGCGCCAGTGCGGGTAAAAACCTGACTCGCCCAACGCTAAATAACCTGGCCGTTGGCGGTAGCATCAACACCGACCCGCTGGCTGGTTCAAGCGGCTTGTCTATCAGTTCTGGTAACCCGTCACTGCAACCATTCGAAACCCTGAACATGGAAACTGGCGTCGAGTACTACTTTGATGATGTAGGTTATGCAGCGCTGTCTTACTTCCGTAAAGACATCGACAACTTTATCGCCACCACCACCATTCCTACGCCTTACGGTGAAACCGGTTATCCTTCTGCCCTGATTGAAGGCGCGGTAGACGAAAACGGTGTGGCGCAGTCGGCAAGTACTCTGTACAACGTGTCGCAGCCACAGAACCTGGAAGACAGTGATTTCAGCGGTTGGGAAGTGGCCTTCCAGCGTGATTTCGACTTCCTGCCTGCACCGTTTGATAAACTAGGCGCCATTGCTAACTACACCTATGCGGATGGCGAATCGGTACACAATGTTCTGGTAGACGGCGAAAACGTGCAGGTATCCCGTCCGTTCTATGGCCTGTCGAAAAACACCTATAACTTAACGGTTTACTACGAAACGGAAACCTGGGGTGCACGAGTATCTGCAGCCCATCGTGACGATTACCTGACACAGGTTGAAACGTCCAGTGATGATCAGGACGAAGCGGGTTTCCACGGCACCACTTACTATGACTTCTCGGCGTTCTACAGCATTAACGAGAAACTGAAAGTGAGCCTGGAAGGCATTAACCTGAGCGATGAGCGTGAAGAGCAGTATTCTGACTCTGATGACCGTCTGTACAACACCACATTAAGTGGCCGTACTGTGTACCTGGGCGTAACTTACGTCATGTAAGGTTTCATTGAAGAACCCAAAAGGGCCGGTTTCACGGCCCTTTTCTGTTCGTCTCTGTTTTGTTCTTACCTATCTAGCCCTGATACACATTTTAGTAGTTATTCAAAAACGATACGTTACGCCAACGTAGTAATCCCGTCCGCTTAGCGTGGTGTTGTAAGGGCGGTGAGAGGAATCGGAATACTGAATTTCTCGCTGATTGGTGAGATTTGTAGCTTCCAGTCGTAGCTCCCAGTTATCCGCCACATACCAGGCAATAACGGCGTCAACATACACGCTTTCTTCGAAGCCGGTTTCGTCTTCATCTTGCAAAGTCTGGCTATCGACTCGGGCAAGATAATCGTCCCGATAGGTAGCGGAAAGACGAATACTTAAATCGTAGCTTTCCCAGTAAGCAGTGATGTTCGCCAGCCAAGGCGAAAGAAAGGGTAGGCTTTTCACCGACAGTGCTTCGCCGGTATTGGCATTATGGTAAGTCAAATCGCCCTGGGTATAACTCACATTCCCCACCACACCCAGATGGTATTGAGGCGACCAGGGCCAGGGCGTCTCGAGCTGAACACTGGCTTCTACACCGTAAAGCCAGGTTTGCTGGGCATTCTGTGCGGTGACCAATGTCACACTGTCGCTTGCAGATAGCGAAAGCAAGTCCTGGTATTCCGGAAGCTGACTTACTAGTAAGTTGTCACTTACATACGCAATGTAGTCATCCAGATACTTTGTAAATGCGCTCACTGCAAACCGATTCATGTCGGAAAGATATCGCTCCCAGGCCACATCGATATTGTAAGCGCTGTAGGGGTTCAGGCTGTCGTTATAGCCATAGAGGGTATTTTCTTCGCTGTCATAGCGTACAGCAGCGGCCAGATCATCTAACTGCGGGCGGCCCAGCGTTTTACTCACACTCAGGCGCAATGTGTTGTCTGTGGCCAGTCGATAACGCAGATTCACCGCAGGTAGCCAATGGGTGTGACGCAGTGTGCGGTTGCGGGCGAACTCGCTGTCAGAATCGCTGATGCGGGTTTGTTCGCTTTCAACGCGCAAGCCTGCATCCAGCAACCAGTTTCCCCAATCTGCGCTGAATGAGGAATACAGCGCCAGGACTTGCTCGATGATGTCGTCTTGTTCGGTGCTATGCTCACTTTCAGCGGCAGCATGGGTGCCCTTCAGTGCACTTACCTCATTGGGCAATCCGAAATAACCAAATATCGCATTGGTATTGAGTGTCAGCCAGTTAAGCTTGGGATGAGCGGTGAGAGGCGTGCTGTAGCTTTCGGGCACCGTGCTGTCTCGTTGCCCGCTTGCCCAGTCAGCAGAAAGGAGATCCTGAATATCATAAAAATCGGTCTGATTGCGAAAATGAACCAGCTCAATACCGGTCTTCCAGGTCGTGTTATCAGTCGGCTTGTAGGCTAACGTGTAGCGGGCATTGAAAAAATCCGTAGCGGCAAAATAGGCTTCCGCGTCCAGCTCCTTCATTTGCCAGAAAGTGGGTTGTGTCAGGTCGTCCAGATAGGTGATGTCAGCAAAGCGAGCGTCCTGACGATAATCCACCGTAATATCGGTTTCCCCTTCCATGTAGGCTTTGTTGCTGCGGGGCATATCGTAGTGGGCGTGCTCCCAGCCAATCACGCCGCTGCCGGTTAGCGACTGTGTCCAGTGATGCTCAACATTCATCACCCATTGATTGTAAATGGTGGCCACTTGCTGATAACGACTTTCCGTTCCCACCTGAGCCTGTTCGTAGGCCGCGTAGATCAGTTCGTTCTGGTCGTTCACAGCGGCATCAACGATACGGGTTTCCCCTTCAATCACCGGAGTCGAATTAAAGCCTCGGGGATACAAGTGATATTCGTAACGCTCACCAGCCAGGCGTCCGTGCAACCAATCCACGGTAACGTGGGCAAAGTCGGTTTTATATTCAATGGAAGCCCCTACTCCGGCACGGTCCATGTCACTCTGCCATACTGAGTAGCGGTTTCCCCGTGGAATGGTCAACTCGCCATTTTGCCATGCATTGGCAAGCGCTGATGGCAAGGCGGAGATATCCGCCCCATCAGGCGGAATGCTGCGCCACCGAAACGTATTTGCGCCCATTTCCTGATAAGAACGGGTGCCGTAGGCCACAGAGAACAATGCGCCCCAGTGACCACGGGTATTCGACACCATGGCAGATACCCGCTTCGATAGTGCGTCGGTAAACTGGTTATCACCGGTCTGGGCAGACAGGTTCCAGTGTAAACCGGGATGGTCGAAAGGGTGCGCGGTTTTAAGCGCCACAATGCCTGCCATTCCCCCTGTGGGCAATTCAGCATCGTAGGTTTTCAGCACCTGAATTTCACTGAACAAATCAGTGGCAAACAAATTCAGATCGAAAGAGCGGTCCCGCTGCTTCTGAAGCCTGCTATCCATGGGCGAATCGTTGTTCGCCAACACTGTCATACCGTTCAGCGTAACCAGGGTAAAATCCGGGTTTAGCCCGCGCAGCATGATTTGACGGCCTTCCCCGGCTTCACGGGTAATCGACATGCCGGGTATACGCTGCATCGATTCCGCCAGGTTGCGATCTGGATAACTGGCAATATCGTTTGATGCAATCACATCGGAAATCACGTGATTCTCGCGCTTACGCTGACGGGATACATCCAGCGACGCCCGTAAACCCGTTACCGCCACCTCTTCAATAGGTGCTTGGGGGAGCAGTTCATCAGCCGGACTGATCACGATACCATCGGCGGTAATGCGATATTGCAAGCCGGCGGGGTGTAGCAGCGCCTCTAGGGCTTGCGGCAAGGTAAACTGGCCATTTACCGCTGGAGCGCGAATGCTCATGTCCACTGCTGCGTCGGTCACAAAGGACTGACCAAACCGCTCAGAGAGCGCCCGCAAGCTGTCTTTAAGCGGCTGGGATGCAATAAAAACGGAAACGGAGGACGGTGAAGAAACCGCAGCGCTGGCGGGTAAGCCAATACACAAACCAGTCGCCACCGCGATGGCAGTGAACGAGAGGCGAAATAGCGTTGACGGCTTAAACACTTTCACAACCCGCCCTGCTAGTCGGACACCGTTATGACGTAAGCGTCACCCTTTTCTTCCAGTGAAAGCCCGTCGGATTGCGCCAACAATCGCAGGCTTTTCGCTGCTTCATTAAGGTTGAACCGTCCGGCAATGCGTTGGTTACTGTTCCCCACTATGCGCACCGGCTTATTCAGATAGCGGGACAATTGCTCGGTTACGATGCCAAGCGGCTGATTATCTACATCCAGCCAGCCACTTCGCCATTCAGGCAACAAGCTGTCGTCGATTCGGAATGTACGGCGCCAGTTGCCATCTTCCAGGATAACACCCTCACCTTTCACCAGCGTAAGCGACTTGTCAGCAAACACACGAACAACACCTTCGTATACTCTGATCACGGTTCGATGCGCCAGCTTGTCTATATCGAACGCGGTACCGACGACCTGCACCTTGGTGGTATCGACATTAACGACGAAGGGGCGCTCCGGAGCATGGGCAATATCGAAATAAGCCTGTCCCTGGGTAAGACTCACTTCACGCAACGCCTGCGTGTGATTCACCTGCAATGATGAATTGCCGCTCAGATAGACCACCGAGCCATCTCGCAGCACGGCCGATTCAGTTGAGCCTGCGGGCGTTTCGACGGTCAGCGTCTGCGCCTGAGCCACAGTCACTGGCGACTCTGCTTGACCGGAGTTGTTGTGTTGTAACCCCAACCAGATAACCAGTACTGCCGCCACCGCCATGCTGGCTGCAATGGCGAACCAGGGGCGTGCTGTACGGCGTATTTCGACGACGTCAGGTACAGTGGTGGTTGTTTTATTGTTTCGCTGTCGGTTGGCTAGCTGCATTGCTGCCGCTGCCACCTCGGGTTGGCCAATCGCCGCTGCAATCCGCGTAAAAGCTTGTTGATGTTCAGGCACAGCAAGCCACAGCGACAATTCAACCTTGCCCTGTTCGTCCAGTTCATCAAAACGATCAAACCAGTCTGCGGCCTGATCTAAATGATCTGCGTGTGTCATCTGTGCCTCTGTTACTTACATTCAATTATATAGATGGTGATTTTATGCATTCGGGGACAAAAAGAATGATTATTCTGCCGATTCTACCCAACCCGCTTCTTCCAGTTTGAGCGTCAGCTCTACCATGGCCCGGGTAAGGTGCTTTTTCACCGCTTCCACACTCAAATCCAGTGCGGCGGCGATATCGTCCCGGCTCGTACCGTCTACCCGCCGCATAACAAAAACCTCCCGGCGTAACGGCGACATTTGCGCCAGTACGGTTTCAATAAAATCCAGTTTGCTTGCGTTGTGATAATGGGTTTCGGGACTGTCGTTGGCGGCTTCGAGTTCTTCATTCTGCCAGTCCACGGTATTCGGCACGGCTTTACGCTGAAAATCATATAGCACCGACTTCGCCACAGTAATCATATAAGCAAGAGGATTTTCCAGTTCGGCGAAGCGCACGCTTTTACTGGTGCGCAGCAGAGTTTCCTGCAGCACGTCTTCGGCTACTACCGGATCATTGGTAAGCCCGCGGATAAACGCCTTTAACGCGCTGCGGGACTGAACGGCTGCCGGGTCAGTAATGCCCTGCCAGTCAGCCGGAGAGTTGCTTTCGTTCAATGTTGCCTTCACTGCAGAAGATGAGAGATGACAACATTAATGCAGATTTATGACAGTGGGATGATACGCAAACAGCAAACTTCAATCATAAGAGCACAATACTCACTTCGCAGCCGTCGGCCGTAAAACGGTGCTGATAGGTCCATCCCAGTTTGGCCGTTACTCTTCTCACTAAATCCAACCCAAGCCCGTAACCCAATTCGTTGCCTGTGGTCGAGTCATCGCATTGATCGGTATTGTCTTCACAGTTATTGATGGTCAGCGTTTGGCCGGATTGACGAATGCTAACCGTACCACTTTGAGTATGTTGAAATGCGTTGCGAATCAGATTGCCGCACACAATGCGAAGCGCTGTAGGCGGGATAGAGCAAACTTCATCATCAGTAGCAAGTTCCACCTCTACCTGCTTTCCAGTTAGCAGGTATTGTAAGTCTTGCACCAGTGTTGACAGCATCTTGCCAGGCTGAATTTCAGAGATAACCAGGTCGTCGTGGTCCTGTCGGCTCAGCCACAGCAGGGTTTCAGTGAGGTCGGTCATGGTGTGTGAAGCATGGTCAATGCGTCGTATGGCATTTGCGCCTTTTGATGGCCCCTTTTCTTCGAGCTTATGCAGCAATTCCACACTGGAACGAATCACCGCAATAGGGGTGCGAAGTTCGTGGCTGGCGTGAGAAACAAACTCTCGTTCCCTCACCAGTCCTTCCCGCACGTGTTGCAGGCTGGAATGGACAATACCCGCCAACTCATTGAGCTCCTGGTATTTAAATTCCGGCACAGGTTGCTCCAGAGTGTGTTCGTTTAGCCCCTGGGCCCATAAACGCAATCGCTCCACCGGTTTGGACACGCTACGCAGCAGGATCATCAGCACACCCGCAAACAGCACCAATACCACTAGCCCTAACAGCATAGACCAGCCCTCGTGGGACAGGATGTACCTAGGCTCATCTTCTAATTGCAACGAACCAAACACCTGCGCCACATATCTGTCCGGATGAATGCCTCTGCGATCCGCCACTTTCACCACAAACATCGCGCTCGTAGGGCGGAAAAAAATAAATGAACGTTCCACTTCTTTATACAAGTGAAAAGGGCGAAGCGTGTCGGGGTTAAATTTAGATTTAACGCTTTCGGGCAAATCGTTCCAGTCGGCAGCAATGATATAGCTCAGCACTTCCTGTGGCTTACCGGGCTCGACCCTGGTCTGTCTGGCTGCATCCACCATGGTGCCGCGCATAACGCCATCCATACCGGCAAAAAAATTCATCATTGCGAGTACGCTGAAACCAGAAATGACCACGGTCCCCATTACCAGCAAAGCAATGAGAATATAGCGTCTCAAACTCAGGCTGAAGCCACGAACCATATTATTGTGCTCCGGAAACTAATCTAAAACCCACACCGGTAGCGGCTTGTACGTCCAGGCCGCTGTCTTTCCCCAGTGCTTTTCTCAAGTGGTGAATATGTACCTTCAGACTGTTGGAGTCTGGCCGGTTTTCTCCCCACACTGCCTGAGAAAGCATTTCCCTGGATACCGGCGCAGGGTAAGCCCGCACCAGTTGTTCAAGAACAACAAACGCGGTGGGGCTCATCTTTATCGGCTCGCCTGCCAACGTAGCCGTTTTTCCGTTCACGTCTACGCAAAGTTCACCACATCGCAGCTGCTTTACCTGCCCGCTTCGTCGTAGCGACAGCGCCTGCAAACGTGCCACCAGCTCAGCCATGGCGAACGGCTTAACCAGATAATCATCGGCACCTTTAGCAAACCCAGCCAGCTTGTCATCTAATTGGTCCCGTGCGGTGAGCATGATAACCGGGGTGTCATTGCCCTTTTCACGCAGCTTTTCGCATACCGACAAGCCATCCAGTCGGGGCAAATTGATATCCAGAATGACCACGGCATATTCATTTTCATCCAGAAAATTCAGTGCGGCCACGCCGTTACTGGCATGGTCACAGTCAAAGTCTTCCAGTGCCAGATAATCAACAATATTCCCGGCTAAATCGAAATCATCTTCAACCAGCAGTAATGTGGTCATTGCGGTCTCCAAACCGTTTTCCAATGGCATGCTTAAGTGACAGCAGACCGCGTTTGGCATCTTCGTTAATCAGCACCAGCGCAGGAATAAGCAACAAGGTGATGACGGTGGCAAACAGAATACCATAACCCAACGATGCCGCCGCAGGGATCAGGAACTGGGCCTGTCGTGAGGTTTCACCAAGAATAGGATACAACCCGGCAAAGGTGGTTACCGACGTCAGCAGAACGGCCCGCAAGCGGCTACTGCAAGATTCGACGATAGCGTCTTGCACACCTTGCCCCATGCGGCGCAGTTCATTGAACCGGGAAACCAGCAACAATGAGTCATTCACCACTACCCCGCTGAGAGCAAGAATGCCGTTCATTGAAAGCAAGCTCATCATGAGTCCGTTACTCCAATGACCGAGAATAGCCCCAACGATGCCAAAGGGAATGGCGGTCATGATGATTAGCGGCTGTATGTACGATTTCAATGGAATGGCTAATAGCGAGTAAATCGCAATCAGCGCCAGGATGAACACCGTTTCCATAGAGCTCTGGGTTTCTTCTTGTTGCTCGGCTTCACCGGCGAAGTGGATTTCAAGATCGGCATACTGACGCTCGAGCTTCGCCGCCAAACCTTCATTCAGCTGTTGCACAAGTTCTGTAGACGTGACCTTATCGCTAACGACCGATGCAGAGACAGTAAGTGCTCGCAAACCGTCAATGCGGGTAATTTGTTTCTGTTGGCTGTCCGGAATGATTCTGGCGACCACATCCAGTGGAACCACTGTACCATCGTCCAAACGCACACGGGCGTTAAGAATATCTGCGGGGTTAGAACGATCAGCTTCCGGGTAACGTACCCGCACTTTCACTTCGTTCTTGTCGCGCAGATAACGCTGAACAATTTCACCACCGAATGCCCGCAGTAATTGCTGTGAAAGGCTTTTAGTATCCATACCTAGCGCGCGGCCCTGGGGCGTTAGTTCAAAGCGCAGCATGGCTTCACCGGGTGTAAGTGAACTTTCCACACTGTGAACCCCCTCGATACTGGCCAGTTCTTCACGGAAAGCCGCTTCAGCCGCGTTCAGGGTGTCGTTGCTGATACTTTTCAGCTCAACCTGGAAGGCGCTTACCATCTCGCGGCGGGACTGAATTTTAAGTTGCTTCACCCCTTCCGGGTTCCCTGCCAGTTCACGCCACTTACTTGCCAGTTCGTCCAGCGTGTAGGGCTTGTCCTCTGAAAGAAATACGGTCAGGCTGCCACTTTGGTCACCAGAGGCGGTAACCTGCAAGTTACCAATGCCCGAACCTTCAAGACCATGTTTTTCCATTAAAAAGGCGTCGGCCTGATTGAGGGTATTTTCAAGGCGGGTAAGGTTTTTCTCATTCTGACCATAACTGGCATCGCTCTGTAAGGTCATGGTGGCGGATACCGTGTCTCCCGGCATACTGGGGAAAAAGCCAACCCGCACAATACCGTTCATGGGCATGCCGATCACCAGAATAAACAGGGCAATGAACAGCATTACTGAGGCGTAGCGATACTGAATCGCTTTTTTCAATGCAGGCTGATACATGCGCTCGTTGAAGAAAGACAGTCCCCGATCGGCACCGCGCTGCACTTTACCCCACAAGTCAGCAATGCCTTTTTTCGGCTTTCTGTGTGTAGGCAAATGTGCAAGGTGAGCCGGTAGAATGAGCTTAGATTCAACCACCGACAGCAACAGACAAATTGTGACAAT
>Ga0208204_100358_pt1 | contig 11986 bp, 8 predicted proteins | sample DeeseametaMP2252_FD_184173 | JGI IMG/M metagenome (GOLD analysis project Ga0208204, IMG submission 184173) | Marine microbial communities from the Deep Pacific Ocean - MP2252 (SPAdes) | ecosystem: Environmental > Aquatic > Marine > Oceanic | place: West of El Salvador, Pacific Ocean | collected...
TCATCAGATTCATCCTTCGGCGCAGCATGGAAGGCATCATCAGACACACTTACATCATCTATATCGACTAGATCTAATTGTTTGCGTTCAAACCGCCGGGCATTTTCCCGTCGCACAATAGTGATAAGCCAGGATTTTGCTGACTTTTCATCTTTTAACGCGTCGAGAGAACGCCAGGCCCGCAGGAACGTTTCCTGGACCACGTCTTCGGCGATGGTTGGGTCACGGGTGAGCCAATAGGCATAGCGATAAATATCGCCATGAAAGGCATGCACCAGTGTTTCGTATCTTTGCTGTTTTTCTTTCATGCAAGAGTAGACCCGCAGCACCTGCGAAAACTTTCGAGTTTTTTAAATATTTTTAGCCTAGAGGGGTGAAGGTAAGAAGGCAATCAGAAATCTGATTGCCTTTGAAGGAAGCAGCTTACATTGACTGCTGTTGTTTAACCCATTTATCTATTTTTTGTTCCAATACAGACAGGGGAACCGGACCATCTTTTAGCACTTCATCGTGGAAGCCCGAGAGGGAAAATTTGTCTCCCAATGCGTTCTTGGCATTTTCTCGTAATTCCATGATTTTCAGCTTACCAATCATGTAAGCCGTTGCTTGGCCAGGCAGAGCAATATAACGTTCAATGGCTTTTACCACATCGTGCTTCGGGTTTGGTGTGTTATCTAGCAAATACTGAATCGCTTCTTCTCGTGACCATTGTTTGTCGTGGATGCCGGTGTCGACCACCAGACGACAAGCGCGCCAGAGCTCCATGGCAAGACGGCCAAAGTCGGAATAGGGATCTTCATAGAAACCCATATCCTTTGCCAGCTCTTCAGAATACAACCCCCAGCCCTCGGTGTAGGCGGTTGCACTCAGAAACTTCTGAAACTGAGGAATTCCCTCCAACTCCTGAGCAATAGCCCGCTGCATATGGTGGCCGGGAATGCCTTCATGAAAGGCCAACGCTTCTAATTGATAACTGGGCATGGCTTCCATGGTGAACAGATTAGCGTAATAAGTGCCCGGGCGGCTGCCATCTTGAGACGGGCTTTGATAGAAAGCTTTCCCAGCCGATTGTTCACGGAAAGGTTCTACCCGTTTCACCACCATTTCAGCTTTTGGCAGCAAACCGAAATAGTCTGGCAGCGCATCGCGCATCTTATCAACCGCAGATTTTGCATCTGCGAGATACTGCTCTCGCCCTTTATCGGTGTTTTCATAATAAAACTGCGGATCGGTACGCATGAACTCGAAAAATTCAGTCAGCGTGCCGTCAAAACCAACCTGTTGTTTAATGGTTTCCATGGCGTTGTGAATGCGCTCAACATTCTCCAAGCCTATTTGATGGATCTCGTCGGCGCTTAGGTTGGTGGTGGTGTACCAAGCAAGACGATTGGCATACCACTGATCTGCATTGGGTAAGCGCCAAACGCCATCGCCTTCAGGTGATAACTGGCGCTGCTGGCTATATGCTGCAATGAGGTCTTCATAGGCAGGTTTAACCGATGTAACAAGGGCGGCTTTTGCCTCACCTAATAAGGTTTGTTTTTCAACGTCATCTATATCCAGTTTGTTCACTTTGTTCTGGAAATCGTCCCAGATCACAGACGGTGCTTCCGATGCGTCGAAAGGTGCGCCGGTGATCACGTTTTGCGCCGCTTTCACCATTTGATCATAAGACCATTTTGGCGGAAACACGCCAGCTTCTTCCCGCACTTTCATCTGTTCAATAACTTGCGCAAAATATTCATCCACTTTATCGAGGCGGGAGATATAGGCTTTCGCATCGGATACATCTTTAACCTGGTGAATGTTCGCCAAGAAGCTCGGAACCTGGGTGTGCGCTGCCCGGAACTGTTGAACAATGTAGGTATGATGTCGGAACGCATCGTTTGCCAGTTCGCGGCTAAGACCATAACGATAGAGTTCTACACTGAGTTTTTCCTGTTCGCTCAGGGCGTCTGTATTGAAACCGTCGAGTTCTTCAAGACGGTTTCGCTTCAGTGCTGCGGTTTGGTCTTTATATTCATCGCTGATGTCATCCCACTCACCATAATTCCATTTTTTGCCCAGGTAACTTTGAAATTGTGGGGAACGTTTAAGATCTTCTTCAAATGTACGGGCAAAAAAGGCTTCCAGGCGTTTAGATTCGCTCTGATTTGCGATGGTTTCGGTAGGGGCTTCAACTCTGTTGTCAGCGGGGTTTTCCGGTGCAGGTGAACAAGCTGAAAGCGCTGCAACCAGCAGCGCCAGCGGGGTTAGTTTTAGGTTTCGATTTGTGCTCAAAAAGGTGTCTCCCATAGTCGTATTATTATTACGGAAGACACTGCATTTACGATGAACGGCCTTCCGGATAAAGCGGCGAAAGAGATGCTGTGGACGCGCTTTTTGGCTGCCCACGAACACTACTAATACGCTTTAACAGTGCCTTTCTATCCCATTGCTGCCTGTTTTCGCCATATTGACACGACAGCATGGCGTTAATCTGCGGCTGAAGTCCAGATTGAGCTAGCCAACTGTCTACCGACTGTGACGAGTTGAGGGCTTTAAGGTGACAGATAACCCAACGGTGCAACGCCTGCTGAATTTGTCCGGGTGTTCCCGTTTCGATAGTTTTAGAAAGTGTGTTGAACGCTTCCTTTTCACTACTATTAAAGGTGCTTGCGGACGGGCTCGTAATTTGAGGGCGTTCTGCCTGATTACGTTTGAAGTACAGAACAGTCATTACCCATCCAACAATGGTAAGTAGCCACAATGATGCAAAGACATAAATCCAGAGCATAGAAACGCCGCTTTGCGATTCACCGCTCACTATTGAAGGGGGCGTTTGTGCTGCAGGCTCTTTGGAGGCCGGTTGGGGCATAGCCGCAGGCTGCTGTATCGCTGGAGCGGCAGGTGTTGCGCTGGCAGCAGCAGGGGCAACTTCTATGGAACGAGCAGGTAAAGTTGCGTATTCGGTATTGCCCGTTTTCACGTTAAACCAAGGCACTTTCACTTCAGGCAACACGAATTTTCCGGCCTTTGTGGGAATCATCGCCAGGGTTTCTACGCGGTTCGCAATCAGGTGATTGCCACGGTTAATTGTCGCTGTGTTGGCCTGATCAGGATACAACTTAAAGTCAGGCGGATACATTTGCGGCAGTTCAGGCAGTTGTTCTTCTACCACACCATCCGCCGTTAGCGTAATTGTGCGGGTAACCGGCTCGCCAACAGTAAACGCTTCCTGTTCCGGCCATTCTTCGTTAATCGCCACATATTCACTGGGTAACCAATAATAATCGATATCGGATGGGATAGGTTTTACGTTAATTGAGATATCCGGACCCCGGCGATTAATGCGTTTGGTACGATTAAAAAAACCAAAGCGGGCGTTAGGGTCTTCTGCCAACACTTCACCACTAAAAACAGGCCCACGGATGGTAAAAGTCCCTGATGATTGAGGCACCACAGCAAAGTTTCGTTCAATGACTTGATAGCGTTTGCCATTCACAATATCAGTGTATTGTTTGTCTTCACCTAATTGCTGGATTTGTGCATTTTCAAGTTCTGGTGCTTGCAGGCTACCGCGCTCAATGTTTGAAGCCAGGTAAAGTTTCGTGGTGTACAGAATTTGTTGCTGCAAATACACATCACTGGATTTTACATTAGTGGTGAGATAATAGTCGCGGGCAGGTTCATCGCTACCAGACTGCACGGGAATGACTCGAACGGTAATCGGTTTGGTTTTTTTGCCTTCAATGTCGATGGCGGGAATCGTGAAATTTCCTTCGCCACGAGGAAATAGGGTGGTGGTCCAGGTTACGGTTTCCTGTTTATCAAAATTGATAATCCGCGTATTGGAACTTACCGATGTACGGCCGACCACGAAGTCTCCCAGCAGTGCTGAGCTATCGAATGCTTCCCGTGCCGGATCGCCTTCTGCCACTACCGTCAGTTGAATGGCTTCATCCACCATCACCGGGTTCTTGTCTATCGTTGCTTCAACGCGGGTGACGTCTGCAACTGCCGACTGCATCACCAGAAAAAGCGTTAAACCTAATCCAATCAGTTTTTTCATTTGCTACCACTCACTCCGGTTTGACGGCGGTCCCTGACGACGGCGCTGCTGCGCTTCCAATTGCATTTTACGTTTCAGCAAAAATGCCGGATCGTCGGGAATTCGCTTCATCAAATTATCCAGTCTTTGCATTTTTTCTTTCTCTTCATCAGTCAGTTCAGCGGGTTGTGCCTGAGCTTGTTGAGCCTGCTGTTCACCTTCCTGTTCCTGCTCGTCACCAGGTTGTTCACCTTGTTGTTGCTCTTGCTCCGGTTCACCCTGTTCAGACTCGTTGGATTGCTGATCTTGCTGCTGTTGATTATCTTGTTCAGATTCATCCTGCTGACCGTTCTGCTGCTCTTGTTGCGACGAATCCTGTTGACTATTTTGTTGTTGCTGTTGGTCTTGCTGCTGATCTTGATTTTGCTGCTGGTCCTGACCGTCTTGATTTTGCTGATCTTGATTCTTTTCCTGATCATCCTGCTGTTGCTGATCTTGACGCTCTTGCTGTTCCTGTTGCTCTTGCTGTTTTTTCATTTCTTCCAGCAACGCCTTATTGGCTTTCGCATCGGCATGAGCTGGATCACGGGCCAGTACTTCATCGTATCGCTGAATAGCATCATCAAGCTCACCAAGTTGAGCCAGCGCATTGCCTTGATTGTAAAGTGCCTCTGTACTGTCAGATTGCGAGAATTGCTTCAGCGCTTCCTCATAATTGCCGGCATTGTATGCAGCGGAGCCTTTCCATAGCGCGGATTGGAATGTGTCTTCAGCCGTTTGATAATTCTCGGCGGAATATTCCTTTAAACCCTGCTGGTCGCGATTAAGAAACGGCTTCTCATACCATAGGGTGGCGGGAACTTCCGGTTCTGAAGCGGCTTGCTGGTCTTGGTTTACTACTGTCGGTATCGACTGCGCAAATGCAGGTTGAGGGGCAGACAAGAACATTGGCGTCAAAAGCAGTGCAATCAAAACCCCGCGACGGAAGGCGTAAGCAGCAAAGGGCAGCAATACAATCAGTAACCAGGGGCCAAGTTCCGCCCATTGGTCGCCATCCTGACTGGTTTGTTCATCGGTTTCCTCTGCATCTGCACGCAATACCTGCCGTTGGGTTAGCGCACGAATGTCAGATTCATCAGCGGTAAATTTACGATAAGTACCACCACTTGTATTAGCGATTGCCTTTAACTGTTGACCACGTAATTTAGGAATAACAATCTGGCCACGCTGGTCTTTCACCAGTTGCCCATCTAACTGACGAATCGGCGCGCCTTCTTCGGTACCGATACCTAGCACGTTCACCGTAAACGGAAGGTCATTGATGAGGTCTTGTAAGTCCTGTGTCTGTGACAGAGTAATACCATCGGTGACCCAGTAAATGTTGCCACTTTGATAGCCCGCATTAGACAGCAATTCTGCAGCCGCCTGAATACCAGAGTAGGGATCGCTTCCCGGTACCGGCATGATTTCCGGGCTCAAGCTTGGCAACAACGCAGTAATATTGGCCGCGTCAGAAGTTAACGGGCTAATGGTGAATGCATCGCCAGCATATGCCACCAGGCCCATTTCACCCTCATCAATGGTATTGATAAGGTCAATAGCTTTATATTTTGCCCGGGTTAATCTGTCGGGTGTCACATCGGTAGCACGCATAGATAACGACATGTCAATTAACACCACATTACCTTGCTGCACCTGAAAAACCGGTTGCGGCAAACGCTCCCAAGTGGGTCCAGCAAGAGCAACTACTGCCAGCAACCAGCCCCAGCCGAGCAGGCTTAATGAAGCTTGTTTTTTCGCAATAGCCTTTCCTGAAATCAGATGGTCGTAGAGATGTGGCGGAATGACACTTTGCCAACCAGACTGACTTTTGCGGTAGCGCTTAATCAGCAGTAACATCACCAGCAGGGGGATGAGTGCAATAAACCATTCGGGCCTTAAGAAATGGAAATCTTGTAGTGGAAAATTCATGCCCCACCTCCTGAGCGCGCCTGACCACGTAAACGGTAGCCCATATTTCTCAAGCAATAAATCAGTGCGGGCAGGGCAGATAGCAACAGCCCTAACGCAAGGGGATAGAAGAATAATGCTGTGCGAGGCCGTAATTTCCTCGCTTCGCCTTTTATGGGTTCAAGTTGGTCCAACGTCTGATAAATATTTTCCAGCTCTTCGGCATTGCGCGCTCTGAAATACTGCCCACCAGTAGATTCGGCTAAATCAGTCAGCATGGCTTCATCCAGTTCCTGAGAAGGGTTTACCTGACGGCTGCCAAAAAAGCTGCGAATAAGCATTTCGTCGGCGCCTACACCGATGGTGTATAACGTCGCACCACTTTCCACTGCGAGTTCTTTTGCCTGTGCCGGGGTAATGTTACCCGCGGTATTTTGTCCGTCTGTGAGCAGAATCACCACATTATTAGATTCGTCACGTTGCTTAAAACGTTTTACAGCCAGGCCGATGGCATCACCAATAGCCGTTTGTTCACCCACCAATCCGATGACCGATTCGTCGAGCAAGTCAGCGACAGTTTGACGGTCGTACGTTAGCGGCGCTTGCAAATAAGCCGTGTCGGCAAAAAGAATTAAACCGAGGCGATCGCCAACCCGGCGTTTGATAAAGTCGTGCAACACAGATTTAATCATGGTCAACCGGTTAACCTGTCGACCATTTACTTCCATGTCGTCTATTTTCATACTGCCGGACAAATCGACGGCCAGCATAAGCTCGCGTCCTTCATCGGGAATGCTTACCGGCTCTCCTAACCACTGTGGACGTGCTGCTGCGAAAACCAGGCACAACCACGCCAGCAGGGCGATGATTAAGATCCATTTGGAACGAGCCGGTTTACGGCCGCTGGCCGTTTCACCTGGAAGTAATGCGGGTACTCGCAACGATGCGCCTTCCGAGCGCGGAACCGCAGGAAGTAATAAAAACAGGAGTGGTAAAGGCAGGGCAAACCACACCCACCACCAAGCAAATTCAAACATGAGTAGCAGGCTCCCTGACTGAACGACGTAAGGAGAATGAGTAAATATTGGCGTGGCGAATCCAGTGGGATACCGCGACTTTAATTTTCGAAGTCTGCTGCGAGTTGGCCGCTGATTTCTGATAGAGCAGCGTATTCATGTCAGTGAAAGGTTGCTGTGCAGCGGCTTGATGTTTTTCCGGCAACCGCTTCATGAGATAGATTGTCCACTGATCACCATACATTGATGCCACATTGGAGGCACTATCGTAGTGGCGACTGACGCGTTTTAATATCTGATTCAACGTGGCAATGGCGTCTGGCGCTTCGGGATCTATTTGTTCAACCAGCACTAACGCCTGACGCTTTGCCAGGGCAAATTGGCGGTAACGTTTCCAAAGCAAAATGCTGCTTACAATCAACAGTATGACCGCGATGATAATAACCCACCAACCCCAGGCCAGAGGCCAGGCGCTGACATCCGTCGGCGTGTGAATGCCTTTTAATTGATCAAGCGGGTTCGGTGCTGCAGTTTGTGGCATTACCTGCGCCCTCCTAATGCTTCCATTTGCTGATCGAGGGGGAGTCCGGCAGAAATTCGGCTGTACTTTACCAATTTGGACTTGAAGGTTTTTTCTATGTTCACGCTAACGCTGTCACGCCATTGACTGTATCGCTTGTTCAGCGATTTATCACCTAGCAACCAACTTTGATCGGTAAACCCATCGGTCACACTGACCTGTTGTGCTATTGCCACATCTGGCAGTGAGAAATCCATGGGGTCGTCAACCCGAATTGCTTGCACATCGCAGTGTCGGGCTATGTGGCTAAGCGGTTGCTCGGCACTTTGCTGTAAACTTTCGAAGTCGGAAATCAAATACACCAGACTGCCAGGCTTCGCCAAACGACGCAGTCGCATGCAGGCATCGGTAAATGCGCCGGAATTGTGGTTTGCTGCAGGACTACTTTGTACACGGATAAGCTCGTGGCACATGGATAACACGGCACGTTGACGAGATAGCGGTTTGCACTCCCGGTGCATGCCATCGTTGAAGATGAGCGCGCCAACTTTATCGCCACGGGCTGCGGCGGCCCAACTCAGTAAGGCTGCAATATGCGCTGCCTGAACAGATTTCAGCAACAACTGACTACCAAATTGCATACTGGCGGTTAGGTCACACAGTATGAATACAGGGCGCTCTCGTTCTTCACGATAAATTTTGGTATGTGTTTTACCGGTACGTGCTGTCACCCGCCAGTCAATGGCACGAATGTCATCGCCGGGCAGGTAATGACGTGCTTCGTCAAACTCCATACCGCGGCCTTTTTGACGACTGAGATAGCCGCCAGACATCGTTGCCCTGGGCGGTGACATAGGCTTCTGATTCAGAAGACGGGTAAGTTGTTGATATCGTATTAACTCCGGGAGAGACAGATGTACCCCGTCGGTTTTTAACGATGCCAGTGCCTGTTGTGCTGCTGTCATGATCTTAAGGCACTGCTACCAAACGCAGAATGTTATCGAGTACCTGATCAACGGTAACGCCCTCGGCTTCCGCTTCGTAAGATAAAATCATACGATGACGCAATACATTGTGCGCAACGGCTTGAATATCGTCCGGGCCTACAAAGTCACGACCTGCCAACCAAGCATGGGCCCGCGCACAGCGATCAAGGGCGATGGTTGCGCGGGGGCTCACACCCATTTCAATCCAGTCGGCCATTTTCGGGTCGAATGCAGCTGGCGTTCGTGTGGCCATAATGATTTGAACCAAATACTCTTCAAGCTCTGGTGCCATGTGCAGTGACAAGGCATCATTACGTGCCTTGAAAATATCATCCTGACTGAGTGAAGGGGCCTGTACCGGCGCCTTTTTTAAATCTTCGTCGCGAGTAAGACGGAGTATCGATAATTCTGTTTCTGCACCGGGATAGTCAATCGTCACGTGCATCAGAAAACGGTCAAGTTGAGCCTCAGGCAGCGGATACGTACCTTCTTGCTCGAGCGGGTTTTGCGTAGCCATCACCAAAAATAACGGCGACAGTTTATAGGTTTTATTGCCTACGGTAATTTGTCGCTCTGCCATGGCCTCAAGCAACGCAGACTGCACTTTTGCTGGCGCCCGGTTAATTTCATCAGCCAGAACCAGGTTGTGAAAAAGGGGGCCTTGCTGAAAAACGAATTCGCCGGTTTCAGGGCGGTAAATATCTGTACCAGTCAAGTCTGCGGGTAGCAGATCAGGGGTAAACTGCACTCGGTGGAAATTGCCATCGATGCCATTGGCAAGGGCATTAATCGCACGGGTTTTTGCCAAGCCGGGAGGGCCCTCAACCAGCATATGACCATCTGCCAGTAAGGCGATAAGCAAACTTTTTGTAAGCTCTGACTGTCCGATGATCTGAGTATCCAGATAGCGATGTAGCTGTTGAAACTGCTCTGCAGACATAGTGATTCAATCCACTTTTTATTTTTCAAATTTATTCACAACGGTGAAATACAAGTTACCGCCGTGGCGCTCTGTGCGACCGTGCAAACGAACGATTAAATATTTAACGGGTTAAGCTAACCTTTTACACCGATGAAATAGTACCTATACATAATAAGGGTCCATTCCTTTGCTTCAAGTCGTTATCAGAAAAATATCCTAAACCTTAATTGCGTGTTGTGATGTTGCGAAACCGTATTGGTTTCAAACTCTTGGATAAGGTAACTATTTTTCAGGACAAACAGCAGGCACGGGATATTTGCTATTTTGTTCATAGTTTGTAAAAATCAATATCTTTACAGGTCAGACCACTTAGGTCACACATATCAGGTGCTTTATGACAGTTAAACAATCAGTCACGACACGAAACGGTGACAGGATCGCGATTGTCGCGGGATTACGTACCCCTTTTGCCAAAATGGCAACCTATTTCCACGGCGTGCCTGCCGTCGACCTCGGCAAGATGGTCGTGAATGAACTGCTTATCAGAAACAACGTTGAAGCCTCATTAGTAGAGCAGGTGGTTTATGGTCAGGTTGTGCAGATGCCAGAAGCGCCGAACATCGCTCGCGAAATTGTGTTGGGTACCGGCATGAATGTGCACACCGATGCTTACAGCGTTTCCCGCGCCTGTGCTACCAGTTTTCAAAGCACGGTGAGTATTGCAGAAAGTATGATGGCCGGAAATATTGAAGTGGGAGTGGCCGGTGGTGCCGACTCAACGTCAGTGTCTCCAATTGGTGTGTCTAAGAAATTAGCGCGGGCGCTGGTGGATTTACAGAAAGCCAAAACCATGGGCCAAAAATGGGCCATTGTTAAACGCCTTGGGTTAAAAGACTTATTACCCGTGCCGCCTGCTGTAGCCGAGTACTCCACGGGTTTATCCATGGGGCAGACCGCCGAGCAGATGGCCAAATCACACGGTATTAGCCGTCAGGCACAGGATGAATTAGCACATCGCTCTCATTCGCTGGCAGCGGAGAGTTGGAACGAAGGTAAGCTGGATAGCGAAGTGATGACGGCTTACGCTGAACCCTTCAAAGGATTTCTTGGAAAAGATAACAACGTGCGCTTTGATTCTAAGCTGGAAGGCTATGCCAAACTGCGTCCGGTGTTCGATAAAAAGTACGGTTCTGTTACTGCGGCAAACGCCACGCCACTTACCGATGGTGCTTCAGCTGTATTGATGATGACAGAGAGTAAAGCCAAAGCACTGGGCTACACGCCTTTAGGCTACATTCGTAGTTATGCGTTTGCGGCAATTGACGTGTGGGAAGACATGCTCATGGGGCCATCTTACGCCACGCCCATGGCCTTAGACCGTGCAGGTATGACCCTAAACGACCTTACTTTGATTGAAATGCACGAAGCGTTTGCGGCTCAGACGTTGGCCAACGTTAAGATGTTTGCAAGCGATAAGTTTGCACGGGAAAAACTGGGCCGTGATAAAGCCACCGGCGAAATCGATATGGACAAATTTAATGTCATGGGTAGCTCAATCGCTTACGGACACCCGTTTGCAGCCACAGGTACCCGAATGATCACGCAAATGCTGAATGAATTACAACGTCGTGGCGGCGGTAGCGGTCTGTTGACGGCTTGTGCGGCTGGCGGCTTAGGTGCAGCAATGATTGTGGAGACAGAATAATGAGTGAACAGGACATGCAAAAAAACACCGTTGCTGAGCAGACAAACGCCTTCAAGTTGACAAAGCAGGATAACGGCGTTGCCATACTAACCATGGATGTACCCGGCGAATCCATGAACACATTAAAGGCGGCGTTTGGCGATGAAATATCCGCCATGCTGGATGAAATTGATGCCGACAGCAGTATAAAGGGCGTGGTATTAACAAGCGGCAAGCCTTCATCGTTTGTTGCAGGCGCAGATATCACTATGTTGGCGGCCTGCGAAACCGAGGAAGATGCGCGTGCATTGGCAGCGGGAGGTCAGGCAGTATTCGATAGAATTGAAAAGATGCGCGCGACCTTTGTTGCCGCCATACATGGCCCGGCATTAGGTGGTGGACTGGAACTGGCACTGGCTTGTCATTACCGCATTTGTTCTGATTCGCCAAAAACGCAGCTTGGTTTGCCAGAAGTTCAGCTAGGTCTATTACCCGGTAGTGGCGGGACACAGCGTTTACCTCGTCTTATTGGCGTACAGCAAGCCATGAAAATGATGCTAACGGGCTCCGCAGCCCGGGCTAAGCAGGCCAAGAAGTATGGCATTGTGGATGACATGGTGCCGCAAAGCGTGCTGTTGGAAGTGGCGCAGAAGTTTGCTTTAAAAGGCAAACCTAAGCGTGAAGCGCCGCAAAAAGGCCTGGTTAACAAAGCGCTGGAGCAGAACAGCTTTGGTCGTAACATCTTATTTAAAAAGGCCCGTGAACAAACATTTTCGAAAACCAAAGGTAATTACCCGGCACCAGGCATGATTATCGATGTTATCGAAACGGGTTTAAATGAGGGGATGAGAGCAGGGCTTCAGGCCGAGGCTGATGCG
>Ga0208204_100359_pt1 | contig 11954 bp, 13 predicted proteins | sample DeeseametaMP2252_FD_184173 | JGI IMG/M metagenome (GOLD analysis project Ga0208204, IMG submission 184173) | Marine microbial communities from the Deep Pacific Ocean - MP2252 (SPAdes) | ecosystem: Environmental > Aquatic > Marine > Oceanic | place: West of El Salvador, Pacific Ocean | collected...
GGAACCAGCAGTGCCACGCCAATGAACACAGTGATCGCACTAAAAAAGTCCTGCCATACCAGGCGGATTTTTTCGAAAAACGGTTCGATGAGTACAGTAATCACCGGGAAGGTAAATAGCGCAATCATGCCTACAGCAACACCGGCATACTGCATGGCGGCAAAATAAGTCACCCAATGCACCGCCATCAATACGCCCAGTAACAGCGCGATACCGTAGTCTTTTTTATTATTCAGCGCAAAGGTTTCGCCAGCGAAGCGCATGAACAGAGCAAGGCTGATACAGGCGAAAACCGAGCGCCCGAAAGTAATATCGGTAGCGCTCAGCGGAATGATGTTTGAAAAGAGGCCGGTGCCTCCCAACAGGATAACGGTAATATGAAGCGTTATCAGGCTTCGCTTGACAGGATCCATGCTTAAGCGGATTTGCCTGCCTTCGCGTAACCAAATACTTCACCAAGACGGGTAGTCATACCCGGCTCCATATCTTCGAAATCAATGGCGTCTTTTTCGAAACACACCACGATGGTTGAACCTAATTTAAAACGACCCATTTCGTCGCCTTTCGCCAGTGTAACGGCTGCTTCATCGTCGTACTGCCAGTGCTGCACGTTTTGACCTGCAGGCGGTGTTACGGTGCCAGACCACACGGTTTCTATGCTGGCAACAATGGTTGCACCCACCAGCACCATAGCCATCTTACCCACTGGGGTATCAAACAAAGCAACCACGCGTTCGTTACGGGCGAACAGACCAGGAACATTTTCTGCTGTCAGTGGGTTCACTGAGAACAGTTCACCGGGTACGTACACCATATCGGTCAGCGTGCCTTCAACAGGCATGTGAATGCGGTGGTAATCTTTCGGTGAAAGATAGATGGTGGCGAACTTACCGTTTTTGAACTGCTTAGCCAGTTCAGGTTTACCGCCGAGCAGGGTAGTCAGACTGTAGTCGTGACCTTTTGCCTGAAAAATGCTGTCTTGGCGGATATCGCCAAATTGACTCACTGCGCCGTCTACGGCTTGAATGATAACGTCATCGCTTTCAGCAATAGTACGAACTTCCGGCTTCAACTGACGGGTAAAGAATTCGTTGAAGGTTTTATAGTGCTCAGGATGCGGGTACAGCGCCTCGCTCATATCAACGTTATATTTCTTGATGAAGAATTTGATAAACGCCGTTGTAACGCCACCGGCCTCAGCTGCGGCAAACTTGCCAACCAGGCGGGATAAAAGATGCTTGGGCAAAATATATTGTAGGTTAACCTTGAACCAGTCCAGCACGGGCACTCCGAAAAATAATAGTTATCTAGTTTCTGTCGCGTGGGATTGTACACCAGGTTGTTAACAAGTGGATGCACTTTCCCGTTATTGACCATCAGTGTTTGATATAAGCGGAAAAGGAAAAAGGATTAAAAAACGGCGTTCGCTAGTACTGGGGTGGGTGCCGTGAACTGCAAGCCCTTCTAGACAGGGGACGGTGTTGCCTTCGTGAACACGGCGTAAACCCATCCATGGGGCCTCGGCTGCCGCATCCCTGCGGCAGACGGTTCACTCAGGCAACACCGTCCCCTATCCGCGGGCTTGCCGTTTCCGGCACCATTCTTTTCTAATCTATACGCCGTGTTCACGAAGGCAACCCCCACCCCGGCTAGAAGGGCTTACATTACAGATTCCGACCACCGTTATCAGAACGGATTGGTATAGCTGGGGCGCTGTTCATCCATGGTGGCGAGGATTCGATGGTAGCTGTCGAAGCGGGCGATGCTGATTTTGCCTTCTTCCACAGCTTCGCGAATAAGGCATCCAGGATCGTTCATATGCTTGCAGTCACGAAATTTACAGCCACCCAGATAGTCGCGGAATTCCACAAAGCCCCAGGTGATTTGTTCCACTGGCATGTGCCAGAGGCTGAATTCCCGTACGCCCGGCGAGTCAATGAGGTCGCCGCCTTCAGGGAAGTGCAATAGTTTCGCAGCCGTGGTGGTGTGTTGACCTAAGCCAGAGTTATCGGAGATTTCGCCAACCAGTTCATCGGCATCAGGCAATACCTGGTTAATGATGCTCGACTTACCTACACCGGACTGACCTACAAACACGCTGACTTTGTCGTTCAGGCAGGCTTTAAGATCATCAAGGCCATCACTGCGCTTACAACTGGTATAAATCAGCGAGTAGCCAAGTTCTTCGTAAACCGCGAGCTGGGCTTTCACACTTTCAAATTCTTCATCACTGAGCAATTCGATTTTGTTCAGGATTAGGATCGGTGGAATGCCAATTTCTTCACAGGCCACCAGATAGCGGTCGATGATGTTCGTCGACAGTTCTGGTTTTACCGCACTGACTACAATGATCTGATCAATATTCGCAGCAATGGGTTTTACACCATCATAATAATCGGGACGTGTGAGTACGGAACGACGGTCCTGTACAATTTCGATAACGCCGCTAACACCGCTGTCGTTATCGTCACCGGCGTCAAACAGCACGTCGTCACCGCATACCACGGATTCGATGGTACGGCGGATATGGCAGCGGGAAACATTACCTTGTTGATCTTCAACATCGGCATGCTTACCAAAGCGACCAACAACCCGGCCGGGGATCAGTTTACTGGCATCAATCGCGTTTTTCTGATTGCCGCCCTTATCATTTAGACGGCGGGCGCGGTTGGCTGCAACCTGTCGCTTCTGCCGTTGTGTCAGTTTCGGTTTTTTTGCCACGATTTCCTGCAAAGTTAACGTATACTTGGCCAATGATACCGTGTGTCTGGCCGCTGTGCCATGTTAAAGACGAGGAAACTAGAATGACAAAAAGCGATACCAATCTGGTGTGGATTGATATGGAGATGACAGGACTCGACCCGGAAACCTGTAAAGTGCTGGAAATTGCCACTATTGTAACCGACGCGCAATTAAACGTTCTGGCTGAAGGTCCGGTTATCGCTGTTCATCAACCAGACGCAATCTTAGATGGTATGGATGAGTGGTGCACACGTGTTCACGGTAACAGTGGATTAACCGAACGCTGCCGCGCCAGTTCTGTGGGTGAAGCTGAAGCTGCTCGCCAGACTATTGCTTTTTTGAGTGAGTACGTTGATGCGGGTAAATCGCCCCTATGCGGCAACACCATTGGTCAGGATCGCCGCTTTATGGTGAAGTATATGCCGGAGTTGGAAGCGTACTTCCATTATCGCAGCATCGACGTGAGCACAATTAAAGAACTGGTAAAACGCTGGCAGCCAGAACTACTCGACGGATTTACTAAAAAAGGCGTGCATCTGGCACTCGACGATATCCGTGAGTCTATCGCGGAATTGCAGTACTATCGTGAAAAGGTGTTTGCTATTTAAGCAAACAATCCACTTTCTGCAAAAAAAATCAAAATAGGTGTTGCGCATTGCCAATATTTTTGTAAAATGCGCACCACTTTCGAGAAGGGCACAGCCTCTTACCGGAAGTTGACTGAAAATTTGTTATGCGGGAATAGCTCAGTTGGTAGAGCACGACCTTGCCAAGGTCGGGGTCGCGAGTTCGAATCTCGTTTCCCGCTCCAAATTCTCCTTCAGTCGTACCAATCTTTACGCGGGAATAGCTCAGTTGGTAGAGCATGTACCTCGTCACGAAGTGATTGCCAATCTCCGGCAAGTCGTGATGACTACAAACTACCTACTTAGTCACACACCCAGTAAGTATGCGGGAATAGCTCAGTTGGTAGAGCACGACCTTGCCAAGGTCGGGGTCGCGAGTTCGAATCTCGTTTCCCGCTCCAATCTCTTTTGTAATACCTCTTAAAATTCATCGAAGTTACACTGCATTATCCAGTTGGCTTTTACGCTATTGGCATGTTTCTGTTGTTATCACCGGTCTGTATATCGCGTATTTGTGCTGGGTTCAGACATGCAATTAGATTAATATAAATAAAGTAGCGCGTATCACCGGGACCTGTCAGGTCCTTTTTTTATGTCGTTACACATTGTTAAGCGCTGGCGCAGACCAGTCAGGCGAACTCACAATAACAACGATGGCAGCATTGCAGCTGACCCTTTGAGAGAACAATACTATGGCATCGATGAAGTTTCATAACGCGTTTCGCAAATATCACCGTTGGTTAGGATTTTTCCTGGCAGGCATCATGTTTATTTACGCCGTCAGTGGCGTACTGCTGATATTCCGCACTACAGATTTCCTCAAATACGAACAAACCGAGCAGCATCAGTTGGCCTCGGGCCTGAACGGTGATGCGCTGGGTCAGCAGTTGCGAATGAAGGGCTTCCGTGTTGCTGCTGAGACTGCAGATCGTATTGAGTTTCCAGGTGGATACTACGACAAGCAAACCGGTAACGCCGAAGTCACTAAGAAAGATTATCCGTTGGTGCTTAGCAAGCTGGTGAAATTGCACAAAGCCACCACTAATAGTCCGCTGTTTTTACTTAATATTTTCTTTGGCTTAGGTCTGTTGTTCTTTGTTGTGTCGGCATTTCTGATGTTTCTGCCAAAAGTGCCGGTGTTTAAAGAAGGGCTTAAAATTGCGGGTATCGGCGCAGCGGTCGCACTGTTGGTTGTTATTTTCGGCTCCTAATCGGCAATTTCTCTGAACAGGTTCATCTGGTCGGATGACTTGATTTTGTTCTGACTTCATGTAGTCTTACTGGTCTAACCAGATCATGAAGTCAGAACTATGAGAAAAAATGCCCTCCGTGAATTTGCTTTAAAAGCTAACCGCTTTCCTGCCGGTGTGAGTCGTTGGCTAATGACCACCATGTTCCGCCACAAAGTTAAATTGGCCGGCACGGCGAAGCTCGACATTCTTGGCTCTGATCTCAAATCGGTCACCTTTAACGTTAAAAATCGCAAAAAAGTCCAAAACCATATTGGAAGTGTTCATGCGGCTGCTATGGCATTGCTAGCCGAATCGGCAACGGGCTTTATTGTTGGCGTGAACTTACCCGGTGATAAGCTGCCGCTAATCAAATCGATGAACCTCCAATACGTTAAGCGAGCGCAAGGTGATATGCAGGCTGAGGCGATGCTTACTGATGAACAAATTGCACTCATGCACTCGCAAGAGAAAGGGGAAGTGATGGTTGCGGTTAAAGTGACTGACGAAAATGGCATCGAACCGGTGATTTGTGAGATGTGCTGGGCCTGGATCCCGCACAAAAAATGACAGTTAAATGAAGATATTCCTAAAAGCGGCTTTTGCCGCTTTTTTTGTTTGACATCTGTGGCTATAAAATCTATTTCTTGTGTAGCGTGTTCACGCATTTTTTATTGTAGTTTTTCACACCCGCTGAAAGGCAGGTAGTCGACATCGTTAAGCATATTTTCAAACAGGTTTTATTATGACCAACGAATCTCGTGAAAGTCTGGTGAAGAAGCCATTCATGGACAAAAGAAATTATCCGTATGGTTTTGCGCGCTCGGGTGATTTTTCGATAAAAGAAGCGAAAATTCTGTCCGAAAGTGGTAGTGTGATCGCCGCACTGGTTGATGGCAAAATTGCGCCGGAAACCGATCAAGATATGCGTTATATTGCAGTGGCGCATGGTCAGGTAGAGCCAGAATCTTCAGAAGAGAAAGTCTGGCTGAAATATCAGAAACGAATTAACCGTCCAAAAGCCGCTTCTATTTATGGCTCCAAGAAACTCGCTTTGGTTGATTCGGATGATGATAATAATTCGTCGAATGACGACGACATTGTCATCGATGACGATTAAGTACTAAAAATGCGGCTTAATATCCTATATTTGGCCGCAATTTAACCTATTTGCGGATATTCATCCTATTTATTCTATATATTGGGATACATATCTCACTTTTGTCGATTTTTTTGTTTAATCTTTCTAACTCCTTCGTTATAGTCCGCGCTACGGTATAATCCGCACACAATTTAAGAAAGGTTTCGAGACACAAATCCAATAAAACAGGAGATTTGACTGTGAAAATGATGTCAGGCGCTGCCATGGTGGTTGAAGCGCTAAAAGATGTGGGAGTCACACATGTATTCGGTTACCCCGGTGGTGCCGTACTCGACATTTATGATGCGCTGTTTGCGCAGGATAGTGTCAAGCATGTCCTCGTACGTCACGAACAGGCGGCCGCCCACATGGCGGATGGTTATGCACGTTCAACTGGCAAAACCGGCACAGTCCTCGTCACTTCAGGTCCAGGTGCAACGAATACCATTACCGGTATTGCCACAGCCTACATGGATTCTATTCCGATGGTTGTGTTGTCTGGCCAGGTGCCTTCTTCGCTGATTGGTGAAGACGCCTTCCAGGAAACTGACATGGTGGGTTGCTCGCGCCCAATTGTTAAGCACAGTTTTCTGGTTAAACGTGCCGTAGATATCCCTGAAGCCATCGCTAAGGCTTACTACATCGCTAATTCTGGCCGTCCGGGTCCGGTTGTAGTGGATTTACCAAAAGATATCGTTAACGTTCAGGAATCACATCCGTATGTTTTCCCTGAATCCGTTGCAATGCGTTCATATAACCCAACTGAAAAGGGTCATATGAAGCAAATTAAGAAAGCTGTCGCGTCGATGCTGAAAGCTGAGCGTCCAGTGATGTATGTAGGCGGCGGTGCTGTTGCCTGTGACGCGTCTGGTAAAGTAATTGAACTGGCTGAAAAGCTGAATGCACCGGTAACCTGTACCTTAATGGGTTTGGGCGCCATGCCAGGCACACACGAACAGTTCGTGGGTATGCTGGGCATGCACGGTACGCTGGAAGCCAACAAAACCATGCACAACTCAGACTGCATCATTGCGCTGGGTGCACGTTTTGACGACCGCGTAACAAATAACGTTTCTAAGTTCTGTCCACACGCTGAAATTATTCACGTAGATATCGATCCCGCGTCGATTTCTAAAACCGTGAATGCGCACATTCCGGTGGTTGGAAGCGTAGATAAAGTGTTAGATCAAATCCTTGAGCAACTGGCTGAGAAAGATTTCTCTGGTCAGAAAGAAAAGCTCAGCGACTGGTGGCAGCAAATTACTCAGTGGCGCAAGCGCGAATGTCTGAAGTTCGAGCAGGGCGATACGGTAATTAAACCACAGAAGGTTATTGAAGCGCTGTATAAGCACACCAATGGTGATGCTTATGTGAGCTCAGACGTTGGCCAACACCAGATGTTTGCTGCGCTGTATTATCCGTACAAGAAGCCTCGTCAGTGGATCAACTCTGGTGGCCTGGGCACCATGGGCTTTGGTTTACCTGCTGCCATGGGCGTACAGTTTGCGCATCCTGATGCCGTGTCTGTTTGTGTTACCGGCGACGGTAGTATTCAGATGAATATTCAGGAGCTCGCTACCTGTTTGCAGTACAACCTGCCAGTTAAGATTATTTCTCTGAACAACCGCGCACTGGGCATGGTTCGTCAGTGGCAGGACATGATTTATAAAGGTCGCCACTCACATTCTTACATGGATTCAATGCCGGACTTCGTGAAGTTGGCAGAAGCTTACGGTCACGTGGGCATTAAAGTGGATCGCCTCGATGAACTCGACGCCGCGATGGAAAAATGTTTCAGCTATACCGACAGACTGGTATTCATGGACATTGCAGTAGACCAGAACGAGCACGTCTATCCGATGCAGGTTAAATTCGGAGCAATGGACGACATGCGCCTGAGCAAAACGGAGCGAACCTAATGAAAAGAATTATATCTGTACTTATGGAAAACGCGCCGGGCGCACTGTCACGTATCGTGGGTGTTTTCTCTCAACGTGGTTATAACGTAGATTCGCTGTGTGTAGCGCCTACTGATGACCCAAGCCTGTCACGTTTGACTATCATGACCCACGGTGATGATAAGGTTATTGAGCAAATTACTAAGCAGGTAAACAAGCTTATTGATGTGCTTAAAGTTGTTGATTTAACAGACGGTGCGCACGTTGAGCGAGAACTGATGCTGATTAAGGTCGCTACCCGCACCGATGCCATCCGTGCAGAAGTGAAGCGCACCAGCGACATTTTCCGTGGCAGCATTATTGATGTGAACGGCAGCAACTACACGATCGAACTGACCGGTACCTCCGACAAGTTAGATGCATTCGCATCGACCATGGCGGAATGTGCGGAGATCATCGAATCTTCACGTACTGGCGTATGTGGTCTGGCTCGTGGTGAACGTGCGTTAAGACCATAAAACCAGCTTCACAGCAGATGAAAACCGGCTTTCTCAAGCCGGTTTTTTTATACCTGGCGTTTAGGTGCCGCGTCCATAATAAACTTCTACGCGCATAGCCAATCCCCAGGATGGTTTAAAATCTTCATCTCTGAGCCACAACACAAAGGGCTCGATTTCATAGAAAAGCCAATCCCGTGTTGGGTTAGTACGGTATTTGAAGCTGGCGTACACTTCTTTAAGTTCGTCGTCAGGTCTTTTCATACCTTCAGTGAACAAGGTGTAAATGGCGGCTGATTGTGTGGTGAGCGGTTGTAAGTATTGGAGTTCATGGCGCCACAGCCATTCGTGATGTTCGTCACGATAGTAATAGCGGTTGTTGAAACGAAAAACGTGATCTTCATCGCTTAAGTACTGAAAGGTTGCGCCAATCTCAGCACCAAGTTGATCACGGTTGTAGTAATAGGTTTCAGCATCGTAAAACAGACCCAAATTGTCATTGATGGGCGCCACGTCTTGATAACGGGCCTTGGCATAAATTTGCCCCCGTCTGCCAGTACCAAGACGGTATGACATTCTGGAATTGTCACTGGTGCGGTAGCGTAAGGCGATAGTGGTATTGTCGCGATTCCGCTGAATCGGGTCGCGGGCTGCTCTGATGGTGGTTTCGTTATCGGTATCTTCGTTATCACTGAGAACCAGGTCTACCCGATCCTGTAATGCCGGCAGTTTTACCCGTACGCGAAAACGTAACTCCATATCGTCAAGCTGTCTGGAGCGAGGTTCCCAGCCAAGACTGACCCTGCCAGATGCCCTGGCATCTTTATACGCGTCGTTACCTTCAAGTGCGAAGAAGCTGTCGAGCTGTCCGGCGGTATAATCCATTGAAGACGTGAGCTTTTGCTGCCAGTCATCTATCCATAATTGCTCGTCTTGTACGTCAGCCTGAGAGGTTGATGCGGTGTCGGGCCGCTCAACGTCAGTGGCGCTTACGCTTGCCATTGCAGTTCCTACAAGCAGAACTAAACACGACATAAATTGTCTCTGTTGTTATCCCTGTAATTTAAGCATGAAGCGAAAAGTGCTTGCCGTCAAAGCTTTGTAAGGGATTAATTTGTTTGCTGTAGGTATAAAAACGTAAAGATGAAACGGTTCACCTCACAATTGAAAATAATGTCGTGAAAGGTTCTTATTGCGGTGGCATACTGTACGCCTTGATGTAAAGGAGATTTTTATGGGTGGAATTAGTATTTGGCAGTTGCTGATTGTTTTAGTAATTGTTGTTCTGTTATTTGGTACCAAGCGTTTAAAGAGTATCGGTTCTGATCTTGGTGGTGCCGTAAAAGGTTTTAAAAAGGCAGTGACAGACGAAGAATCTGATGCTGACTTTACACAGGAAAAGCGCGTAGAAGAAAAAACTGACGCGAAGTCTGTGCAAGCAGAAACCAAGGCAGACGTTAAAGAAAAATCCTAATGTTTGACATTGGCTTTTGGGAACTACTGGTGATTGGAGTGTTGGCGCTCCTGATACTGGGGCCTGAGCGGCTTCCTGGTGCAATGCGCTCCACCATCAAAAGTGTACGAAGCGTACGTAACATGGCAACCGGCTTTAAACAGGAAGTTGAGCATCAGTTACGTGTCCATGAACTGCATGAAAATCTGAAAAAGGCTGAGCAACAGGGCCTCAAAGATTTATCGCCGGAATTGAAAGAAAGCGTTGATGAACTTAAAGACGCTGCTAAGTCCGTGCAGGAACCTTATAAAAAGAAGTAAATGTCTGACGCTAACTCTCTCATTTCGCACCTCATAGAGCTGCGTAGTCGCGTATTGCGCGCACTGGCAAGTGTCTTGTTGGTGTTTCTTTGTCTGGCTTATTTTGCCCAGGATCTCTACCGTCTGTTAGCCGATCCTCTTCTGGCAACCATGCCGGAAAACGCTTCGATGATTGCAACGGATGTAGCATCACCGTTTTTCGCACCGTTTAAGCTCACCTTGGTGCTGTCGTTTTTCATTGCTATCCCTTATGTGTTGTATCAAGTCTGGGCATTTGTGGCACCGGGGTTGTACAAAAATGAAAAGCGGTTAGTGGCCCCCTTGTTGTTTTCCAGCACGATGTTGTTTTATGCCGGTATGGCGTTTGCCTATTTCGTCGTATTCCCCATTGCCTTTGCATTCTTTAACAGCGTGGCCCCTGAAGGGGTGACTGTGAGTACAGATATCTCCAGTTACCTGAACTTCGTACTAAAATTATTCTTTGCATTTGGGGTGTCGTTTGAGATCCCTATTGCCATTATTTTACTGTGCTGGACGGGCGTTACTGATGCCAAAACCTTACGAGAGAAACGTCCTTATGTGGTCGTTGCTGCGTTCGTGGTGGGTATGTTACTCACGCCGCCCGATGTCATTTCTCAAACGTTACTGGCTATTCCAATGTGGATCTTGTTTGAGGTGGGCGTAATTTTCGGCGCGTTCTATGCGGGCAAAGCTGACCGCGATGAAGATGACGAAGAAGAAAGCACCTCTGGCTCAGCATAAGTTTCGCAAGCAAAACGCCTAATATTTTGATGACAGAATAAGGAATAACAATGAAAAACACCGTCCGCATTGCTGGCGCCGTATTACTGACCATCGTATCGTCTGCTTCTCAGGCTGAAACTGTTGTTGAAGCCATGCAGGAATGTCGCAATGAAAGTAATGATCTGAAACGTTTGATCTGCTTTGACAACGTAGCAGAGTCAATGAACATTTTTGCTGGTGCTGACCAGTCCGTCGACGATGTGGCTAACGCAAGGCCAGCTCAGGCTCCGGTTGTGGCGGCTACAAGTGCCCCCGCTAGCAGCAACACGCAAGCTGCCAGTGCGCCGCAGCAAGGCCCAACATTCGGCATGGAAATGAATACCGAAAGTTTGCAAAAATCCATGTCTGCCACTGTGACCGAAGTGTCTAGCTCGCCGCGAGGTGATTTCATCATTACGTTAGATAACGGCATGGTATGGCGTCAAAACGGTGAATCAGCGAACTATAAAATGAAAGTTGGCGATGGCATCACCATTGAGCGTGGCTTTATGAACGCGTTTTACCTCACTAAAGAGGGCCGAAGTGGCCGCGTAAACGTTCGCCGAATTAAGTAACGTGAAGTGGTTCGACGCTGGCGTGAATCTGCTCGATGGGCGATTCAACGCTGAAGAGGTAATCGCTCGTTCTGTTTATGCTGGCGTTGATAAACTCTGTGCAATTACCACCGAACCCGCCGAGTGGGACGCAGCCCGTGCGTTGCATATCCGTTTCCCTGAACATGTTGTTTATACCATTGGTTGTCACCCACATAACGCGAAGGTAATGACGGACGATGATTTTGTCAGGCTAGAAGATTATCTTGGTGGTGAAGGTGTTGTGGCCGTTGGCGAATGCGGGCTCGATTTCAATCGCGATTTTTCACCTAGAGACGTGCAAGAACGGGTTTTCCGCAGGCAGTTACAGATTGCTGTAAAGCATCAAATGCCCGTTTATCTTCACGAAAGAGACGCCCATGCTCTTCAGCTTAGGTGTTTGGATGAAGATGCGGCTGGGGTAAAGGGAATCGCGCACTGCTTTACCGGGCAAACCACAGACATGCAGGCCTATTTACAACGTGGACTTCATATCGGCATTACCGGCTGGGTTTGTGACCCGAAACGCGGAGAGGCGCTTCGCGAAGCGGTGAAATCACTGCCGCTGGAAAAATTAATTGTAGAAACTGACGCGCCGTACCTGTTTCCAAAACATCATCGTCCTCGGGCACGAAATAATGAGCCCGCTTTTCTGCCGTCAATTGGCTGTTA
>Ga0208204_100361_pt1 | contig 11813 bp, 10 predicted proteins | sample DeeseametaMP2252_FD_184173 | JGI IMG/M metagenome (GOLD analysis project Ga0208204, IMG submission 184173) | Marine microbial communities from the Deep Pacific Ocean - MP2252 (SPAdes) | ecosystem: Environmental > Aquatic > Marine > Oceanic | place: West of El Salvador, Pacific Ocean | collected...
AGTTGAAAATACACTTAAACATTATGGAGAGCTTGAAGAAAAAATTGAGCAATACCTGACTAATTGGAAAGTAAATAGACTCTCCAAAGTCGATCACACAGTGCTTCTTTTGGCTTTTTCAGAATTAATGTATCATAAGGACACACCTCCAAAAGTGGTTATTAATGAGTTTGTTGAGCTTGCTAAAAAATATGGGGCCAAAGAATCCGCATCTTTTGTAAATGGCGTGATCGACAAGTTTGCGAAAAGCGAGATTTTATAAGTGAGCGACTCTGGGATTGAATTTTTATCACAACTGATTACCCCGAACACATGCGGAATCGTATGGCTGACGGATGATCTTTTGGATTATGAAACTCCTGGAGCATATGAAGTTAACTATCTGCTTAATGGCTCTCTTACGAGATCTCTTGCAGAGAAAGATCACGAAGATAAATTTAGCACCAATTTTTTTCTAGGCGACAGTTTTGGGAAACCATTTTTTGTCGCCCATACCGTTATAAAAAGCAAAGATGATTTTAAGCTCGTCTATGAACCGCTTAATGTTGCCACACCTTTCATGCGAGAAGGCTCTCAAGTTTACATCTTGAACAGAAGTAAAAACACGGCAAACATTAATGTGCTAAAAGAACTTAAGAACAAACACAAAAATGTCACATTTGAACACCTCACAATATAGGAGAACACTTATGCAAATTTTGATTGCTTTACTTCTGACAATGGCAAATGTTTATGCTGAAGATTGCTCTTTTACAACTGACTCATCTAAATTCGATGTTAGCTGGGAAGCTTATAAAACACCTGCGAAGATTGGTGTTGGCGGAAACTTCAAAAGCCTGGGAATTCAAAAAGCAAAGACCAGCTCTTCAAACCTACAAGATCTTTTTGAAGGGGTTGAGTTTGGGATTGAAACATCATCGGTAAACACAAATAACGCTCCAAGAGACAAAAAAATTCACAAGTTCTTCTTCCAAAACGTTGAGAAGCTTGAAGGTAAAGTTTTAGAGGCTGACGACTCGTCAATGTTGATTTCACTAAAGATGAATGGAGTCCAAAAGGAAATCCCTTTAACTGGCGGAATTGATCAGAATGGAACTTACTCTATGAGCGGAACAATCGATGTGTTTGACTTTAATATGATGACGCATCTAAAGGGCATTACAGAGGCCTGCAAGGCCCTTCACGCAGGAAAGACATGGAATGATGTAAACATTAAGTTCACTGTCCCTGTTACAAAAACATGTAAGTAGAATTTCAAACTTGCTCTGGCATAATCAAGCATGCCAGAGCTGTGGACTTGTTACAGGTCTACAAACCTATCCTCATTGAACAGCTCGGGATCCCTTGGTAGATTCAAAATCTTGGCCTCTTTTTGCTCAGAAGCTCCATCAGTACTTCCATGGGACTTTCCAGATACAACGCTCAATAACTCTTCTATGGCACTATTTAATTCCTCGGCCTGGACATTTAGTTTTTCAGCATTTTGAGAGGAAGATCTAGCTATGTCAGAATTTTGATGAGTGGTCGAATCAAGCTGCTGCATGGCCTTTGTAACCTCTTGCACACCTTGGGATTGTTCATGAGAAGCAGAAGCAATTTCAGCGACCATTTCATTTACAGAGTTAACATTTAAAAGGATTTCTTCCAGAACTTCATTACATTCATTAGCTGTCTTTGTTCCGTTTTCAACTTTCACCTTACTTTCCTTAATTAAGTTACCCACCTGTTTTTTAGCACTTTCGACGACTTCATTTACATTTTTAATTGAAGATTCGAGCATTTCTGTAATTTCCAAAGCGGCCTTTCCAGACATTGCGGCAAGATTTCCAACTTCTTCGGCCACCACTGCAAATCCTTTTCCATGCTCACCGGCTCTAGCAGCCTCAACAGAAGCGTTAAAGGACAATAGCTTAGTCTGAAAAACTATATCATTAATGACTTTAGTCTTCTCCCCAATCTCATTGATTACCTCTACAACTTTTGAGAAGTCTTTATTGTTCTTTTCCATTGCCACAACTACATCGTCATTCCCTTTAGAGATTTCTGTAATGGATTCGATCATGGCCTGAACTGCACTCTTTCCTCGCATTGCAACTTCAGTGGAATTTGCTGAAACCTGTGTCGACCTTTCAGCGGACTCTGAGTTTCTCTGAATCATAGAGCTAATCTCATCAATAGATGAGACTGTCTCTTGAAGTGAGGCGGCTGAATCGGAAGCTGCAACACTAAGTTTCGAGCTACTCTCCAATAAAGACTGACTGCTACCGGCAACTTCATCGGCAGTACCTGAAAGTTTCTGTGACAGGTCTTGAATAGTTTTGGTCAATCGACTTGAAAAGAATAGGCCTTGAAGCAATGATAATAAAATTGTTAGAGCGACAACTCCTATCACAATATATCTTACAAGCTCGCCCTCTCTCTGGGCCTCAATCACGGCATTTGAAGTCTTCTTACTCTGAAGTGCTACAAATTTTTCAGCAACACTCATCCAAGCTTTTGCCTTAACAGGACAAATAGTGCGAATCATATGCGCCCCCTTAACAAGGCTTTCCTCAGAAGGATTTTGATACTGTGATAAAAGGTCTTTACCAAACGTTAAAAAATTCTCCCATTCCCTATCCAGATCTTTAACGAGAAGCTTTTCTTCCTCAGAGAACTCCAGGTTATTAAACTTACTCTTCTCTTCAAGAAAAGACTGTATTGCGGCTTTAGTCTCACTAATATACTTATCTTGTATTTCTTCACTGTTCCCTATTACGGCCAAACTTCTAACTTTGATTCTTATTAGCCTAAACTTTGCAACCATTCTTGAGGCAACTTCTACCTTTGGAAATTGCTCAGTCGAAACTTCTCTATACTTCGATGCGACACCTTCTAGACTCAGAACAGCATATAGAAGTACACCTGAGAACAAAAGACATGTCATTACGGTTTGAAGAATTAATTTTTTTTGTAACCCTAGTGCTTTAAACTTCAACATTAAAAACCCCTTCAATTTAGTAGAACTATTTGATCGGTATTAATAATATATTCCTAATACAATCTGTTAAGATTTATTTAATTTTTACAAAGAGCAAACAAAACCTTCATAAAGCATTAAAATCAAGCATTTATAGGCTCTTTAAGATTTTAGCATGATATTAATCATGAAATATTTCACTTAGATACTGCGGAATCGCTTAAGGTATCAAGAGGATTTAGTTGAAACATGCCCCCAAAAGAGGGCATGTTAAATATTGAATTTATTAGTAATTAAGAAGGTCCCTAGCGGCGTCTTCAATCTTCTGAGCATTTGGTAGAATTGCTTTTTCAAGAATTCTATTAAATCCTACTGGAGTGAACGGAGATCCGATTCTTCTTACAGGAGCATCCAGTTCTTCAAAGGCGATCTCATTGATTGTGGCTACGATTTCTCCACCAAAGCCAGAGAACACCTTATCTTCGTGCGCAACTAAAACTCTGTGAGTCTTTTTAACCGTTTCATAGATCGCATCAGTATCAAGTGGATTCAAACTTCTAAGATCTAGAACTTCTACATCATAGCCATCTTCGGCAAGTTTTTCAGCAGCCTCAAGTGAGTGGTGAACAGTGTTGCCAAAAGTTATAATTGAAAGATCTTTTCCTTCCCTTCTAAGCCTTGCTTTACCGAATGGAACCTCAAACCCCTCAGGTACAACACTCATAGCATATTTAGCGTTGTAACAAGTCTTTGGCTCTAGATAAAGGATTGGACCTCTACTTCTCATTGCTGTTCTAAGCATGCCTGCAGCGTCATCCGCAAATGCAGGGTAAACAACTCTTAGACCTGGGAATGTTGTTAAAACAGACTCAATAGTTTGAGAGTGGTATAGACCTCCACCGATGTATCCACCAGAAGCAAGTCTAATAACAACGTTTGGAGCAAAAGCTCCGTTTGATCTCCAATAATCATGGGAGCATTCAACTAGTTGTTCCATTGCTGGCCAGAAGTAATCGGCAAACTCAGCACCTTCAACAACAATTCTAATTTTCTCATCAAAACGACTCATGCCGTTTGCTGTTCCAACAATAAAGTCCTCAGCTATTGGAGCATTGAATACTCTTGATTTGCCAAATTCTTGCTGCATACCTTTGGAAACGTTGAAGATACCACCCTTGTCACCATTGGCCATATCTTGTCCCCAAATATAAGTGTCTGGGTTGTGTCTAAACTCTTCTTTAAGTGTTGTGTTAAGAGCTGTGATGTACTTTATTGGCTCACCGTCTTCATTGTGAGTGCCATCACCAAACTTGTCTCCAGGGTATGCCTCAGGAACAACAAAGTCATAAATTGATTCTGGATCAGGGTTTGGAGCTTTAACTCCGGCCTTGTGAGCATCCATTAGTACTTCTTTACATTCTTTTTCTATCTTTTCGATGTCTTTCTCAGTAAAGATTCCCTCTTTAATTAAAGACTTTTTAAAAGCAGGGATTGGATCTTGAGCTTTTGCTTCAGCTCTTTCTTTCTCATCTCTATATAGCTCGTGCTTGTCGGAGTTTGAGTGATTGCCAATTCTCACACACTGAGCGTGAACAATTACAGGCTCACTTTTCTCCATTGCGTGTTTTTTAGCGGCAAGCATTGCGTTCATTGAATCAAATGGGTCTTTCCCATCACAATGAATGATTTGAAGATTTTTAAATCCAGAGAAGTTGTCTGCAACAAATTCGTTCGCAGTTTGGTCACGCTTTGGAACAGAGATTCCATAACCATTATCTTGGAATACAAAAATAACTGGCAGTTTCTCATTTGAAGCACCATTGATTGCTTCATAACAGTAACCTTCAGAAACAGAAGACTCTCCTTGAGAAGAGATAGAAACGCCTTTGTGCTTGTAAGTCTTCATACCTCTACCAACACCCACTGCGTGAAGAGTGTGGTTACCTGTACATGAAGATACGTTATGAATGTTCCATTCTGGCTTTGCAAAGTGATTAGACATGTGACGTCCACCACTAGCTAGGTCGTCCTTCTTAGAAAGGCCGTTTAAAATAATCTCCTCAGCTGTAAGTCCAGCACTGAGTGCAGTCAGCATATCTCTATAATAAGGAAACAAGTGATCCGTTTCCTTATCAAATACTTGTCCAATAGCGAGTTGAATACCGTCATGCCCAGCATATGGTGCGTGGTAAGACCACCCTAATGCCTGTTTCAAATAATTGGGAGCTCTCTCATCCAACATTCTTCCCAGCGTTAACAGTTTCAACCACTTTTCCAACGTCTTCTTATCTGTTTTCTTAAGACTATGAGTTTTAGCCACTTTCATGCGCTTCCCCTAATTCTAATGATTTTATGAACTTAAAGGTCCACTTAATATCATAATTAATCGTTATATCAAAAATTTATTAAGATATATTACTCGGAAAGTTGAATATCAACCTTTAATTGCTATAAAAAATCAGCCACTTAACTAAGGTTAATTACAAATGCTAAATGTGCGCCGAGACAAAATAGTACAATTTTTAATTATTCCCCCCATCTCCCTCCAAAATAGGCCGGCATTCACCTTGCATTTTCTTAAGTTGAGGAGGAAATATGGAGAACATAGAACAGCCATTTGAACAAGAAGACTTTCCCTATGAGGATAAGGAATATGAGAGAGTTGAAGACTTGATCATGTGGGAGCACCATCAAATCGAAGACAAACTCGTACGTGCGATTTCAGGAGAAGGACTTTCTGTTAACGAAAGACGTGATTTGTTCAACGATGTAAAAAAAGAAATCCTCCACCACATGAACGCTGAAGAGTACACCTACTATCAAGAAATCCCGGGTGTAAATGATGTGTCCAAGGAACAAATCAGAGAAAGTAAACAAGAGCACCATCAGATAAAACTTATCATGAGTGAACTCGATGACGTGGCGGTGGAAAACCCCGATTGGAAAGCAAAACTCCAAGTTTTATGTGAGGACATAAAGCACCACCACCGCGAGGAAGAAGAGGAATTTTTGGAGCACACCAAGGAAGAGTGGAGCGACGAAAAGTCCCAAAAGATTTGCCAAAATTTTTTAAAGGCAAAGAAAAAAGCCAATTTCTAGCTGGCGGCCGGGACAACTCAAGGCAGAGAACTCCCGGCCTTTATTTCGACTAAATCCGAAAGAACTCTCACCATAAATTTGCTGGCCTTGACGTTGACCGAGTAAGGATCGGCACGCAGCTCAATCCTTCGCTCAACTATCTTATATAACCCAGTCGGGTGAAATACTTCCAATTCGTTAGATTTACCTATTCTTTTAAACCTCATTTCTATGATTTGAGACCTAATTGTGTCCGCATACCATTGCATTGATTTCTGTGGATCTCTATTCTCAGAGTTAACCTCAAAAACAGAAGTTTTAAGAAACCTGGACATGAACCCAAGGCAAAATACCCCATAAATTATTCCCGATACACAGGCCATAACCATGGCCTCTCTGAAGGAATAGAAGATGGACAGGCCTGCGAAAAAAATCACAAATCCAATCAAAGTGCCTATTATGAAATACTTGAGTGCTCTGTACATACAATCACCTCGGTCCAGAACCAGAATTTATCAATTTTTTCAGAAAAAGTGTCGATAAAGCGCTTATATATTGTTAATTTGCGCGTAAGTTGAATACTCATAAAATGGAGAATGCGATGTCTAAGAAAACTATAGGTGAACAATATCTAGAGGATGCTCGAATCGAACAGGCACAAAAGCTTATTCAAGAGGCCCTTGCGGAGCATTCAAGCAAAATAACAGGGGTTAAAGGCAGTGATCCTGAGCTTGTTGAAGAATACGAAAAGACTCTAAAGGAGTTTAGCGAATATAGAGGTGGTAAACTCTTTTACGATTACGTGGGATCAGGAATCGGAAAGGGAGCATTAGTTGAGCTGTGTGACGGTTCTGTAAAGTACGATTTTATTACTGGAATCGGTGTTCACTATTTTGGTCACTCTCACCCGGGTGTTGTTGCTGCTGAAATAAAAGGAAGTGCCACCAACACTACAATGAGTGGAAACCTTCAGCAAAATAGCGACTCGCCAAAGTTATTTAAATTGATTCTAGACCAGGCTAACAAGTACGACGCCGGCTTTGATCACATGTTCATGACTTCTTCAGGGGTTATGGCCGCAGAGAACGCTCTAAAAATGGCATTCCAAAAAAGGGCTCCTGCACATAGAGTTATAGCCTTTGAAAAGTGTTTCATGGGAAGAACTATGGCCGTATCCCAAATTACAGATAAAGCCGCCTATAGAAAGGGACTTCCTCCAACTTTGGCAGTTGATTATATCCCATTCTACGATGAAAATGATCATGAAGGGTCTATCAAAAGAGCAGTATCAATGCTTGAAAAATATTTTATGCGCCACCCAGGTGACTATGCAGCAATGTGTATGGAATTAATTCAAGGAGAAGGTGGCTACTTTGTAGGAAATGAGGAGTTTTTCAAAGCCATTTGCGACACGTGTAAAAAGCATGACGTTTCAGTTATTGTAGACGAGGTTCAAACATTTATGAGAACCAAAGAAATGTTTGCTTTTCAATACTTTAAGCTTGATAAGCATGTAGACTTTGTAAATATTGGGAAGAACTCACAAGTTTGTGCAACTATTTACAGAAATGACCACAAACCTCAGCCGGGGTTAATCAGCCAAACATTTACCTCATCGGGCTCGGCCATCAACGCCGCTTACTATATGATTAATGAGGTTGCTAATGGCGGCTACCTTGGAGATGACGGCAAAATTGAAAAGATTCATGCCAGATTTAAGGCAAATCTAATAAAATTAAATCAGAAGTATCCTGATTTGATCGAGGGACCTTGGGGTATCGGTGCAATGGTGGGTATGACTATCTACAAAGGGGACGCGACCAAGTCTAAGGATTTCACTCTTCAATTATTTAAAAATGGTGTTTTATCATTTATTGCAGGAGCGTCACCAACTAGAGTTAGATTCTTGGTGCCTGCAGGTGGAGTTGAATTAGAAGATATCGACAAGGTTTGCGAGATAATTGAAACAACTTTAAACGAGTGTAAGTAGCAGATGTTTGTAATTAGACCAATTAAAGATAAGGACCTGGCAGGCCTAATGGAGCTTTTAAAAGTTTCAGGCCATGGCCTTACATCTCTTCCAAAAGACGAAGAAATTATTAGGCACAAAATTCTCATATCAGAAAGAAGCGTTGCCCACCGAGGAGATCGTCCCGGTGGTGAGGCGTACTTATTTGTAATGGAGGAACTTTTCACAGGAAAGATTGTTGGCGTTAGCGGAATTATCTCCAAGATCGGAGGTTTCGAGGCCTATTACTTCTATCACCTCAAGTCAGAAGTTATGAAGTCTCAAAGCTTAAGTGTTGAGAAAGAAGTTAAGAGTCTTCACTTTGAGAAAACCCATTCTGGGCCGGCCGAGATCTGTTCACTTTTTTTGTCACCTGAATTTAGGAACTCCCAGAATGGAAGATTCCTTTCGCTTTCTAGATTTCTTTATATGGCAGAAAATAGAAGGCATTTTGAAGACAACGTGATTGCTGAGATGAGGGGACGCGTTAACGATGAAGGCCACTCACCTTTCTGGGATGCTGTTGGCCAAAAATTCATGAACATTGACTTTGTTCAAGCTGACTACCTGCAAATGAAGAGTAGAAAATTTATCGATGAACTTCTTCCAAAATATCCAATTTTAGTAGACCTTCTTCCTAAAGAGGCCCAAGATGTTGTTGCACAGGTGCATCCAAATACGGAACCAGCAAAAAGAATTCTTGAACAAGAAGGATTTCAGTTTAACGGACTTGTAGGCATTTTCGAACCAGGTCCAGTCCTGGAAGCTCCACTAGATGAAGTTCGGGCTCTAAAAGAATCAAAAGTTTTAGAAGTTGGCGAGATTGTAGACGCAGATTTTGAATCTGACGTATTCATTATTTCAAACTCTGGAAAAATAGACTTTAAGGCATGCCTTGGAAAGTTAAAAGTTCTAGACAATGGCAAGGCCCAAATTAGTGCTGTCACGGCAACCGCATTAAAGCTAAGATTTGGGGAAAGACTTAGATACGTATCACTTAAGGCGAAGAGTTAGAATCTTCGCCATCTTCATCCTCAACGTCTTTTGGTTCCTCGAGAGACTTATTCACCAACCTTCTGAGCTCATTCTCTTGAAGCTCCCCCACACCGTTTATTAATGCACGATAAACAGGCACACTCGATCCAATTTTTTCAGTCGTCGGTATGACTGTAATTAGTGCCTTTAATGGAGCCTCAAGAATTAGCGTTGTCCACATCGGTATATCCAAATGAGTAGCAAATAGCATTTCACTTTGATTGAACTTGATTATTTCTCCGCTATGTAGAATGGTTGCCACAGATCGTGGATTGGTTGTCTTTAAAAACACTTTATCATCTGTACTTGTAAAGTTGCCCTTCGAACCAAGGACTTCGGCCATTTTTTTTATTAATTCTAGTTGCACACTTTCTTTTGAGGCCATGATCTGTTCATATCCCACATTCTTACGAAGCTCTGCACTATTATCTTTATAGTTAAACACCAATAGACTTGGATTATAGCCTTCCAACACTTTAATCTCTTCCACTATCTTTTTGAGCACTTCAAAGTCCTCACCCATGTGATAGATAATCAGATGAGGTCTAAACCTTCGCACTTGAAAAAAGTCTTTGGTGAGTTTGGTTTGAAAGTTTATAGAAAAGGGAAAATCCTTCGGATTTTGGGAGTACTCTTTAAAAATCTCCAGGGTTTCATCCAAGACTAAAACTTTTAAACGCTTAGGGGTGTTCGTGATTCTATTTTCGGCAAGCCATTGTTTAATCTCCTCTTTAACTGGCTGGTAAAGTCTCACACGCTTTTCAACGTCTGCAAGAATGTAGGGCTGGTCCTCTCTCTCTTTTTGGTTTAGTTTTTTTCTGATATTGGCCTTTTTATAATTTACCCAAGACTGTTCACTTGCTTTGAAAAATTCATTATTAAGATAAGTGAATCTCAAGTCATAGCTAAATCGTTGATTGTAATATAAGTCGTTGTCGCTAAAATTTTCAACAAGGAATCTCGGGGATGGCATAATAACAGAAAGCGGGTGGGTGTTCAGCTCAACAACAGACTGCTCTTTGAGCTTACAACTAGTTTCGATTCTATAGTGATTTTGGGCAACATATCCTATTCTAAGGATTTGTTTAAAGTATAGTCCTTTTAAATTAGTGCCGGATGCATACTCATCACCAGCATCATAGGCCGCATCCAACAGCATAAAGGGATGCGCTGCAAGCTCCTTAGGTTCAGCACTTTTATAGTAGTTTAAGCGAGCACCACTCAATACACCTCTTAGTAGACTGGCATCACCTTGATTTTGATCATGAATTAAAACAGTACTCTTTAATCTCGTTTCATTGTTTCGACATAAAAGTTTACAAAGAGAAAGGCCTTTTTCTGGAATGTAAAATAAATCTATATAGATAATATCAAGCTTGGCCTCAAAGATTTGGATAAAGACGTTGGCCGCAACGAAGTCATCATTGACTTCATATTGAACGTATTCAACTTGGTCATTAACCTTTTCATCGATCACAGATTTTATGTGACCAAAGAACCTCAAATCGCTACCTACATATCCAACCTTTATGCTCATAGCTATATTATAGCATGCATAAATTTAACCTAGCTTATTTCTTCCAGTGACAAATACTCCAACCCATTGAAATCTCGAGGTCAAGATAAAGAATTTTAACATATCAGTTCACTATTTAGTGCTTGGTGAACCTTATAGGCCAAAGTTGCAACTCCAAGAAGTAGAAAAATTATCGCACTTATTCTTTGAGCGTTGATTCCTTTTAGCTTTGTTTGCTCCCTAATCCAACCAACTCCAAGTATCATTGCAGGCAGTGTACCAAGCCAAAAGAAAATAATTATCAATCCTGCTTGGGCCAATCCGCCCAATGAGAGTGCAGCAAGAATTAAACCATTAGAAATCGCACAGGGTAAGAGAATCGAACATGCACCAAAGCCAAAAGATTTGCCGGTGCTCGTAACTATAAACTTTTTAAATAGAAAACTGTATGTTTCATTTAAAACTGGAATGCTTATAGTCAACTCTCGACCTTTAAAATTTAAAATAGAAATGGCCAATAGAAAAACACCAAGAAAAATGCCACACAAAATACTCATCACCTCCTTAATCTCAGGATCTAGGGCAAAAGCTCCTAGCAGTGAGAACAAAAACCCTAGAAAGAGGTAGCCTAAAAGTCTCCCAAGGTTATACTGCCAAAACTCTCTTTTTGTCTTATTTACGGCCAATGCCAATCCACCACACATTCCAACGCAGTGTATACTGCCAAGTGCTCCGATGAAAAAGGCAAATAAAGGCACTAAGCTAATTGAGGAATTAAGTAACAATTCATAGAGGTCCGACAATTCCAACCTCCGTTGTCATGTGCTCTAGAGTTTCACTGTCACTTTTGATGAAAATTTTAAGTGGAACTTTAAAAGACCCGTTGTTCAAAAGCTCCTTTTTGTACTTTATAAATATAACAAGACTTTCTCGGTCCTTGCCAATGCTTAGTGGCAATTGGCCACTTACTAACTGCACATCCGGGTGAAGTGAAGATATAGAAAGCTTCTTTCCCATTCTTCCAATCACCTGCACCTTAGCTTGGAACCTGTTTATATAAAACTCTTCATTATTTTCCACTACTTTTGAAAATGGTGGCCCAGGCATTCTTAAGAACTGTGTTTTGAGCATTGCTCGCTTTGAAAGACCTACCGCAGCTCCAGTAAAAACAATTATGAGAAGCAACGCATAGATAAAGCTTCGCAGTCCAACTTTTC
>Ga0208204_100363_pt1 | contig 11766 bp, 10 predicted proteins | sample DeeseametaMP2252_FD_184173 | JGI IMG/M metagenome (GOLD analysis project Ga0208204, IMG submission 184173) | Marine microbial communities from the Deep Pacific Ocean - MP2252 (SPAdes) | ecosystem: Environmental > Aquatic > Marine > Oceanic | place: West of El Salvador, Pacific Ocean | collected...
TGATGGGGTGATCTATTGAACCCGGTTTGAGAGCGCCGAATGTTCTCTATTAACGAAGCGGCGATATTGCGTGCGTGGGCTTCGTCCCTGCAAGAGTGCAAGACCGCAAACTCATCCCCTCCCAAACGAGCGGCAACCGACTGTTGGGGAAGAGAAGTTTCGATCGCGCGAGCGATCCGTTCTAGCGCCTCGTCACCCGCTGCATGTCCCGCAAAATCATTCAATGCTTTGAAATAGTCGAGATCGATGTAGTGAAGAGCGAAAGGATCGTTCTGTGCGTTCGCTATCCGGCGCAGAAGCTCTTCCTCAAAGGCTCTGCGGTTCATTAATCCGGTCAGTTCATCGGTGATTGCAAGCCGAGCGAGATGGGTGTTGGCACTCTTGAGTGCCTCGTTCTTCTTTGAAATCTCCTTGCCGGTCTTGTGAAGAACCAAGAGGTCCTCGGTGATCGATGCAAGATCTCTCAAGGTAGCCAGTTGCTCTCTCGACAAGCTGCGCGGGAGTTTGTCGATGACGCATACCGAACCAACTTGCTCTCCCTCAAAGCTCAACGGTGCGCCGGCATAGAACCTGATATGGGGATCGCCTGTAACAAGCGGATTGTCGCGAAACCGCTCGTCAGCGCTCGCGTCTTCGACCACGTGAACGTCCGCTGACCGAACCGTCCAGTCACAGAACGCGACGACTCGCGGCGTTTCTGTAAGACAAAGACCTCGCTTGGCTTTGAACCACTGACGATCATCTTCAATGAAGGATACAAGTGCGATCGGCACATTGAACAATCTGCAGGCAAGGCGAATCACACGGTCGAACTGTTCGGTCGGCGCGGTGTCGAGGATGTCCAGATTGTATAGAGCCATCAATCGACGATCATCGGATGGTTTCATTTTTGAGATGTCATGTTTGTTGGACGCTTTGATAATCTCGTGTTTTTCTGATTTTCAAACGGTTAGCGAAATTACATATGATCTCGCCCGCCAAAGCTGATAAAAACTAAGCGGGCGCGCATTTGCCGGATAGAGATGATCGTTTAAGGTAGATCAACTTTGGTCTTTCACGCTTGGATGACCTGGTTTCGACCGTCTCTCTTCGCGAGATAGAGTGCGCCATCAGCCAACGCGATAAGTTTGTCGACGCTTTTCTGGAAGGATCTCACAGATGCTGTTCCAATACTTACCGAAACAAAGGAGGAAGTAGGCGACGCCGGATGCCCAATAGCCAGCCTTCTGATAGCCGAACGGATTCGCTCGGCAACAATGCAAGCACCATCGGCATCCGTGGACGGCAGGACTATTGCGAATTCTTCGCCCCCATAGCGAGCCGCCATGTCCTCGGGAGAGACAAGACAACTCGCCAGTAACTTTGCCAGGTCTCTCAAGCATTCATCACCTGCCTGGTGTCCAAGGCTGTCATTGAAAGACTTGAAGTGGTCAATGTCGATCAGAAGGATGCTTAATGGCTCTCCGGTTTTTGTTGCCGCATCCCAATGCGTTTTCAAGTGGCGATCGAAAGAGCGGCGATTGGCAATGCCGGTCAAGCCATCCAGATGCGCCAGTCTGACAAGCTCGTCTTCGGCACGCTTCTGCTCCGTGATGTCGCGAAGAGTCTCGACGACAGCAAGAAGTTCGCCTTTGTCGGAGAATATCGGCCCCGCATCAATCGCAAGGTATCTGGAGGATCTGGAACGAGGAAGATTGCACCAGTTCTCGGCAGAAATTCGTCGTTCGCGTTTTGAACTGGATCGCACCTCTGCATACCAGTCCTCCGCCTTGAAATTCCCCTCCAGAACCAGATCGGCAAGACAGGGCCGCTCTTGCTTATAAAAACCCTGCCAGTGGTTCCTTGTGCCGATGACGTGTTCCGCGGTGATGCCAGTAAGCTTTGCCAAGGCATTGTTCCAGATAAGCACATGTCCGGTCGCGTCAAGGACGAAGGTCGGCACGACCAAATCGCGCATTAGCTGCACTGCAAATGTCCGGCTTTCACCGTTTATCGGCAACCGCGTCATTGCCGCGCCTGCTTGGGTCATTCAGCCCTCCTCCGGCTGCGAAGACACGGATTATCCGGATAAAACATTGATCAAGTGTTTCCGTAGCATGGCCATGATCAAGGATCTGTATGGTCACAGCGTGCCGCTCTAAGATCACCGCTCTCAAATCAATTGGGAAGTTTGTTGCCGATACGGAAACGACGCAAAGGGATTTCGCAGGCTCACGGTCATGGAGAAAGCTGTTCCAGCTTCCTCAGAGCCTGGCCAATCGAGATGGGCGCCGAGTTGATCAGCTAGAGATTGAATGATGGCCATTCCTATAGTGCTACTGCCTGGCCTGCTGCCGGTTTTTCAGACGCTAGGTTAAGCTAACATCGCGTGTTCCTCGAACTCGACAAGGCTCAGCTATCCCAGTTTCGAGTGTCGGCGCCGGGTGTTTCAGAAGCACTCGATGTAATCGAACACGTCCATCTTAGCGTCATTCCTCGTCCTATAGCCCTTGCGTCAGGTGTGCTCGGTATTGAGCGACGAGAAGAAGCTCTCCATCGCGGCATTGTCCCAGACATTGGCTGACCGGCTCAATCGAGCAGGTGATGCCGTAATTGACCATCAGCCGCTGGAACTGCCCTTGTCCAAATGGTGCAGCAGGCTGTCTGGTCCGCTCTGCACCAGAACGCCATGATGAGAGCATCGGTGACGAACTGAGTCGTCATCTCCGCCTTCATCGCCTAGCCGAGGACGCGCGGGGAGCGCAGATAGACGACGGCGGCGACCTAGAGCCAACCTATGGCGGCCCAGATGCAGGTGAAGTCCGCTAGTCCCGGCGCTGGAACGCGATCATGACTAGGGCGAGGCACGACGAGCCCAGCATAAGCAGGAGAGAGACCGCGTTCAGTAATGGCGTGGATCCCTCTTTCAGCCGGTCGAACATGGCGATGGTCAGCGGGGCATCGGAACCGACCAGCATCAACGTGGTGTTGAAATTTTCGAAGCTCATAAGGAAGGCCACCACGAAGGCGCCGATCATCGCCGGAGCGAGATAGGGGATCGTAATTGTGCGCACAGCGGTCAGTCGTGTTGCGCCAAGATTGAGCGCCGCCTCTTCCAAAGACTGGTCGAACTTCTGCAGCCGGGCGGAAATGACCAGTGTCGCAATTGTCGCGATGAACGAGAACTGCCCGAGGATGACGAGCGTCAACCCCGGGCGCAGGACTTCGAGGTCCCATTTCATGCTATCCCAGATGCTGTTTGCCACGGTGCTGGAAAAGACAAGCATCGAGATGCCGAGCACAATGCCCGGAATGACCAGAGGCAGCAGCATCAGGATGTAGAGCAGGCCGCGGCCGGGGAACTTGTGCCGCGTGAAGAGAAAGGCGTTGGACACGCCGACCGCCACCGACAATAGCGACACGGTCAGACCGACAAACGCCGATGTTCCGATGGCGCGCAGAATCGGCCGTTCGTGGAACACGCCGATCATTGGCGCCGCGTCACCGAAGAACCAGTTCCACGTGAACCCCTCCCAGGGGAGGGAGGGAAACTGGCTGTCGTTGAAGGCGAACACCGTCACTACGAAAAGGGGCAGCGCCAGATAGACGAAGAACAGCACCACATAGGCGGAATAGGCGAAGCGGAACGGGCGCGATTGCGGAATTGTCGGGATCATGATCGCTCCTGACCTAGCCCATCGTCTTTTCGAGCGTCTGCCCGGTCAGCCGCAGCGTCGCCCAGACGATGAAGGACGACAGGATCAGAAGCACGAATCCGAACGCAGCGCCCAGTTCCCAGTTGAAGCGCACGATGAACTGCGAATAGATCAGTTCGGTGAACCACAGGCTGTCCTTGCCGCCGAGCATGGTGGGCGTAAGGTAGTTGCCGAGGCTTAGCATAAAAACAACAATGCAGCCGGAGACAATTCCCGGCATCGCATGCGGGATGATGATCTCCCAAAGGATCGACGGCCCGCTGCCGCCGAGGTCATAGCCAGCCTCGATCACCGCGTCATCGAGGCTGCCGAGCGTGCTGATCAGGGGCACGACCATGAACAGCATCGAGGTATAGACGAGGCCGATCATGATGGCGGCATCATTGTAGAGCATTTCGACCGGGCCGTGGATCAGCCCTAGATACTGCAGCAGGCTGGAGATCACGCCGGTCTCGCGCAACAGGATCATCCAGCCGAAGGTGCGGACGAGTTCCGAAACCCAGAACGGGACCAGGCAGAGCAGGAAAAGCAACGACTGAATGCGCCCCTTGGCCATTTTCGCGATGTAGTAGGCGACAGGAAAGCCGACAATGAGCGTGATCAGCGTCGCTAGGACCGACATCACAGCCGTGCGCATGAACGTCCAGAGATAGAGCGGCTCCTGTAGGAATGTCAGGTAGTTCGCTGGACTGATCTCGTATTTTCCGACGCCGACACGTTCGCGCAGCGACACCAGGAACATGTCGATATGCGGGATTATGATGAGCAGGGACAGCCACAGCAACAGCGGCGTTAGGAGCAGGATGAAGCCGAGCCGCGTCCCGTCACGCATCTATTCGGCCCCGGCGGCGAAGCAGTTCGCCTGTTCGCCCGACCAGCCGATATGCACCACGTCACCCTTGGCAAGATCATCGAATTCGCCCGACTGCGGCAGCGCGACCTCGATTTCGCCGGCGCTGCCTTCGTCGCGGACGAGCACCCGGCTTGCGGCGGCGTTGAAGAGCAGGCTCGTGACGTGGCCCTTCAGATGGTTGTCCAATGATGTGAGTTCGGTCTCTTTACGGGAGAGGCGAATGGCTTCCGGACGGACAAAAATGTCGGCTGACTGGCCGCCGCCAAGCGCGCGTCCCTGTGCGGTCCCGCGTATAAGCAGGCCGATTTCGGTTCGCAGCTCCAGCACACCGCCGTCGCTGCGTTCGATCCGTCCGCTCCAGCGGTTGCTGTCGCCGACAAAGCCGGCAACGAACGGAGTCTCTGGCCGATAGTAGAGATCGCGCGCGGTTCCCATCTGTTCGAAACGGCCCTGGTTCATCACCGCGATCTGGTCCGACATCACCAATGCTTCCGACTGGTCGTGGGTGATGTAGACGAATGTCGTGTCGAAATCGGCCTGCAACGCCTTGAGTTCGATCTTCATGCGCTCGCGCAGCTTCAGGTCCAGTGCGCCGAGCGGCTCGTCGAGAAGCAGCACATCCGGTTCGAGAACCATGCAGCGCGCGATCGCCACGCGCTGTTTCTGACCACCCGATAGTTCGTCGACGCGGCGGCGTCCGATCTCAGGCAGCCCGATGCGTTCCAGAACCTCGCCGACCTTGCGTGTGATATCGCGCTTCGGCAGACCGGCGCGCCGCAGTCCGTAGCCGATATTGTCGGCGACGTTCATCATCGGGAACAGCGCCAGATGCTGGAAGACCATGTTGACCGGCCGCCTGTTCGGCGCCACGTCCAGCACCGATTTTCCCTTGATCAGGATGTCGCCGCTGGTCGGTGCGAGAAATCCCGCGATCATCCGCATGATCGTCGTCTTGCCGCACCCGGAAGGTCCGAGGATCGAAAAGAAGGATCCCGGCGGCACGGAAAAGGAAACGTCGCTGACCGCTGTCGTGTCGCCGAAGCGCTTGGTCAGGTCGATGCACTGAAGGTCGGGAGTCATCGGCTGTTCGTCATACCGTAAAAAGAAGCGGCACCCGCCTGAAGGCGGATGCCGTGGGATTGGTGGCAACTCAGTTGGCGGCCTTCACGCGGTCAAGCACGCCGCCTTCGATCGCTTCCAGTCCGGCCGGCACAGGCGGATACCATTTGATGTTGTCCACGGCTTCCGGCGGAAAGCTCGCCTGGTAGCGGGCCTTGAGATCGGCCGAAACGAACTCGTCGGCACCCTTGGATGCCGTGAAGTTGCCGGCCGCCTCGGTGATCATCGCCGCTATTTTCGGCTGCATCACGAAGTTGATCCAGGCATAGGCCGCATCGTCGGCCTTGCCCTTGGCGGGCAGCGCGAAGGTGTCGATCCATCCGAGCGCGCCCGAGCTCGGCGCCACGAAGGTGATATCCGGATTGTCGGCGTTCAGTTTCCAGCCGCCGGTATCCCACGCCATCGCGGCCACGACCTCGCCCGAGCGCACCAGGTTCAGGAGTTCGTCGCCGCCACCCCAATAGGTTTTGACGTTGGGCTTGCACTCGATGAGCTTGGCCTCCACCTTGTTCATGATGTCCGTATAGGCGGCTTCGTCGCCATAGGCGGCGAACGGGTCCATGCCCATCGCGAATGCAAATCCGATCAGCGTTGGGCGTTTCAGGCGGTAGGAGACCTTTCCGGCGACATCCGCGTTGCAGAGGTCGGTATAGTCCTTCACGTCAGCGGCCTTGGTTGTGTCAAGCACGAGCCCGCTGGTGCCCCATACATGCGGAACGCCATAGATTTCTCCGTCCACCGTCGTGTTGCCCTTGGTCGCCTCGAGCATCGACGGAATGAACTGCGCGGCATCGATCTTGGAGAGGTCGATCGGCTTGTATATCCCGAATTCGGCCTGCGGTCCGGCGATACGGTCCTGGCTCGGCTGCACCAGGTCGAACCCGCCGCCGCCGGTCGCGCGCAACTTGGCGATCATTTCCTCGTTGTTCGACTTGGTTACCTCAACGGTGTTCCCCGTCTCCTCTTCGAACAGCGTTACCACGTTTTCCGGCGCATAGCCGCCCCAGGTTAGCAGGCGCAGCGTATCCGCGCTGGCGGAATGGGCCAAGCCGAGAAGGCTAACGGTTGCGACGGAGACGATGAATTTCAGACTTCCACGACGCTTTTGCATGACAACTCCCTTCGTGCGGAAATCGATCTTGGGATCGATCATCGACAGGGACCTTGGAGGTATTTTGCCATTTGGTCAATTTCTATGCACCAGCCGGAATGATAACCGCCAGATGGATGACAGGCGGCGCGAATTGAACAAGGCACCGCCGATATTGTCCGACGTCAGAGCGTCTCAAAGCGAGCCCAGCGCGCGGTTTAATGAACAGAGAATCTGCTGCCCTAGCCGTCGTGCAAGCCTGGTTTCATCTACGTGAACGCGCTGGCGTTCCCGATCTCCGGTTCCATGATCTGCGTCACGAGGGCGTCAGTCGCCTCCGGGAGCGCGGTCTCAACGTGATCGAGACCGCGACCATCAGCGGACACCGGGAGCTGCGCATGCTCCAGCGTTACAGCCATCTGCGCGCTGTCGATCTGGTCGATCGACTAGAATGACAAAAGCGACAGCGTTGCCACTGTCGCTTCCGATCTTGGGGTTTCACACGTGATGAACGCTATCGAGCTTTGAGTTCTTCGCGGAGCTTATTCCGCTTCTCTTCTATCTCACGCTGCAGGCGTTGCGGGTCATGATCATGAGATACCCGTGTATCGCTCTTCTGGACGGCGATGTCGGTAGATGCGTTTTGCCTTTAATTACGGCGTCGAAACCACCAGCGATGAGACCGGCCAGCGCAGTCATGTAGCCGAGCAGAATGACGTTTTCCGCCAGCGAGATCGCATGCAGATTGATAATGTCTCTGGATCCGATGCTTCCACCGGCGACGCCTGATGTCAGAAACAGCCAGCCGCCGACAGCGACGACCACTCCGACTATGATTAATGGATGTTTGAACACTTTGCCCCTCATATTGGTTTCAAATACCTGCGCGAGACTAGGAGTCGGGGCTATCGGGGCCTAGCCCAAAAATCGACAGAAAACCGGATAGCATGAGACGCATCCAGGGGTTACGCGAAGTCCTAGGAATTTAAGGTCACGTCCATCCCTATGCAGCCTGCTGCCCGAGCATTCCCGGCGCCGGACTACCTCTCAGAATGGGGTGTTTAGTCAGTCAGTGTGAAAAGATGACTATATTGAGAGCCGGGGTGCATACCAGCGCCGGGTGTAAACTTAGTGTAAACATTTCGCCCGCCGGAGGCGTCTAGTTATCAACTTTGAATAGCTGACTTAACGCGAAGCGTAACCGTAAGTTTACACTAAGTTTACAAAAAATGCCGAAATCGCGTTTTTGCGCAGACTGTAAACATTTGGGCCAGCCCAGCAGCAAGATAACGATGGGGCAGGGCAAGGCGTCCCACTCGGGAGGTCGCCGCGCGCCGGATATACACATTATATATCGCCGGCTTCGATGATCATGTCGAACAATCGCGAGACCTCGGTGCATGAGAACGTCGAGCCGCCCAAGAATAATAGATAACATTCATCGTCGCGAAGTCGCGCCAGGCCAGCGAGTTTTTAGTCACCGGGAGAGCGGGCTAGCGGGTTAAAATCTCCAGTGCTTGTCCGCGACACGGAGCCACAAGAGCACGAAAGAACGGATAACTCGGTCGTGCTCGATTATCACTTCAAACGCCGACTATTGAGAGGCCCTCTTGCCGAGGAAAATCTAATCCTACCCATCCGACATGGTTAGGCGTGTTTGATCCAATTGAGGCATCACTCCTACCCGGTCACGGCGTTCCTGCTCCTACGCAGATATCATTCCATGCAAGATTTTTCTGTAAACAGCGCACGGTCGATCACGGGGCAGATTGACGTTGGGAGGCAGTTTTCCGGGCTTTATGGCCAGCTTTCCAACACCGCTCTAATAACTTGTAGGTTCATCCTACCCTCCCCTTTCTGCCACCCTCACCCTGTCCGGGTTCAGCGCCAATGAGACAATTTCGGCTTAACGGATAGAGGAGGATTTCTGGCTCATCGTAGCCCTTCAAGGAGCGAAGATGAGACGGAAATCCGGGACACAGAAGGAGCCGGCGGAGAAGGTCATCAAGGACATCCGCCGTGCCACCCGCAAGCATTATTCTGCGGAAGAGAAGATCCGCATCGTGCTGGAAGGCTTGCGCGGCGAAGAGTCGATTGCCGCGCTGTGCCGTCGTGAAGGCATTGCCGAGAGCCTCTATTACAATTGGTCGAAAGAGTTCCTCGAGGCCGGCAAGAAGCGGTTGGCCGGCGACACCGCGCGGGCAGCCACCACCGACGAGGTGAAGCATCTGCGTCGCGAGTCTCGCGATCTGAAAGAGGTCGTCGCCGAACAGGCGCTGGAACTGCGGCTGCTCAAAAAAAGCATGATCGCGGATGGGGGCGACGACGAATGAGATACCTCGCCTCCGAGAAGCTGGAGATCATCCGGCTCGTCGAGCAGTCGCATCTTCCGGCCAAACGCACGCTGGACAAGCTCGGCATTCCGCGCGCCACTTTCAATCGCTGGTATGATCGCTTCCTGACCGGCGGCGTTGATGCACTGGAAGACCGCAAGCCACAGCCCAGACGGGTCTGGAACCGCATTCCCGACGAGGTCCGAGAGAGGGTCATCGACCTTGCCCTCGACGAACCGGAGTTGTCACCACGAGAGCTAGCTGTGACGTTCACGGACACGCGGGGCTACTTCGTGTCGGAATCCTCGGTCTATCGCCTGCTGAAGGCGCAGGACCTGATCACCAGTCCAGCCTTCATCGTCATCAAGGCCGCCGACGAGTTCCACGACAAGACGACGGCGCCGAATCAGCTGTGGCAGACCGACTTCACCTATCTGAAGGTCATCGGCTGGGGCTGGTTCTATCTCTCGACCATCCTCGATGATTACTCGCGCTACATCATCGCCTGGAAGCTGTGCACCACGATGAAGGCCGGGGATGTCACCGATACGCTGGAACTGGCACTGCAGGCATCAGGTTGCGACAACGCCAGGGTCATGCAGCGTCCCCGGCTGCTCTCCGACAATGGCCCATGTTACGTCGCTGGCGAGCTGGCAGCCTGGCTCGACGGCCAAGGGATGGAGCATACCCGCGGCTCGCCTTGCCATCCGCAGACCCAGGGCAAGATCGAACGATGGCACCAGACCCTGAAGAACCGCATCCTGCTCGAAAACCACTTCCTGCCGGGTGCTCTCGAAGCGCAGCTCGGCGCCTTCGTCGATCACTACAATCACCGGCGCTACCACGAAAGCCTCGGCAATCTCACACCGGCCGATGTCTACTTCGGACGTGGCCAGACCATCCTGCAGACAAGGGAAAGGATCAAACGCGACACCATCAACCAACGGCGCTTGCTGCATCGCAAGGCAGCCGCTTAAAATGAAAACCCTGATGGGCCAGAGCCTCCACTAGATCAGGCCGCCGATTGTCCCAAAACCTCTGACGACGGACAATCGGTTACCGCTCCTCGCTCACAGAGATCGTTCAGATCATAGGGCGCGCAACACGGGACGCCGCGGGAAAGTCCCATGCCCAGTTCACCAACCTGATCGCCGAGCCTGGCGTCGAGACGACAGTCGTGGCCGATGCGGTCAACGACATGCTGAAGGCAATCTCGGGCGCGTTGCTGATGGAGCAGGTGCTTCAGCCGAACTTTCGCTTCTACCGGCGCGAAGACGGCGACATCCGCGAACCGGTCCATTTCGATGACACTGGCACCATCCACATCGGCATTAAGGGGCTGATGGAGCCGCCGACCGATCGATCGAAGGCGATCTGCGAGAACGACATGCAGGATCTGATTGCCAAGGCGTGTCAGGCCATGGATCGCCGCACTGTCGCTGACGACATCGCACCCGAGGTCGCCACCCAGATGGTGCTCACCGACATCATCGAGCAAAGCTACGAGGATCTCTCCGAGGACGAGACGGAGGCGATTCGTCAAGATCTGGCGGCGCGCATGAACATCACCTCAATCGCCCGCAAGGAAGCGGAACAGGCGTCGTCGCAATCGGAGTTTTCGGAAGACTCTGAGGAGTTCGAACACGCGCCGGACGGCATGAACCTGATCAACATGGTGAAGAAGTTCATTAACGTGCGAGAGCTCGACATTGATTTGATCGACGGTATCAACCCGTTCCGAGAAGGCTTCGACGTCGCCTCGAAGGCGTTAGACACACCGCTTTTAAAACAGATCCAGAGCGCCATGATCGCGCAGCGCATCCAGATGACCGAGGAAGAGGCGCGCACGCTCTGGCCGCGGATCAAGCGTTTCCGCGAGGCCGAGGGGCGGGAGCCGAACCCGCATGCAGCCGACCCCCTGGAGAAGCGCATGGCCGAGGCTCTCGCTTATATTCGCGCCAAGAAAGCGGAACGGATGCGCTCCGCCGCCGCGGGGTGAATGTATGCCGCGCCCGACGCTTGACGAGATCTTTGACGAACCGGACGAGTTCGGTCTGCTCGATGTCCAGCTGAAACCGCGCGGCACGCGGCCGCCGGAGCTCGAGCGCGACGCGGGTCTCGTGCGTGAGGTGAACGATTTCTATGACCGGCATGGCCGGCTGCCGAACGAGGACGCCGCCGATCACGATGAGATGCGGCTCGGAACGATCTGGAGCGGTCTTTCAGGACGCGCCGACCCTGAGGTTTTTCGCGATGTCGATCGCAATGGGTTGCTTGCCATGGCGCCGGTCGACGATGCGCCGCCGGCCCGCGATTGGCGCGACGATCCCCTTGAGGACGAGATCCCAGACAGCCTGGACGACATCTTCGATGAGGACGACGAAGACCTGTCCGAAGCGTTCACGCGGATCGAGCACGTTACGCGGGTGGCCGAACGCAACCTTCCAGACCACCGGGCCGAGTTCTTCCCTTGCCCCGATTTCGAGGTCTTTCGGCCGGCTTTCGAGGAACTCCAGGCGGAGCTTGAGGTCGGCACCAGGGAGGCAACGGCCGTAGGCGCGCGCGAGGTGATCGATGTCCAGGAGGGCAGCTACTTCATTCGGAACGGGCTCCTGGCTTATATCGCGGAGAAGGCCGAGATGACCGCCCGCGGCGGCAAGCGGGATCATCGCCTCC
>Ga0208204_100364_pt1 | contig 11761 bp, 10 predicted proteins | sample DeeseametaMP2252_FD_184173 | JGI IMG/M metagenome (GOLD analysis project Ga0208204, IMG submission 184173) | Marine microbial communities from the Deep Pacific Ocean - MP2252 (SPAdes) | ecosystem: Environmental > Aquatic > Marine > Oceanic | place: West of El Salvador, Pacific Ocean | collected...
TTACTATCGCTGGGAACAGTGGTTCTTCACGCGTCTTTACGAAAAAGGTCTTGTTTACAAGAAAAACTCTACCGTGAACTGGGACCCTGTAGACCAAACTGTTTTGGCTAACGAGCAGGTAATCGACGGTCGCGGATGGCGCTCTGGTGCGCTGGTTGAGCAAAAAGAGATCCCTCAGTGGTTTATTAAAATTACTGACTATGCCGAAGAACTTTTACAAGACTTAGAACAGCTTGAAGAATGGCCAGACCAAGTACGCGCAATGCAGGCAAACTGGATTGGCCGCTCTGAAGGCGTTGAAATTACCTTCGATTTAGCCTCAGCGGTTAACGACATTGCCGATTTGACGGTATATACCACGCGCCCAGATACCTTCTACGGCGTTACTTACGTTGCAGTGGCTGCGCAGCATCCTCTTGCCGAATTCGCAGCAAAATCGAACCCAGATTTAGCGGCCTTTATCGACGAATGTAAAAACACCAAAGTTGCTGAAGCTGAATTAGCAACCATGGAGAAGAAAGGTTTCGCCACGGGTTTTGAGGTTGTTCACCCACTAACCGGTGAAAAGCTTCCAATTTGGGTCGCTAACTTCGTGTTGATGGACTACGGTTCAGGCGCGGTAATGGCTGTTCCTGGCCACGACCAGCGCGATTGGGAATTTGCGACTAAATACAACCTACCTATTCAACAAGTCATTGCGCCAAACGCAGGTGATGAAGATAAGTGCGACCTTACCGCCTCTGCATTTACTGAAAAAGGCAGCTTGATCAATTCAGGTAAGTTCGACGGTCTTGAGTTCGATGCCGCATTTAATGGTATTGCTGATGAACTTGAAAGCAAAGGCTGTGGAAAGCGCAAAGTAAATTACCGTCTTCGTGACTGGGGCGTAAGCCGTCAGCGCTACTGGGGCGCACCTATTCCAATGCTAAATTTGGAAAACGGTGAATCTGTTCCGGTTCCTGCTGACCAACTACCGGTTGTTTTGCCTGAAGACGTAGAAATGAATGGCGTTACCTCGCCAATTAAAGCTGACCCTGAGTGGGCAAAAACCACATACAATGGCGAAGCCGCGTTACGTGAAACGGATACCTTCGACACCTTTATGGAGTCATCGTGGTACTACGCGCGCTATGCCTGTGCTACTAACAACGACGCCATGCTTGATCCAACATCAGCTAACTACTGGTTACCAGTAGATCAGTACATTGGTGGTATCGAGCACGCTATCTTGCACTTACTTTACTCGCGTTTCTTCCACAAATTATTACGCGATGAAGGCTTGGTAAACTCTGATGAGCCGTTTAAGCGTTTGCTGTGTCAAGGTATGGTATTAGCCGACTCTTACTATCGTGAAGACGCGTCGGGTAAGAAAACCTGGTTCTCGCCTACCGAAGTAAGCACTGAAAAAGACGATAAAGGCCGTATTGTTAAAGCATGGCTAACCGCTGACGGTGAAGAAGTTATTCACGGCGGTATGACAAAAATGTCTAAGTCGAAGAATAACGGTATCGACCCGCAGGAAGTTATTGATCAGTACGGTGCCGATACGGTGCGTTTATTTACCATGTTTGCTGCGCCACCGGAGCAAACCCTTGAGTGGGTAGACTCTGGTGTTGAAGGTGCAAACCGTTTCTTACGTCGTATCTGGAAATTAGTGACCGAACACGTTGAAAAAGGCGCGCCAGAAGCGATTGATGTTAAGGCACTGTCGAAAGACCAACAGGCTCTTCGCCGTGAAGTACACAAGACCATTGAAAAGGTGTCTGATGACCTAGGCCGTCGTCAAACCTTTAACACTGCGGTTGCAGCGGTGATGGAATTGTTAAACCACCTTCAAAAAGCACCACAAGAAAACGCGCAGGACATCGCAATTATGCGCGAAGCCTGTGAATCTATCTTGTTGCTTCTAAACCCTATTACGCCGCACATCGCTCACGAGCTATGGAAAGTGTTGGGTCACAGTGAAGATATCGATTTAGCGCCATGGCCACAGGCTGATAAAGCCGCATTGGTTGAAGACGAGAAGCTTATCATTGTTCAGGTTAACGGTAAGGTGCGCGCTAAGATGACAATTGCTGCTGATGCAAGCAAAGAGAGCATTGAAGCATCTGCGAAAGAACAGCCTAACGTTCAGCAATTCATCGAAGGTAAAACCATTCGTAAAGTGATTGTTGTGCCTGGCAAGCTTGTAAACATTGTAGCTAACTAGGTCAGATACTGATGAAAAAGCACTTACAATTCGCAGTCGCTGTGTTGGGAACCGTATTGGTTACTGGCTGTGGCTTTCATTTGCGAAGTAGCCCTAGCTTACCTGACGACATAAACACCGTTGCTATTGAAAGTGCCCGAGCACACGCGCCCTTGGCGCGTGCGCTTGATAAACGCTTAAACGTTTACGGTTTATCCAGTGTTAGCGTAGATAAAACATCGCGCTCTAACCAAAACGTAAACATCTATTTGCTTCCAGAAAAATTAGAACGTCAGCTGCTGTCGGTTTACCCTTCGGGTCAAGTTGCTGAATATGAACTGATATATGTTGTGCGTTACCGCGTGCAGTTTCCCGGTAAGGAAGCGGTAATGGTGCAATTTGAAGTAGTACGTGACTATCAAGACGACCCTGACCAAGTGTTAGCAAAGTCTCGTGAACTTGAATTGATGTTAAGTGAAATGCGCGATGAAGCCGCTGATATCATGATCAGACGCCTTTCCAGTCAGGCAGCCGCTGCACCAAATGCATCAACTTCCGTTAGTCAGTAAACATCAGAATTTTTCATGCAGATTTATCCAAATCAATTTAGCCAAGATATCACCAAGGCACTTCGCCCGTGCTATCTGGTGTTTGGAGATGAACCCCAGCAGAAGTTTGATGTCATTGAGCAAATACGCGCTAAAGCAAAAGCCAATGGCTTTGAAGAGCGTACAGTACTAGTTGCTGAAACAGGCTTTAACTGGAATCAGTTGATTGAAGCCACACAAAGCATGTCGCTTTTCTCAAGCCAACAGTTTATTGAATTAGAGCTACCTACGGGAAAACCGGGCACTGAAGGCAGTAAAATGCTGCAAGAAGTCGCGGCGTCATTAAACCCCGACATTTTGTTGCTGGTTCACGGCCCCAAAATTGGCAAAGACGTGCAGCGCGGCAAATGGTTTAAAGTGCTTGATGATTTGGGCGCGGCGGTATTGTGTTACCCGTTGGAAGGCAAGCAGCTCAATGCATGGCTAAACCAGCAGTTAAATGCCCACCAACTCTCCGTATCAGCGTCGGGTGCTAAAATGATTGCTGATTTCTGCGAAGGCAACATGCTTGCTGCTAAGCAAGAAATTGACAAGCTCGCCCTACTCTATCCACACCAGTCTATTTCAGACGAACAAATTGAAAAGGCGATGGTCGATCAGTCGCGCTTCAACGTGTTTCAACTGGTTGACGTTATGCTTAGCGGCGACAGTACCCGCTGCATAAAAATGCTATACCGATTAGAGAGCGAGGGTCTGGAGCCTAACATCATTATTTGGGCGCTGATTCGAGAGTGGGAGCAGTTATGGAAACTAAAACTAGCGCAGCAAAGCGGTGCCCCCATTCAGTGGCAAAAATTCGGTATTTGGCGTAATAGACAAGGTTTTTATCAAAGTGCCTTGAATCGTCTGAGCGTCGCGCAGTTAGAAGACATCCAAAAAGCGTTGACTCAATCAGATCATGCATTCAAACAGAATGTCATTGCCCGCCCTTACGTCGAAATGTGTCACTTGTGCATGATGTTCATGGGTATGGACCTTCGCGAAATTCCTTTGTTACAGGCATAATGGGCAATTCTAAGTGAGTCTTTCCGGCGCTTCTCGAGCAAACCCAACGGTGAAAGCCATTCTTGGTGGTACGTTTAATCCGCCGCATAAAGGCCATATTGGTGCGGCACTAAAAGCGGCAGATGAAATTGGAGTAAACCACGTTCATCTCATGCCTTGTAAATTAGCTCCGCATAAGTCAGTAGGTGTGTCAGAAAGCCATCGGGTAAAAATGATTGAACTTTGCGCCCAAAACAATGACAGACTTATTCCAGAGTTAATTGAACTGACGCTTCCGTCACCCTCTTATACAGTTAAAACACTGCGTGCACTTAAAGAGAAAAGCGATGACACAATCTGTTTTTTCATTGGCGCAGATTCACTGTATAATCTGGACAAATGGTACGAGTGGGAACACCTGCTCGATTATTGTCACTTAGTGGTTATGCGCAGAGACGATGAGAAATTTTCGCCTTCTCCCGCAATACAAGCTTGGTTAGATTGTCATGTGACTAACGATAAAAATGTTATTCACGCAAAGCCTGCAGGCCATGTAGTGTTAACCAACACACCGCTTTTTAGTGTTTCATCTACTGAAATTCGTGACGTACTAGCAAGTGCTGCCACGTCCGAGAAATCGGGTACGCCAAACAGTTCAAATGCTGACCTATCTAACTTATGGTTAGAAGAAAGCGTTTTAGATTACATAAACGAACATCAGTTATATAAAAGTTAAGTAAGTGAGGAAAACTCTTGGAGAGTCAACAGCTCAAACAGTTTGTTAAAGACAAAATTGACGATATGAAAGGCCGTGATGTTATTGAACTAGACGTTCGCGGCAAATCAACTATTACAGATACCATGATCATTTGTTCAGGTAACTCAAAGCGCCACGTTTCATCTATTGCAGAAAATGTCATGGTAGAAGCGAAGAAAGCGGGCCACGCACCTGGAAGCGTGGAAGGTAAGGAAACCGGCGAATGGGTTCTGGTTGATTTTGGTGATGTTATTTTGCACGTTATGCAAGATGAAACCCGTGATTTCTACCAGCTAGAGAAACTGTGGTCGTAGTGGCGTAAACGCCTGCTATAAACATGCAGTAACACGGTCAATAAAGGCCATACTCAAATGCGTATGGCCTTTATTGTATAAGTGAAATACTAATTCCTGCGGTAAGGGTAAGAGAAGTGCGTATACAAATCGTCGCGGTCGGAACAAAAATGCCAAGCTGGGTAAGTACAGGCGTGGATGAGTTTATTCGTCGTTTCCCTAGCGACATGCCAGTGTCCTTTACTGAAATACCCGCCGGAAAGCGAGGCAAAAACGCGGATATTAAGCGCATTTTGGAAAAAGAAGGCGAGCAAATGCTAGCCGCTATTCCCAAAGGAAATCGCATTGTTACGTTAGAAGTAACAGGTAAACCCTGGGACACTCCCACGCTTGCTAAACAACTCGACAATTGGAAAATGGACGGGCGCGACGTAAGTCTGCTTATTGGTGGTCCAGAAGGGCTAGCACCAGAATGTATTGCTGCGTCGGAACAAAAGTGGTCCTTATCAGCCTTAACCCTACCCCATCCACTTGTTAGGATCATTCTTACCGAAAGCCTTTACCGCGCGTGGTCGGTGACCCAAAATCACCCATATCACCGTGAGTAATTGGTCGCTTTATTAATGCAAAGGAAGTCAATGCAACGAAAACGTCAAGCAATACGGGACCACTCCGCTGAAGCGAACTTGTTCGCGCGCCGAGCGACCATTGCTTTTATTATTGTTGTGGCTATGTTGGGCATTGTACTTAACAACCTCTATTCTTTGCAGGTTACCCAGTTTGAAGATTATCAAACCCGGTCTAACGGTAATCGCATCAAAGTTCTGCCAATAGCGCCAAACCGTGGTCTTATCTATGACCGCAACGGCGTGCTTTTAGCCGAAAACCGCCCGGTTTTCAGTTTGGAAGTTATTCCAGAGCAAGTGGATGACATCGACCAAACCCTGGCCGATTTAACAGAACTAATGGGTATAACCAATGACGAACTTGAGCGCTTCCAATCAGCGCTTAAAGGTACCCGACGATTTAAACCCGTTGCGCTTCGCACCCAGTTAAGCGAAGAAGAAGTCGCGCTATTTTCTGCCAGTAAACACAAATTCCCAGGCGTACAAATTGAAGCGCGTTTGGCACGTCATTATCCGTATAAAGAAACCCTAACCCATGCCCTGGGTTATGTTGCGCGTATCAACAAGCGAGACCTACAAAAGCTAGTCGAAGCAGGCCAAGAAGATAATTACGCTGCCACCCATGATATTGGCAAGCTAGGCATTGAGAAATACCATGAAGAGCTACTCCATGGAAAGGTGGGTTACCAGCAGGTAGAGGTGAATAACCAAGGCCGCATTATTCGTGTACTTAGTGTTGAGCCACCAACACCAGGCAAAGACATCGTACTTAACTTAGATTTAGAGCTTCAGTTAGAGGCTCAGCGAATAATAGAAGGCATGCGCGGCGCTGTTGTGGTCACCGATGTTAAAACAGGTGGCGTACTGGCACTTTACTCTAACCCTAGTTACGACCCCAATTTATTCGTGCACGGTATTAGCAGCAAAAATTACTCTGCGCTACTGAATTCGCCGGACCGCCCGCTAATTAACAGGGCGACACAAGGACAATACCCTCCGGCTTCTACCATTAAACCGCACCTTGGTTTTGTAGGACTAGAAGAAGGCATTATCACCAAAGACTACACCATTAACGATACAGGTCGCTATCAATTGCCAAATGTGTCGCACGTGTGGCGCGATTGGCGTCGATGGGGACATGGAAAAGTTAACGTATCAAAAGCAATAGAAGTGTCGTGCGATACTTATTATTACGAGCTAGCGTATAAATTGGGTATCGATAAAATCAGTGAATCTATGTACGAATTCGGATTCGGAGATTTCACGGGTATCGATCTTTACGAAGAGTCAGATGCCAACATGCCTAGCCGAGGCTGGAAACGCGCTCGCTTTAATCAACCTTGGTATATTGGTGACACCATCCCCGTTGGTATAGGACAGAGCTATTGGACCACCACGCCGGTACAGTTAAATACATCGGTTAACACGCTGATCAATGCGGGGGAACGCTATATTCCACAAATCATTCGCGGTTATATGAACACCGATGGTTCTGTCGACCTTATCCCACTTAAGTCGCTGCGGCCTATAGAAATTAAAAACCGTAACAATTTGGATGTGGTGTTAAACGCCATGCGCGATGTTGTGAGTGGCGAAGAAGGCGGCGCGCGTCATGCGTTTGCAGATACCCCTTACGACTCTGCGGGTAAGACAGGAACAGCACAGTTATTTACCGTTGGCCAAAATGAAAAATATGACGCTACTAAGATTGATGAGCGTCTTCGAGACAATGCCATGTATGTTGGCTTTGCACCGTTCAATGATCCAGAGATATCGGTAACCGTGGTCCTTGAAAACGTAGGCGGTGGTAGTAAGAACGCAGCCCCCGTCGCCCGTCAAATCATGGATTTCTATTTCAGAGACCGTGTTTTTGAAACTGCCGAAGCTGACTCGGCAAACAGTGATAATGAATTAGGGACGAACTAGTGAAGAGAACCACCATAAACCCTAATAAAATAAGTTTTCTTCAGCGCATTCATATCGATGGCTGGCTGTTAGTCGGGCTACTCGTGCTAAGTTGTGTTGGGCTATTTACTCTGTACTCGGCGTCAGGTCAGGATATGGAGCAAATGGAGCGCCAGTTTATCAGGCTGGGATTTAGCTTTATCGTTATGTTCGGATTAGCCCAAGCCCCTTTGGGCGTGTTTAGGTTTTTCTCAACCTATGCCTATGGTGCAGGTCTGCTCATGCTAATTGCCGTATTATTATTTGGTGATATGGGCAAAGGCGCACAGCGCTGGCTAGATCTGGGCTTTATCCGTTTTCAGCCCTCTGAACTGATGAAGCTTGCCGTGCCTATGATGGTTGCATGGTATATCAGTAAATTCACTATGCCGCCACGCACGACCCACATTATCGTTGGGTTTGGTTTGGTGGTCGTGCCCACCATTCTCATTGCAAAGCAGCCTGATTTAGGGACCTCGTTACTCATCGCCAGTTCAGGTATCTTTGCCATATTCCTGGCAGGTATGAGCTGGCGGCTTATTTCAGTAGTGAGCGGCCTCATTGGCGCGTTTGCGCCTGTGATGTGGTTCTTTTTAATGAAGGATTATCAAAAGCAGCGGGTTCTTACTTTTTTGAACCCAGAAAGCGACCCGCTAGGTTCTGGCTACCACATAATCCAATCTAAAATTGCCATTGGTTCCGGTGGTGTAGACGGCAAAGGCTGGCTGCAAGGCACGCAATCACAACTCGAGTTTTTACCCGAACGTCACACCGACTTTATCTTTTCAGTATTCAGTGAAGAGTTTGGTCTTACCGGTGTAATGTGTTTAATGGCAATATACATTTTTATAATTATGCGCGGCCTTATAATTTCTAGCCGGGCACAAGACGCCTATGCAAAATTGCTTGGTGGCAGTATTACCCTTACCTTTTTTGTTTATGTATTTGTAAACATGGGCATGGTGTCCGGATTACTTCCCGTGGTGGGTGTTCCCCTTCCTCTAGTGAGCTTTGGAGGAACATCTATGGTGACTTTAATGGCAGGTTTTGGCATTCTTATGGCCATTGCCACTCAGAAACGTTTAATGTCTAGATAACTTGTATGTTGCAGCGCCTTTTTTCGGTACTTGATTTTGTAAAAGCGGGTTTAGTTAATGCGGGTCTTGTTAACCAGAATCTGGCAAACGGACAGTTCTTTCGCTATGGCTCAGCTGTTTTTATAGTTTTGGCATTAGTGGGATGCCAAAGTGCACCTACACAATCTGGTCGCTATACTCAAAAGCAAGACTCAGCGCCTAAGCACGTTGCCAAGAAACCAGAAACACTTGATGCTGTACCAAAATACGAAGCCTACCGCATGTTTAACAGCAGGCCCTACAAGGTACTGGGCAAGCACTACACGCCAATGGATAGTGGTAAGGGCTATGAAGAGGTCGGCTACGCCAGTTGGTATGGCCAGAAGTTTCACGGTCACTTAACCTCAAATGGCGAAACTTACAATATGTTTGCCATGAGCGCGGCTCACAAAACATTGCCCCTGCCCTCTTACGTGCGTGTTACTAACTTGGAAAATAACAAACAAGCGATCGTCCGCGTTAACGACCGCGGCCCTTTTCACGATGATAGAATTATCGATTTGTCGTATGCAGCCGCAGTAAAACTAGGCTACCACAGCAAAGGCACAGCGCGAGTCAAACTTGAAGTTATCCACTTTGATGAACAAAACAATGTGACGGTGGGAAACAGTCCAACCGTTACTTACGATGAATACTTGGGTATTGCGGTAGTACCCGCACCGGCCTTGGCAGCAACTTCACCCACCCCGCCATTAGCCCCCTCTTCGAACACCGCGGATACCAACACAAGCAGCAGTGAGAAAAGTAGCAACGCGGTAAGTGATGCGATTTATATTCAAGTTGCTGCGCTTTCAAACGCCGAGAAAGCAAAATCTATCTCTAACGTGCTATCGGCGTTATATCAAATTCCCGCTCACCTGCCAGTAGCGGATAACATTTATAAATTACAGTTAGGCCCTATCCACGATGAAGCAGTCGTCGCGGAGGTTCTTGAACAATTAAAGCAAAATGGCTATCCCAACGCTTACGCGATTACGCAGACCATGTAGTTGGTTGGGTTGCCGCACGCTCATAAAAACAACGACATTGTGGCAGCATTGTGTCATTCAGCAGGCAATATCACGGTTTCTTCGCCTAATACCTACAATCGCGTAAACTTTTTTGATAAAACCTAGTCTTATAAGCAGCCTTTCGTTAAGATCTCTCGTCACCTCAGCTAATAAGTAGGTGAAACAACAGAATTCGGTTACGAACTGGACAAAAGCTAAAATTGGGTAGCCATGTTTTGCGGTCATCGTTTCGCGGTCATCGCAACAATAGGGTAAGCTTTAACTCACACGGATAAAACGGTCAAAGAAATTAGAACCATGCTCAGAATAATTCAACGCGCTAAACCGTCATTACTTTCATTTGCCTTTTTGGTGATAGGCACTTTACTACACGCAGCAAATGCTGCCGTAGTCACTCCGCCTGCTCCTTCAGTTGCCGCAGAAGGTTTTCTTCTTACCGACTTTGAAACGGGACATGTGATTGCATCTAAAAATGCGGACATGCAGCTTGCTCCTGCGAGCTTAACGAAAATAATGACTATTTATGTTATTGGCAAAGAACTACAGGCCGGTAACATCAGCTTAGACGACGAAGTAACTATTTCGGAAAACGCATGGGCGAAGAAATTCCCTGACTCGTCAAAAATGTTTATTGAAGTAGGTACACAAGTTTCAGTACGTGACTTACTACGCGGCATTGTTGTGCAGTCAGGTAACGACGCCTGTGTTGCTATGGCAGAACACGTAGCAGGTTCAGAATCTGCTTTTGCCAGCATGATGAATGCACACACGGCATCACTTGGCATGAGTGGTTCTCACTGGGTTAATGCTCACGGTCTTCACGACCCTGATCACTACACTACCCCTCGTGACATGGCGATTCTGTCTCGCGCGCTTATCGCAGAAACGCCAGAAATGTACAAGATTTATAGCGAGAAGGAATTCACCTACAACGGCATTAAGCAATACAACCGCAATAGCCTGTTGTGGGACAAAAGCTTAAACGTTGATGGCATTAAAACTGGCCACACGTCTGATGCAGGCTACAGCCTAATCACTTCTGCAGAGCAAGGCGGTATGCGTCTCATCTCTGTAGTTATGGGTACTGATAGCGAACGTGCACGTAAAGTTGAAAACAAAAAGCTACTTAAGTATGGCTTCCGTTTTTACGAGACACTTACGCCATACCAAGCTGGTCATAGTTTCGTTGCTCACCGCATCTATATGGGTGATAGAGAGACAGTAGACCTTGGAATTAATCAATCTACCCCCATTACTATTCCACGCGGTCAGGCGGCTAATTTAGAAGCTAACTTCGAACTTGATGACAAGCTTGAAGCACCACTTGCAAAAGGTCAGGTTGTTGGAAAACTTTATCTACAACTAGACGGTGAAGATGTGGCTAGTTATCCCCTAGTTACCCTTCAAGAAGTAAAAGAAGGCAGCTTCTTTAATCGCATGAAAGACTACATTATGCTTCAGCTAGGATTTGACGACGAGTAAACACCTTTACTGAATACGTAAAAAGCTAGTTGTGAAGCGGCCAGATTTGTTACAATCTGGCCGTTTTTTTATATGATATTTTAAGTACCAAGGATATCGCATGGATACCCGTTTCGACGAATTACTAGATTTTCCAACAAACCAAACGTTTAAAGTCATGGGCGTTGCTCATGAAGACCTACCTCAACAGGTAGTGAGCTGCCTTCAGCAACACGCGCCAGGTGATTACTCGCCTAACGTAAAACCAAGTAGTAAAGGTACTTACCACTCGGTGTCTATCAGTGTGCGTGTAACCAGCAAAGAGCACATGGAAACCATTTACACTGAACTTGCCAAATTAGAGCTGGTTAGGGTTGTACTTTAAGTGAATGAGCAGTCGATAGCGTCTGACGCAAACGGCGTTATAGTGCGTCAGTTAGGGCGTCAGCCGTATGAGCCTATCTTCGAAGCAATGAAACGCTTCACCGATGAGCGAGACCAAAACACCCAAGATGAAATTTGGCTTGTTGAACACGATGCCGTCTTTACGCAAGGACAAGCAGGCAAAGCTGAACACATACTTATGCCTGGTGATATTCCTGTTGTTCAGGTTGACCGAGGTGGCCAAGTGACCTATCACGGTCCAGGCCAACAAGTGATTTATCTGATGCTAAACATAAAGCGCAGAAAGCTAGGTGTTCGCCATTTAGTCACTGCTATGGAAGAAGCGGTGGTCGGACTACTTGGAAAATAC
>Ga0208204_100368_pt1 | contig 11644 bp, 11 predicted proteins | sample DeeseametaMP2252_FD_184173 | JGI IMG/M metagenome (GOLD analysis project Ga0208204, IMG submission 184173) | Marine microbial communities from the Deep Pacific Ocean - MP2252 (SPAdes) | ecosystem: Environmental > Aquatic > Marine > Oceanic | place: West of El Salvador, Pacific Ocean | collected...
CAGCGCGCTAGGGGTGTAGTTCGAATTGGTAGAACAGCGGTCTCCAAAACCGATGGTTGGGGGTTCGAGTCCCTCCACCCCTGCCACTTTTCCTCTGAGTAAGTTATAGTGTCTTCACTTTCTTCCACTCACAATATTATGTCTTCTTATTTAAATCCTTATCAAACTGCAATCCTCCAGGAAATGGGCATTTGTGTCTGGCAATCTCAGTCAGCGTTAAACGATGTTGTAGTCACTAACAATGCCAAGCCTGAAGTCGCAGCTGTCTCACCCGCTAATCAGTCCCGTGAAGCAGTGAATACGTCTACCGGCGTGGCGCCGACAGCCGCAAACGGTCAGGCCAGGATTGCGCAACTGCGTTCTATGCTGGGCAATAAGGATGAGAAGAAAGGTGTCAAAGGTCCAACTCCCGCTGCTGAACCCATTGACCCGCGAAGTTTTGGTCAGATGGGACGAGATATTTTGCTGGCGCTGTCATTATTTCATGATGGGAAAGCCATTCGCTGGCAATACGGTACTGAACTGTCATTGAAAGACAATGTGCTTACCTTGCCCTATAAAACTGCACCTACCCATGCCGGCGACAAGCGTCGTTTGTGGCAGGTGATTTCTGCAAATTAATGCAATATGTCTTTTGAATTAAAAACGCTGATAGAAGACGATGTCGCAGAGGCTCATCAAATCCATCAGCAGGCCACCTACAATCCTTGGTCATTAGCCACCTTTGCTGATTGTCTAACACCTCCTTATGCCGGACTCGTTGCGACTGATGCCGAAAATCAGGTCTGCGGCTATGCGGTTATCTTGCTTGTCGCCGGTGAAGCAACTCTCATGGATATCGCCGTGGCGCAATCTGTCCGCGGGCGAGGCTTGGGTAAGCAGTTGCTTAATGGTGTTATTGAATGGTGTCAGCAACAGCAGGCCGAATCCCTGTGGCTGGAAGTCAGAGCCGGAAACACCACCGCCATTTCGCTTTATCTAAAAGCTGGATTTGAAGATATTGAGATCCGTAAGCATTACTACCCCAGTGATAACGGCAAGGAAGATGCGCGCATCATGCGCAAGATGCCGGTTTAATTGCCGAGCTCCATGGTCTGCATTCAGCGTAACGCTTACGTTAATTGAACACGCATTCTTTCATAATAAACTCATCCAAAATTCTCTTGTTGCGTATAGGTTAAAACAAGCGTCAGATACTTTTGATGGTGAACGTGATGGTAAAATCGAAGCAAGATAATAGTCATGAACGGGAAATTACACTGGAAGAAGATGATTTTCAGCACGACGAGGACAAGTTTGACCCTGTCGCCGGTGAAGAGGACCCGGGTGCAGCGTTGGAAACCTTAGTGGAGTATGACAAGTCTAAGCGCGATTCTTCCAACAATCCCAGCTAGGTAACGGTGTTACCTGTTCAAAAATAAAATCTATAAAGGCGCTCACTTTAGGTACGCCAAGCCGTCGTTGGGGGGTAAGTACATAAAGCGCTCTCTGGCCGTCGGATACCTCTGAGCGCCAGTCCTGTAACAACGGGATCAGGGACCCTTCAGACAGTTCCTCAGAAATAAGCCAGGTTGGGAAAAGTACGAGTCCTTGTCCCAAAAGCGCGGCTTTCACCAAACTTTCCGGATCATTACTGTAGAAGTTGCCTGTTACGTCTATGGGCGTTGATGTATTTGCATCTCTTGCCTGGAAAAACCAGCGCTGACGACCGAGTTCCCCCTGATAGATAAGACAGTTATGTTGGTCAAGCTGTTCTGGTGACAGAGGCTCTCCGCATTGCGAGACATAGTCCGGGGAGGCTGCCACTACGTAATTCATATTTGCCAACCGGCGGCTAATGAGTGAAGAGTCAGCTAAATCGCCAACACGAAAAGTGATATCGTGACCGCCACGAATAGGGTCGACCACCTGATCGCTTAATAGCAGTTCTGCTGTGATCCCCGTGTATTGTCGCTGAAACTGATTCAGTAAAGGGACTATCTGCCGTTGGCCAAATGCCACCGGAGCATTAATTCGCAACACCCCTGCAGGTTCTGGAGCCGGATTTGCCAGTGCTTCCGTTGCAAGTTCCAGTTGCTCCAGAATGCCGCGGATCTCCTCATAGTAACGCCATCCTGCCTCCGTTAACGCGACTGCTCGTGTGTGACGATAAAGCAAAGGTTGACCGAGCGAACTTTCAAGGGCACTGATTTGACGTGATATAGACGAAACCGCACAGCGAAAATGTCGTGCGGCAGCGGTAAAACTGCCAGTGGCAGCCACGCGATCAAAAACACGTAGAGCATTTAAATCTATATTATTGATATTCATGAAGTTGCTTATTACGCAATAAAGATTTGCAGATAATGCGATTGTAGCAACATTAAACTGCTTTTACCCTTTGAATCCTACGCCGATTAAAACGGCTTTGTTTCATTGGACAGGAGAACAATATGCAAAAAGGTACAGCATTAGTGGTGGGAGCAACCGGCCTGACGGGCGGTAACCTTGCAGCCTGGTTAACAGCAAATGGTTGGAGTGTTTATGGCTTATCACGAAAAGGAGCTGAACAAAGCGGTGTTTTTCCAGTAGCCGCTGATTTGTTGGATTCGAAAGCCACGGCTGAAGCACTGTCTGGTTTACCCATTACCCACGTTTTTTACTGCACGTGGGTAAAAAGAGAGTCTGAAAAAGAAAACATCGAGGCGAATACCACCATGATGCGTAATTTGTTTGCCGCGTTAAATACCGACAGACTTAAACATGCATCCCTGGTAACCGGTACGAAGCAGTATCTTGGGTCATTTCATGCTTATGGAAGTGGACGTATTGAAACGCCGTTCCGTGAAAGTGAACCTCGGGTACCGGGTGATAATTTTTATTATGCTTTGGAAGATGTGTTGTTCGAAGAAGCAGAGCGGGGCAATTTTAGTTGGAATGTACACAGACCGCACACAGTGATTGGTTATGCCCGTGGTAATGCCATGAACATGGGCGTGACCCTGGCGGTTTACGCTTCTATCTGTAAAGCAACCGGTAAGCCGATTGTTTTTCCAGGATCTAAAACGCAGTGGAATGCACTGACAGACATGACCGATGCTAATCTGCTTGCTCGTCAGATTGAATGGGCGGCGACCATGCCGGGTGCTGCTAATCAGGCGTTTAATACAGTAAACGGTGACACATTTCGCTGGCGCCGTATGTGGCGGGAAATCGGGGCGTTCTTTGGTGTGGATGTGGCTGATTGCCCTGAAACTCCACAGCCGCTGGAGCAACAGATGAAAGGTTGCGAATCGGTGTGGCAGGATATCGCGGCTAAACACGATTTGGTTGAAGATGATGTGACTAAGCTGGTTTCCTGGTGGCATAGCGATGCCGATTTGGGGCGTGAGCAGGAATGCGTGAATGATATGAATAAATCACGGGATTTCGGTTTCACCGATTATAAAGAAACCCGTGCCGCTTTCTTTGACTTATTTGCACGACTGCGGGCAGAGAAGGTGATTCCAGAATAAACTGACTTGTTCGCAGGGAAGGGAAAAAGGGCGGCAATTTCTGTGATTTCTGGTTTCATGCGAGCCGATTTTTGAAATTACAGGTGGCGCCCTTTCTAAGTTCTGAGCCCGCGTCCACCCTCACACAGTGACAGATCAGAATATTCATGAGTAATCTAACCAGCGAAATCAGCAAACGCCGTACGTTTGCGATTATCACGCACCCGAATAAAGTTACCTAAGTCAAATTAAGACAAGAAAAGACATCTTTTACATTAAAAACAAAATGTTATAATTCGTCTTCAGTTGTCCTATCATCATCTCAAGTCAGTCTATTTCCTGTTTTACTATTCCCTTTTCTGGGGATGACATGTTTAGCATTACGGCTGCTCAATAGCTCCCGTAGAGCTTGACTGCCGTAGCCTTTGTCGGCAACGACAACTTCAGAATAAGGTGACGACTCAACCAAAGATTGACCATGACTGACATCATGAGCTTGACCTCCCGGCAATTCGAAATAGACAGGTAACCCACCGCTGTCAACAGCCAAGTGTATTTTCGTTGATTTTCCACCGCGACTTTTTCCAATGGCTTGTTGTGCCTGAGCCTTGATGTTAGTGCCGTCCTGATGAGCTTTAACGATACTGCTATCAATGAATAACTATTGTGGGTCATTCGATGTTCAGGCTTATTGTAAATTAGACCTGTTAAATACATGATTCTTGATAGCAGCTTTCAGCTATCATCTGTTAGCATGAGTCTCGGCATTTGGGGAAGTTATGTTGTTTTTTGGCGAAATCATTATAACCGACCCAATGGCTGTTTGCTTTTTATACCGCAAATATCAACACGCTCTAGCCAATAGCCCCGAACAGGATGCAGAAGAATATGCTATTCACGATTACGTATTCAGCGTCTGAGTATGAAGGCATTCAACGTGCGCATGAAGTCGCATGTTTTATTGAGGAGCACGGCGAGATTGCAGGCGATTTACTATCACACTTTGGCGGTAGCATCGAAAATGCAAAAAAAGCCATCGAAGAAAATTATTGTGGTTGTTAAGCCTCGCTAGCGGATTATGCCGAAGAGCTAACTGAGGAAACCACACAGATCCCTGAGCATTTAGCCTTTTATATCGACTATGAAAAAATGGGGCGCGATATGGAGCTTGGCGGTGATGTATCCACCATCGAAACAGGCTATCAGGTAGTGTATATTTTCTGGAATCATTAAGCTACAGCTTGAACCCTTGCCAAAAGGTGAGGGCTCAAATTCCGGCGCGCTTTTGGGGCTCAGTGGCCTTGCGGCCTAAATCGTTTATGCTTCGCTTGTCTTGCCTCCGCTGTCGTCAAGCTGAGCCCCAAAAGTTTATATAATGTTGGCTATTGGTATTGTTAATACCGATAGCGCCTTTCTTTTAAACCATATCGGTTTAAAAATTCTGTTATTTGCGGCGCTAAGCGCCGTAAAACTTAGAGGTGGTAAACTGGTTCTTAACATGTTAGTTTATATAAATTAGATTTCACGGCGCTATTCGCCGCAAAATTGGCAAATGATAAACTATAGAAAGGTTTTTGCGCTTGGATAAGGGCACTACTTTACAGGAAGACTTAGCGAAAGGTGCTTATAAACAGTCACTTAAGACGCTTTTGCCCTATGGCATGCTGGCTACCAAAAAGTGGTTGGCGGAGCAGGGCTTGAGTGCTCATTCACTGGATAATGCGGTCAAAACTGACACGTTATTGCTATTAGCTACAGGTGTTTATAGCCAGTATTCACGCTCTGTGAGTTGGGAGGGCGCAGTAGCTTCTATGCAGCGTATGGAAAGACGAGAGGGCGAACAACTACCGCCTGTGGTTGTCGGTGGTTTGTCAGCTCTCTCCTTATCGGGTTTGTCACAGTATTTATCATTGGGGAATACGCCACACATCCACTTATATGCGGCGGGAAAGTTGCCGACATGGATGGCGCGACTATCGTTGCCCGTTGAGTTTAAAGGGCATGGTACAAGTAAACTATGGCCTGAAAGCTTGTCTAAGGATAAAGCTTTTATTAAAGAGTATGAGTGGGAAGCGAAATTGCCATCTGTGTATTTTTCATGCCCAGAGAAAGCCATAATGGAAGTATTGACGGACTTACCGGATAACGTGTCATTTGAGCACGCAGATGAACTTATGCAAGGTCTAGTGAATTTGTCACCCAGAAAGCTTGATACGCTTTTAACCGCATGCAAAAGCGTAAAGGCTAAACGCTTGTTTTTTTGGTTGGCTAAACGCCAATCCTATCCTTGGTTTAGCAAGCTAAACGTCAAGGACTATGACCTAGGCTCAGGTAAGCGTGTTGTAGCCAAAAACGGAAAGCTGGATACAGATTATTTAATCACTGTGCCGTCACATATGGCGAAGGAAAGCGAAAGTTAGTAATGGATAGAAACAATATTTATTACAGGCAAGTGCAGTTACTGATGCAGGTTTTGCCCTTTGTTGCCAAGCAAGAATGCTTTGCGCTTAAAGGTGGTACGGCGATTAATCTCTTTGTTAGAGAGTTTCCGCGCTTGTCGGTTGACATTGATTTGGTTTATCTACCGATAAAAGGCCGTGATGAGGCATTAAAGGAAATCTGCGGTGCACTCGATGCCATTAGCGCAGACCTAAAGGCTGCGTTTAAAGATGTCGAGCTGACAGAAGCTTATAAGTCAAAGCATGATGCGCTGAGACTAGTTGTTGGTCGTAATGGAGTGCAGATTAAGGTAGAACTCTCACCCGTGCTACGTGGCACGGTTTATGAGCCACATATGATGGAAGTATGTGCCGCCGTAGAAGATGAATTTGGTTATGCAGAAGTACCTGTCGTCGCTTTGGCGGATTTATATGCTGGCAAAATATGCGCGGCATTAGACAGGCAGCACCCAAGAGACTTATTTGATGTGAAGTGGCTCTTAGAAAATGAAGGCCTAAATGACGAAATACGAAAAGCATTAATTATCTATCTCTCAAGTCACAATCGGCCAATGGCCGAATTGTTAAGGCCGCAATTTAAAGATATATCAGCCGTTTATGCAGGTGAATTTGCAAATATGGCCGAGACGGAGGTACCGCTTGAAGAGCTGGTGGCCGTGAGAAAGCGTTTGGTAGAGCTTATTCACCAAGGGCTAACCGATAGTGAGAAAGGCTTTTTACTATCATTTAAAAACCGTGAGCCGGATTGGACGTTACTCGAGCTTGATACTGTAAGTGAACTTCCGGCCATTAAGTGGAAACAGATTAATCTGGCCAAAATGCCAGATGACAAACATAAGCTGGCGTTAGACAAGCTAAAAGAAGTACTGCGTGTTTGATTTATAGTACTTGGTGATTTTGCTAGAATAGCGCTCAAATTTTTAATGCTTTGATGGGAGGTTTTGCTGGCTATAGGCCGTTGCAATCTGCTTGAAGATCAGGGCTTAGAGTTAACTTTATTTATTTGTACAAATAGTTGTACAAAATGGGAATTTAGATACATGGCTGAAGCCAATTTTCTTAATGAAATCAATAAGCGACGTACGTTCGCAATCATATCTCACCCGGATGCGGGTAAAACCACCATTACCGAAAAGGTCCTTTTGTTCGGACAAGCGTTGCAAAAAGCCGGTACCGTAAAAGGTAAAAAATCTGGTCAGCACGCCAAGTCAGACTGGATGGAAATGGAGAAGGAGCGGGGGATCTCGGTTACCACCTCGGTAATGCAGTTTCCGTATCGCGAAAACCTGGTAAACCTGCTGGATACACCGGGACACGAAGATTTTTCTGAGGACACTTATCGAACGCTCACCGCAGTGGATTCCTGCTTGATGGTAATCGATGCGGCGAAAGGTGTTGAGGATCGCACTCGTAAGCTGATGGAAGTTACGCGTCTGCGTGACACGCCCATTATCACCTTCATGAACAAGCTCGACCGTGATATTCGCGATCCGCTCGAATTGCTGGATGAAGTCGAAACTGAGCTTAAAATCCTGTGCGCGCCGGTAACCTGGCCTATTGGCTGTGGTAAAGAATTCAAAGGTGTTTATCACCTGCACCGTGATGAAGTCATTTTGTATAAATCCGGTCTTGGCCACATGATTCAGGATGTCCGCATTGTTAAGGGGCTGGACAACCCTGAACTGGAAGCGGCAATCGGTAGCGGCTTGCTTGAAACGTTAAGAGACGAACTAGAGCTGGTGCAGGGCGCGTCAAACGAGTTCGATCAGGAGCTGTTTCTGGAAGGTGAGCTCACGCCGGTCTTTTTCGGTACCGCACTGGGTAACTTCGGTGTTGATCACATGCTGGATGGTTTGGTGGAGTGGGCGCCAGCGCCTCAGGGTCGTCAGACCGAAGACGGCAAAATTGAATCCGATGCTGAACAGTTCAGTGGCTTTGTATTTAAAATTCAGGCCAACATGGACCCAAAACACCGAGACCGTATCGCATTCTGCCGTATCGTGTCGGGTAAATACGAGAAGGGCATGAAGATGCGCCATTCCCGTATTAATAAAGACGTGCGCATTTCTGACGCGCTGACGTTCCTTGCCGGTGACCGTGAATTGCTGGAAGAAGCTTACGCCGGTGACATTATTGGTTTGCATAACCACGGTACTATTCGCATTGGTGACACCTTCACTTCGGGCGAGAACTTCCGATTTACCGGTATTCCTAACTTTGCGCCTGAACTGTTTAAGCGTATTCGCCTGAAAGATCCGTTGAAGCAAAAGCAACTGCTGAAAGGCCTTATTCAGCTTTCTGAAGAAGGGGCAGTGCAGGTATTCCGTCCGCTCATCAACAACGACCTGATTGTAGGTGCGGTGGGTGTGCTACAGTTTGACGTTGTTGTGGCTCGTTTGAAGGCGGAATACAACGTGGATGCGATATACGAGCACGTTAATGTAAGCACCGCACGTTGGGTTTACAGCAATGACGCGAAGAAGCTGGATGAATTCCGACGTAAAGCGGATGTGAACCTGGCGCTGGATGGCGGTGATAACCTGGCGTACATTGCGCCAACCATGGTTAACTTGCAGCTGGCGAAAGAGCGTTACCCTGATATTGAATTTAAAGAAACCCGCGAACACTAAGACCGGACAAAAGATCGAGAACTATGAATATACATGCTTTACTTGTCAGCCGTTTCTCCGAAGCGTTAGATAAATTAGGTGCAGAAAACGCACCCGTGCCAGTGGCACGCAGTTCACGTCCGGAGTTCGGTGAGTATCAGTTCAACGGTGCCATGGCGCTGGCTAAACAGTTACGTCAGAAGCCCCGCGATATCGCAGAGAAAATCGTTGAGCTGGTGAATCTGGATGATGTTGCCAGCAAGCTGGAAGTGGCGGGGCCGGGTTTTATTAACGTTCACCTGAGCGATGCCTGGCTGGCAAACCAGTGCGAACAGGCATTGAACGACCCGCGTATGGGTGTTGCGAAAGACGCAGAACAGACCATCGTAGTGGATTACTCTTCGCCAAACCTCGCCAAAGAAATGCACGTGGGTCACCTGCGCACCACCATTATCGGCGATGCCGTAGTGAAAGTACTGGAATTCCTGGGCCACAAAGTGATTCGTCAGAACCACATGGGCGACTGGGGAACACAGTTCGGTATGTTGCTGGCGCACCTGTCTGACAAACTGGAAAACCAGATGGCGGAAACCGCGCTGTCTGATTTGGAAGACTTTTACCGTGAAGCAAAAGTGCGCTTTGACGAAGAAGAAGGTTTTGCCGACCGTGCTCGTGAATACGTAGTGCGCTTGCAGGGCGGTGATGAGCAATGCCTCAAGCTGTGGGATCAGTTTATCGATATTTCGATTAAGCACAGTGAAGAAGTTTACGATAAATTGAATGTGAGCCTGACCCGCGAAGACATCATGGGTGAGTCGGCTTACAACGACGATCTGGCAAACGTGGTTGCTGACCTGAAAGAAAAAGGCATCGTAGTAGAAGATCAGGGCGCACAGGTTGCGTTTCTTTCTGAGCTTGCTGACAAAGAAGGCAAGCCAGCGGTGTACATCGTGCAGAAATCCGGTGGCGGTTACCTTTATTCCACTACCGATCTGGCAGCTATTCGCTACCGTTGTGGCAAGCTACAGGCAGACCGTACACTCATTCTGACTGACGCCCGTCAGGCGCTGCACTTCAAGCAAACTGAAATTGTGGCCCGTAAAGCAGGTTTTATCAGCGACGAGCAAACCTACGAGCATTGCCCGTTCGGTATGATGCTGGGCAGCGACGGCAAGCCGTTCAAGACCCGTACTGGCGGTACCGTGAAGCTGGTGGAACTGTTGGATGAAGCGGTTGAGCGTGCCGGTAAGTTAATTTCTGAGCGCGATACTGATTTGTCTGAAGCGGAACTGAAAGAAGTGGCGGATAAAGTGGGTATCGGCGCGGTGAAATATGCTGACCTGAGCAAAAACCGCACAACCGATTATGTATTCAACTGGGACACCATGCTGAGCTTTGAAGGTAACACGGCGCCGTATCTGCAGTATGCCTATACCCGTGTACAAAGCATCTTTCGTAAGTCGGGTATCGCTGTGGCTGACCTGCCGGGTGCAATGCGCTTCACCGAGAAACAGGAGCACGCCCTGGCGGTCTTGCTGCTGCAATTTGAAGAAGTGATTGGCGTAGTATCTCGTGAAGCTACACCGCACGTGCTGTGTACTTACCTGTACGACGTAGCAAGTGCGTTTATGAGCTTCTACGAAGCTTGTCCAATCCTCAAAGACGGCATCGAAGAAGACGTACGTGATAGCAGACTTGAGTTAGCTGCATTGGTTGCGAAAACCCTGGAGCAGGGCCTGAGCCTGCTGGGTATTGAAACTCTCGAAAAAATGTAATTTCTAGCCGATGTTTCAGAGAGGCGTGAGCGCTTGAAGCGCACTACGCGATTTCAATCTGAAACACGGCGTAAACCCATCCATGGGTCTCGGCTGCCGCTTCCCTGCGGCAGACGGTCCTCGCTCCCCAACACCTTACCACCTGCGGGCTCAGCAATAGCGACTGTGCTCTATTCGCATTAGCATCCCTGCGGCAGACGGTTTTAGATTGAAATCACTTCGCGTAATTATTGCTTGCCCCTTTTTTGTGTTTCACTTCAATTTTTATCTAAAAACAGACTTTGCGGACAGTTTTCACCGTCTTTAAAATCTCTATTATTAAATGTGACTTCTTTTATTGTTAAAGAAGTTTAGCTTTCAGAGCTATCTATTTTTTAATCAATTAAAGGAACTAGTTTTGCAAGAGTTAAATATCAACGAAGTTGAGCAAGTAAGCGGTGGGTTAAGTGCAGAGCGTGGTGCAATTGCCGAAGCTGCAATAGCAGGTGCAGCTTTTGCTGTGGGTATGACCGGAGTAGGACTAATTGCTACTGGTGCTGTCCTCGCATGCGTTTATTTAATGGATGATTAATAAAAACGGTAAATACTTCGGATTTTCTCCGTAGTATTTACTAGAACAGGGATATTGATTGGAATGGAAATCAAAAAAAATGGAGGGATACCAGTAAAAATTCATGATTTGGATACATTTATAAAAAATTGGCGTCCTATAGATGGGTGGCTTATAAGCGACAAAAACCAATATGTGCTACCTACACATCATAGTGCACACGGTCGTATTTTTTATTCTTCCTATTGTAAGAAAGTAAAAACAAATTTGATGGCAATAGTCTCTTGCTTGTTGTCCGTTATTTTATTGCTGGTTTTCAAGCCTGTCGAAAACAATCAGGCGCTCATAGTCGTATTTTCCTTACTTCTATTGTTTTCGATATGTGATGGAATTTTATCAGTATGGAGTATTAATAGTTGCCGACAGAAAATCGAATTTTTATTTAACTTCAAAAGTACTTCTGAGTTGCATGGCCCGCCACTAGCCCTACTTATGTGTGTTATGTATTCAATTCAATGGTTGCTCGAGGTGTATTATGGAAGCCAAGAATCTTTAATAATCTCTGTTGGGAATTATTATCCAGAAATAGACATCTTCTCTTCATGGCGTTTTATCACTGGTGCCTTTCTCCATGGTGACTTGCAACACTGGATTTTGAACACGCTATTGGCAATATTGTTTGCATCCACGATTCCTAAAACAAAGCTTTTTAAGACCGTATTGATACTGATTCTTGGCGCCGCCACTTCACATTGCATAACGTATTTTTATCATCTAG
>Ga0208204_100369_pt1 | contig 11623 bp, 12 predicted proteins | sample DeeseametaMP2252_FD_184173 | JGI IMG/M metagenome (GOLD analysis project Ga0208204, IMG submission 184173) | Marine microbial communities from the Deep Pacific Ocean - MP2252 (SPAdes) | ecosystem: Environmental > Aquatic > Marine > Oceanic | place: West of El Salvador, Pacific Ocean | collected...
CCCGTTTAGAAAACGCCAGGCTAAACCTCTCATATACTCGCGTCACTGCGCCATCAGACGGCGTGGTTTCACAGCGAGATGTGCGTGTGGGCGGTTATGTTCATGCTGGCGAGCGTGCACTGATGTTGGTGCCTAAAGACGATCTCTTTATTGAGGCCCATTTCCGTGAAACACAGGTTGCGCACATGAAAGTGGGCGATCCGGTTTCGATTACCTTTGACTCACTACCGGGTGAAATTTTCCATGGCACCATCGAGACCTTTGCTCCGGCCTCAGGCGCCAGCTATTCGCCGGTCGATCCGATAAATGCCACGGGCAACTTCACCAAAATTGTACAGCGATTGCCGGTGCGCATTCAGTTTGATGCCACGCCAGAACAGCAGTCGTACCTGCGGGTGGGCATGTCTGCCATCGTAGACGTACAGGTTATTTAAATGGATTGCCGCGGTTTCAGCGCGGCTATATTTGGAGAAAGAAGATGAAAGGTATCGTCATCACGTTTTGCACTACCCAAGGGCGTACTTTGGAAGACAGCACCGTTGCCGAATGGCTAATGGCCAGTGCGAAGAGAATGAATTTATCCGGAGCCACGGTGAATGGTTCGATTTCCAGTTTCGGCCACCATGGTGAGTTTCACGCCACCAATATGTACGACTCGTATGATCAACCCGTACAAATAACTATGGTAGTATCCGAATCTGAACGAGACGAACTGATGGCCGCGATAAAAGCGACCGGCGCACGACTGTTTTACACGCAGCACCCGGTAGATTACGGCTACACCGACGAAGAAAATCAGTAGGAAGCATTATGCATCAGAGCACCCGTGCGGGACGGAATCCGCGACCGGAAAAAGTAGAGGCCGTGCTTGCCGCCGCCAGAAAGCTGTTTCTGACATTTGGCTTCAGCAACACCACTACCGACATGGTGCAAAAGGAATCGGGTGTATCTAAAGCAACCCTCTACAATTGCTACGGTACCAAAGAAAGTTTATTTGCTGCGGTAATTGAACAAGAATGCAAAGTCTTCAGAGAAGTCTTTACTGAAATTCTGCCAGAAACCAAATCGCTGGAGAAAGGCTTATACAGTATGGGCCGGGCTTATCTGGATGTTTTAGTTGACCCCGATACGCTGGCTTTTTACCGGGTAATGGTTTCCGAAGCATCCCGCTTTCCTGAGTTGGCCAGTAACTTCCTCGACATCGGGCCGAGAACCACCCATGCCTTGTTCACCGATTTTATCCAATCACACTGCAACACACTGAAAAACGAACAAGCCGACCGTTTTGGCGCGATGTTCATGTCGTTGCTGCGGGGTGAAATGCACACCCGCTGCTTGCTGCTCATCAACTACAGGCCATCGGCTAAAGAGCTCGATGACCATGCCGTTTATGCAGTGCAAATGGTGATGAGGAATATTGAAGCGCTGAGCCGTTCATCTGACCTGTCGTAATCTGTCTAGAGAAGTGCCGGAACATTTTCTTATAAGCATAAAAAACCCGCTGTAGCAGCGGGTTTCTTGTATATGAAACAGATAATCCTAGAACGGTTATACACACCCCGATATACAAACCCTTTAACAAACTCTTTATAAAACAGAACATTAAACCTAAATACCATCAAATTTCGGACAGTTTTTGTAACCTTTGAGTAAAAATTTCCATCAAAAGGTTACACTTCTAGCTGATAAACCACTCATTATCGCACACAAAACTTAGTCAAATTTTCAGCTTTCGAAAAATTTAAATCCCTCACTAGGTTCGATTTTTAATGCTTTACAATACTGGTAATACTCAAATACGTTTAGTTTTCTATTACATGTTTCAATCTTATTCACAAATTGATGTGATTCATCAATAAGTTCTGCGAACCCTCGAACGGTTAGTCCTTTATCTTTCCTTTCGTGCACGAGCCATCTAATTAGCGCTTTATAACGTGCATCGTCAGTATGAGTAATCATTACGCCCTTGCCTTTTGTCCCCATTTTAGAGACAATAATTTCAAATTTTATGATGCTAGAAAAATCTCCGACTTAATATACGAGAATTTATGTAATCTGGCGAATAACTTGGTAGCTGATATGGATGTAAAAGAAATCAATTATGCGGTGCTCAATACGATGGAAGATGACCCTCGTACTTTAATGAAACTAAGCGCTCGTCACTTGTATATGAATGTGCGTGCGGATCGCCCATACAACTGTAACTTAAAAGTTTTCATGCAAAATGTAAATACGGCGCTATACGGAGGACTACTACTCTGTGAAGCTTATTACCAGTTATGTTGCCAAACTTACCTGCGAAAAGGACTTGGGGGGTTATGTCAATTTATGTTTATCGACGATAAAGACATTACTCTTCCCGTCATCTATAACTCAACGATGACTAAGGAACTGGAGAAGCATGAAAACAAAAAATCCTGAAAGGAATTTGGAGAGGCATGATATGAAAACCTTCATCACCCCCCATGGTTGGCAAATATTCAGATTTAAAGGGAGCAAAAACCATATTCAGTATCATATTTTCACAAGCTTCAATGATAGTGTTTTCTGGTCAAAACGAATAAATCTTGAAACGGATATTTCAAAAGTTGCCGACGATTTCATTTGGACCGGCGACTTTAACTTACCCGTGAAGCTTGAAAAACTAAGAGAGGGCAATATTCGCAACTTACAAAAGATCAGCTTAGAGCATGATATTGCAAAATATCGCCAGCAATGGTGCCAAGTCGACAAAGTAAAAATGGCAGATGTTATCGCTGACACTTAAACCTTCCTAAAAGCCATAGCTTTGATGGTAATCGCAAAGACTGACTTTAACTTCAATCACAATAGACTTACATGACACAAAAAATTCGAAAGACAATTAGAAAGACGTCTGAGCATAAGCAGAAACTAGCGGAAAGCTTTAGGTTGCTTACAAAGCAGGATAAGACACGAGAAAGCACTTCAGCGCACCAGATAGAAAACGAAACGACGAATATGGAAGCAGATACACAACCGGTCTTTGTTAAAATCAAAGAGAAAGCTCCTGGAGAAAATTCAATTGGTCTCGAAAATGGCGCAGGGTCACCAACTAAAAATTGATTAAATAATAGATAACCAGCAGGACCGCGCCCTATGGATACTACGACTATCTAATGAAGGTTAATGATGACATTTTACTGCAAAAGTGCTTGGAAACTGAAAGATGATGCAGATGAAAAAGTATTACTTACGTTGTTTGCTAAAGAGTATTACAAGGCTCGAGAGGCCGTGCAAATAGACATATATCAGTATGGGGTTGATAATGGATTGAATGACCTTCGCGCTGTACTAAAACCCGAGTTGAATTTGATCACTTTCTGCTGCCGATATGAGAAAGATATTGAACGTATCGAAAGTATTGTAAGGCAGTTTGCTGTTGAACATGATCTACAACTAGGGCTATTCAACAGCAACCTTAGAAATCGAATTATCAAACCTTGATGATTTTCAAAGCAAAGAAAGCGAGAATAGCAAACTTAGTAGAAATTTATACCTAGACCTGCCACTTCTGCCTTTAAAACTTATTATGAATGTGATTAGCATACCTATTGAAGCCAAGGTGTGACAGAAAGTATAGCTCGCAGATATCAGTTTATATAAATTTAAGTTTTCCACTATTCAGTTAAGAAAGGCTTGTAGCTTTATCACTAACTAAAGATTGATGCATTGTCTTTTTGATAGACAACGGTATAGTTAAGTCAACTCGCCAGCCCACGTAACTCTGTGGTAAAGCCGTAGTGCTAAAAGTAAAAGTTCATAAATTTCAACGTCAAACTTGACCTCATGAATATTTTGACACACAAAAAATTGAACAAATAATAATCAGGATGACTAAAAATGTTCTATCTCTGTTTCGTAGAAATGAAAACATGTAACCAAAAGAAGAAAGTTTGTACTCACCATAACATTTAAGAAAAGAAAAACTCTTATGTTGAAAATAACAAATGTACAAGCTAACAGCGGTGACTGCTTCTTCATTGAAGAAACTGAGAATAAAATTTCATTATTAGTAGATTGTGGATTCAAGCTTACCTACCAACATAAAATTAAAAAACTAACTTCATTTGTAGATTACATAATTTTAACTCATTCTGATGAAGATCATATTAATGGTTCAATTCCATTGATTAGGGATACTCCAGAAAAATTTGTAGTTCGAAAAGTCTATGTAAATGTTCCTAGTTCGCACGAAGTGAAAGATGAAAGCGGCGACATCTCAATACATCAAGCAAAAACTCTTGAGCATTTGCTGAAACAAAAAAATATACCTTATCAAAACCTAATATCTGGTGAAAACTTATCAATAACAAATAACATTGATTTGGAAATAATATCACCTTCTAAAGATAGTCTAAACTACTTCATAGATAAATATAAAGAAGTGGAAAAACCATCAGAAAGCGACCCCATTTCTAAAAGCGAAACCACGCTTACTCTAGAGTTATTGGCACAAAATTCGGACTCATATAAGTCTCAGAAATCTGATTTCGCGAACGCCGCGTCAATTGCTTTTATACTAAAATACAAGGACAAAAAAATACTATTCCTAGGAGATTCTCATCCAGAGATAGTAACTGACTACTTAGAAAAATTAGGCTACTCTGAATCTAATAAATATTACTTTGACTATATTAAACTGTCACATCATGGCAGCGTAAAAAGTATATCTAACAAGTTTATTTCCATAATAGGTTGCGCTAACTATATTATTAGTACAAATGGTGGTAAGGCCCGCAGCATTCACCCTAATAGAGAAACATTAGCAAAATTAGCAATTAAAGTAGATAGAATTGATAATAAGGAAATAAACTTTTTCTTCAACTACCCAATAGAAGAAATTGTAGCTAGAAATGGCTTATTAATTACTGACGAAGAGAAAAAAAATTACAAAATCAACCTAATTGAAAAAAAACATTTTCGATATAATATGAATGAAACAGAATTACTCCGAAAAGTAAGTATACAAATTTACAAAAAAGACAACTATAGAGGATCTGGGGCTCTAATCGAGACTAATGGCAAATTCTACGTCATCACCGCAACTCATGTAATTAGTGACAGCGAAAGTGAACCGTTAGATTTGAATGATTTTTTCGGGAAGTCAGAAGAATACGAGCAAATCAGATTTGGTTCTTTAATTGGTGAATTTGAAAAAAGCTTGAAATTTGATATTTCTGTCATAGAAATAGTTAATGAAAATAAATTTCATGACTTCCCAAAAATTAGTTTCTGTAACGACATTAGTTTTCCAGAAAACCAATTTATGTTTAGAGGAACACAAAAGTCCATAGCTCTAAAGCCTCATACTATAATCCCTTGTTCTCTGGATAGCGACATTAACGGAGAAGAAAGTTTTTGCTTAAAAGTTCCACTACAAGCTTATACTGATATGAAAGGTTCGGTTGGAGCAGAAGTTCTCAGCGGATACTCAGGAAGTGGAGTATTTATAAGACATGCAAAGAAAAACTACTTTACAGGCACGGCGCAAGATATAGATAAAGACGATTTTACCGGGGTTAACTGTCGCTCAATAAATGTTGTAAAGAATCATTTTCTTGAAAGCATAGAAATTGAAGATTTTGAAGGAGGTATTAAACAACTGAAGATTAATATAGCTGAAATTAAAAAAAATATTACTGAGGAGATGATAGAGGAAAGAAAAAAGAAGAATGATTACGGAGATGTAGAAAATATTACAGGTAAGATGGATGCATTTATACAAGATTGGAGTGCCGAAGATCTAGATGGTTTTATTAATGACATTCTAGTATGGGAAGAAATAGAACATAACAGAATTAGAAACCATAGTACCTATAGAGATCTCATCGACAACGCCAAAGCAATATGGGCATCAGGAAACAAAAAGTATCAAGTGAGTAGTGTGAGCCAAGGAAACGAGCGATTCCACAAAATATTAGATGACTTGAGAGATATTTTAAAAGACGAGTTAGAAAACACTTCCTTAAGATCGAGCAGTTCTGTTATCGCAGCAGGAGAAGTCGCGAGATTGTTAGCAAATTGCAATCTGGACTTTAAGAAATGACAATAGAAATCAAACTAAAGAATACCTTTCTCGATAGTGCTCCTGACAATAGTACGTTTACACACTTTGCAATTATTTGCGGAGCACTTAAATATTGCCTTGGACAGGCGAAATACATGTCTTTTATAAAATTAGCTTATATTTTCGACAAAACAATAAATTTAGAAAATAATGCATTTTCCTCAAAATTAACATTATCATCCTGGAGTGTTGATAGTGATTTCAAAAAGTCTCTTATTATGGCTGAGTCAAATAAGTTTGTGAAATTCACAGTAGACAAACAATCTAATAAAATTCGGTTATCACTCGGAGAAAATGGTGATTCCTATCTACGATCTTTAGAAAATGCTCGAGCTTTCTCTGTCTATATAGAGTATTTAAAGGAAATAAAAATTCCTGAGAATAGATTTGATAATCTAATCATAAGAAGTTAGAACCATGCACATAAATTCAGTATCAGTAGAAATTATTGCCGGCACAAACGATGGACTAAAGCCATTTGGTTTCGAGGAAAATTTCGCTCCCGGCCTAAATATTCTAACCGGAGATAATTCCAGTGGGAAGTCAACAATTCTAAGCTGTATTTATTACTGCCTAGGGATGGAGCAATTAATGGGTAGTAAAGGGACAAACGCATTGAGCCCTGCACTGCATCAAGTTCTAAATTACAAAGGCCAAAACTGTAATATTTACGAATCAACTTGCTCACTCACTTTTACTGCAAATAATAATAAAAATTACAAGCTAGAACGAAAAATAACTTCCTCTGAGAAAATTAAGCCAAATGAAATTCTGATTTACGACGGAGATAATATAGTTTCAAAGTTCGTTCATTCTGAGAGGGATCACGGAGATCAAGGTTTTTATAATTGGCTAGCTGAAGTAAATGGTTTAGAAATATTTAACGTAGAATCTTCTAATGGTGATTCAACCAAACCTCTTTACATGCAAAACATATTTTCACTAGCTTTTATCGAGCAAACAAAAGGATGGTCAGACATATTTTCAATGATGCCAAGCTTTGGCATTAAGGATCCAAAACAAAAAGTTGTAGAGTACGCTTTAGAGCTAAAGTCTTTAGAGCTAAATATGCAACTCGATCAAATAAAGTCCGAGAAAAATGCAATTAAAGAAAAATGGGTGAAAATTGATTCAGATTTAGAGTATCGAACTCAAGCGAGTCAACTATACCTGTCACATTACAATAAAAAAAGACCAATAGATAATAAAAAGATAGATTCAATTTATGTCGCAGAATTAGACAATAAAAAAAGAGAAGTAAAATTAAAGGATAAGATAAATAGAATAAAAAATTCAATATCTGAATCTGAGATAAAAATAAAAGAGTTAAACGAAAAATCAATATCATCCCAAGAAATTGTTAATACGAAAGATAAAATTACAAGATCATTAGCCAGGCTTATATCTGAAAGAAATGAAATTTCCTCATTATACGATGAGGAGAAGTTTAAACTATCAAGATTAAAAAAATCTCTAAGCTCTACATTAAGTGATATCCAGGGTTTTCAAGATGTAAAGAAGTTATCCATAAACAGAAATTGGGAAAAACTTACGACATCGAAGTGTCCTGTTTGTGAAAATAGCGTCTCAAACAAGAAGGATTCTGACCTTTCGGAAGAAACCATCGATAAAAGCATAGCCTTTCTAAGGTCTCAAAAATCTACGTTTGAAACATATATCGAGGCATCTCAAACGGTCATAGATAGATTTATATCATCTTTAGCATATTACGATAAGAATATAGCTATTAATCGGACTCACCTAGATAGTATTGATAAGGATCTTAACTCTCCAAGCTCACAAGCAATTCGAGTTGAACTTGAACTCCAGGCTGATTTAAAACACCGATTAAATGAATTAATTCAGTTTAATTCCTATCTGGATATTTCTAAGAATAGTATGAAAGCTTTAAGCAAAGATTATTTTATTCTAGATAACAAAGAAAAGGAACTTAGAAAGTTGGTTTCTAGTGATGACTCAGTAATAAGAACTTTCTTGAAACTATTTATTTCTAGGCTGGATTCTTTCGGATATAAGAGTAATGGAATAAAAAACATCACGATTCTTGATAAACAACCGCACAGACTATTACCGATAGTATTCATTGAAGGCCAAGAACCTCAGTACATTCGTTACGTGTCCTCTGCAAGTGATTTTGTTAGGGCGATCTGGTCTTACTACCTTTGTCTTTTAGAAATGGCTAGATTACATCCTGGATTCCTAGTTATGGATGAACCCGGACAACATCAAATGCGGGTTGATAGTATGATAGAACTTCTTTCTTATAGTTCTAAGCTGGGAAAGCAAGTCATTTTAGCCATATCGCAAGATCGGGATTACGACAAAAAAGATGTAAATATTAGCACTTTAATTGAAGGTATTGATTCAAATAAAATAAATATGATTCATATAGAGGATAAAACCTACTGTATATCACCACTAAAGATAAATACTGATAGTACAGAAGATTGAATATTTATAATTAATTGTAATGTATCAACTGTACTGACTCATACACGATCTGACAGTTTCGGATTTTGAGTTCAACTAGACCCGACTGTCCGCAACAAGTTAATGTCCGAAAAGAGCGTGAAGCGGACCTAAAAGAGAACAGCCAACGAAGTCCGCTTCGGACAAAGAGCGGACGGTCAACGCCTTGCTCACCGGAAAATTGGGAGCGTAGCGAGAAATTTTTCCTTGTGCAGCAACTTGTTATACACTTTTATTTTTGAGTAAGATCCCAACACCCGTATTGTTAATTTCACTCTCTTCCGCTTTTAATTGCTTATACTTGTCTTTTAAATCTTTCACGTTAGGGATCACGCCAGTCATACCGGCCATTGCCCCCAACGCCCCAAACACAGGCAAGCCTGTCAATGCTGCTGTAATTTCAATACCACCAACTACGACAAAGGAACCAATGTCCTTTCCGGCAAATGTCCAACGCTTAGATGTCAGCTCTTTGATTTTGTTTTCATGATCTTTAAAAGCACTATCGAGGTTATCGAAAACCTTATCGCCTGTTCGATAGAAATTGCTGGGATTTGCTTCAATTAAACTTTTAAGCCCTCCAGACAATAGATCCCGTATCTCATCTAAAGCACCCGAACTTCTAATTTCTATCAAAGCATCTGGTGGTATATTTCCCATCCATGGCATTTCGTTCTTTACAGTAGAATTTAGCGCTCGCGCAATATGAAGATCGTTTAGCTTGTCTGTCTCGCTGTTCCCTGCGTTATATTCAAGCATTTGGTTGTACCAAATCCAACTTGTCTCAGCTCGTATTATTGGAGTGCCGTGTAACTGCATGCTACGTTGAAAAGCATCATTAGCCTGAGAGAACCTGCTTATAAGGTGCATATATACAGCCTGTCCTGCTGTCTCCATGCCTAACTTTTCGCCCTGCTCATCTAGCAAACGCATCATTTGCTGAGCCAGAGAGCCGTCCCACTCAGTTGCAAAAACTAGCTTGTCTGGGTTTAACAGACTTCTCTCAACATCTTCAGCATCCTTGAAGTGCGAGTAGTAAGCGAATAGTTCATCCTTATCTTGAATCTCCTGTCCAAAAAGAGCTTTTGTATGATCTATTGAATCAGCAACTGCACAATCATATACAAAATCTCTATACCCATCTTCTAAATGATGCCTATCAGGTAGAATCGCTACAATCGGTTTCTCAAGATCAGCAAGAGCTAGTGACCTGTATGAAAGAACCTGAAGAGCAAGCCGAACAACTTCATAGCACTTCTCTTCATCGCTCATAAATTGAATCATGGGAGATATTTTTAAAAACGGGTCTGGCAACACTGTTGTATCAAAGTACAATCCAGTAGAGCTTGCTACGTTTGAACTTCCATCAGGAAATAATTCGCCAGTAAATACAGCTTTAGAATCAAATGTATCTTCTAGGTGAATCCATGTTGGCTCCGATATATTCTCCCAGAAATCAAAAACTTCCTTGTAGAATTCATCAATAACAGGCAAACAGTCTTTGACCCTATTCTCATTAGATGAAAACCACCCCGCGAACCTGTATGGATCTGCTTTAGCTTCAGTCATCATCTCAAATAGTTGACCAAAAGCGTAATTCACTCGCTGAAAGAACCCCTCCTGAATCTCTCTTAACGAGACAGCTTCTTTCCACTCTTGGCGGTCATTCTCATATGCAATAAACATGCATAATGATCTAACTCTTCCATCGACAGTTTCAGGGTCAACCATTCCATCAGGTAAGATCCTCACCTGTTTCATACTCTCCCAAAAACCATCAACCAAATGGGGGGCAAACTTAACTTTGCCCTCTTTCAGTTTTTCTTGGAGTAATTCTATGCGCCTATGTAATTCTTCTCTTTCCATGATTTAGTTTATTCTTGCGTATAACAGCTTATTACTGATTTTTCATAGTAACACCCGTTCCCCATGAAAAACCATATTCTATATTTTCATGGGAAAGAATATGAAATGTCCGCTTCACGTACAAGGAGGCTGCACAAGCAGCCTCATACAGCTTAAACTTCAATAGATTCGGATATTTCCAACGCGTCGTCTACCTCGATGCCCAAATAGCGGACAGTGCTCTCTAACTTTTTATGGCCCAGCAAGAGTTGAACTACCCGAAGATTTTTAGTCTTCTTGTAAATCAGATAGGGCTTGGTTCTGCGCATTGAATGTGTGCTGTAGAGCGATGTATCTAGACCAAGTTTTTCAATCCATCCGTGAAAAATGCGATTGTATTGTCTAGTTGATATGTGCTCAGCGTCATGTATCCGAGACTTGAAAAGATAGTCAGATGCTTTCAATCCGGCTTTATTTACCCAAGCCATGATCGATTCTCCGGTGTTTGGTGTAATTTCAAATTGGACAGGACTACCTGTTTTCTGTTGAACGACATGAGTGCGTCGCAGAACTGAACGTCCGCAAACAACATCTGAAACCTTGAGTTTAACGAGGTCACAACCTCGTAGTTTGCTATCAAGTCCAAGGTTGAACAGTGCGAGATCACGCTCCCGTCCTTCAAGCTCCAAGCGAACCCTGATACCCCATATATGTGATATCTGAAGAGGCTTTTTCTGACCGATAATACGATTTTTGTTCCAAGGTGTATGGATTTTAATTGCCATGAGTTGTCTCCTGTATAATAGGAGACTTAAGTATGGCAGTCAGATTGACAGGCGCACTTAGACAAACAGCAGACGTTCAGGGCTCTCTGCTCTTGATTCCGATATTTACCATAAGCGGAAGTTAATATGCTTTATTCTGACTGACTCTTCAGTGGCATAAAGCAGTTATTCAGACCACAATAGTCCACAGGATGCGCCTCCAAAAGCCGAATGTTGAATATTACAATTGATAACCAACCCTACAACTCCAAATTTTTATTACAAAGCGATTTACGAGCCACCTCCCCATTTTGTCAAAAGAAGTCGAATGATCGTCATGGGGGTAAGTAAATCCGGGGCATTGATTTATAAACCCAAATGCCCCAGTGCTGCTAATTCACCTTATAGTGAACGAGTCTATAGAGTACAGGTAGTA
>Ga0208204_100371_pt1 | contig 11587 bp, 7 predicted proteins | sample DeeseametaMP2252_FD_184173 | JGI IMG/M metagenome (GOLD analysis project Ga0208204, IMG submission 184173) | Marine microbial communities from the Deep Pacific Ocean - MP2252 (SPAdes) | ecosystem: Environmental > Aquatic > Marine > Oceanic | place: West of El Salvador, Pacific Ocean | collected...
GCCGCCCTATCACATCACTCACCGCACCGGCGCAGCACATGGCGAACAACGCTCCCAGGGTGGGTGAACTCACCACCAAACCCTGTTGCCATGCACTCAGACCAAACTCGGTATCGATGAAACCGATGGCCCCGGAGATAACGCTGGCGTCGAAACCAAAAATGAATCCGCCAATGGCAACAACCAGCGTATGTCGCAGCGTGGGGGAAACCCAACTAAACGGACTAAAGCGGCCCAAGCGAGTCCCGCTCTATGAGTTCAGGTTCGAATACATGAACAATGGGCTCAGGAGATTTAATGTCGTAAACATGTTCCAGGATCCAAGCTGCCGCCATTTCTCCCATGGAATGTACCGGGTTGTTAATGGTGGTGAGCTTAGGGTGCAAATAACGTGAGAACAACACATTATCAAAACCAATCACGGAGAGATCGTCAGGAATATTCAGGCCCGCTTCCCGGGCAGCTGTCATGGCCCCTGATGCCATCTCATCATTCGCGCACACCAGTACAGAAAGATCTGCATTGTCGCTGTACAGCTTAGCGAAGCCTTCTTGGCCGGAGGACTCATGATAGTCGCCCTCAAAAAGCAACGTGGGCTCGTTGTCGATACCCGCATCGTTCAATGCCCGAACATGACCATTTAAACGTTCGGTGGCATCTTGCTTAAACAGCGGGCCGCTGATGTAGCCAATTTTTTTGTGCCCATTGTCGATAGCTGCTTTGGTGGCCAGGTAGCCGCCGTTTTCGTTGTCGGCAACAAAACACTGATCTTCCATGCCTTCCACTTTACGGTTTACAACCGCTACCGGCACCCCACTCTTGCCAAGTTTAGCAAGATAATCATCCGATACTGCTTCGGCGTGCAGAATAAGGGCATCGCAACGGCGACTGGTCAGGAAGTCTATCGCTTCTGTCTCTCTGTGTTCTTCCACGTGCCCTGCCGTTATGATCACGTGTTTGCCGTGCTTTTTAAGAATGAGTTCAATGGTGCTCATCAACTCACCAAAGTACGAGCCATGCAGCTCCGAAACCAATAGTCCAATACTGTTCGTGCGATTGGAGGCCAGAGACTGCGCAATCGCGTTTGGTCGATATCCCAGCGCATCCATGGCATCCAGCACCTTCTGACGCGTACGCTCACTCACCCTGGCATTCCCGTTCATTACCCGGGAAACCGTTGCCAGCGACACGCCAGCCGCTTCAGAGACTTCGTAGATGGTAGCCATAATTGTCTAATTGCTTCTTATGTAAATGGTTTTGTTTTGCTGATTTTATTTTAACAGTAATGTACCGAGAAAAGCCCCTTTGAACCAGTGTTTCACACTGCAGCGCAATGAGAGCGGAATGATCAGTTAATCACTGACTGTTCACCATCCGTTTACGGCTGCTAAAACAAAGGCTATTGAACTCGTTCACACTTCATGTAATTATCATGTTAAAAAATGTAAGCGCTTTCAAACAAAATATAAACCGGAATGTAAGCGCTTTCAAATCTTAATTGAAAGGACACCCATGGGTAAGAATCTACTTTCCGCTCTGATTGCCAGCGCGCTGCTATCAGGTTGCGCGCAATCTCCTGAAACAACAGCGAATGATCAATCAGAAGCCGCAGCGATATGGCCAACGCTTGAAATTGCTGTGAAGCAAGACCCTGCTGAAGAAAAGCAAGTTGCCAGCATTTTGGCTTCGATGACCGTTGAACAAAAAGTGGCGCAAATTATTCAGCCAGAAATCCGCAGTGTTACGGTAGAAGACATGCGCCGTTATGGTTTCGGTTCTTACCTCAATGGCGGTGGCTCCTTTCCTGGCGATAACAAACATGCCACGCCAGAAGAATGGATTAATTTAGCAGAGGCCATGTATCAAGCGTCTGTTGATGACAGCCTGGATGGCTCAACGATTCCAACCATGTGGGGAACAGATGCGGTGCACGGCCACAACAATGTGGTCGGTGCCACGCTGTTTCCCCACAACATTGGTTTGGGTGCAGCAAACAACCCGGCGTTGATGGAAAGAATAGCGAATATCACCGCGCAGGAAGTCATGGCCACGGGCATCGACTGGGTATTTGCGCCAACCGTCGCCGTAGTCCGTGACGATCGCTGGGGCCGAACCTATGAGAGTTATTCGGAAAATCCTGAAATTGTTAAGGCTTACGCGGCGGCTGTGGTAAAAGGGCTTCAAGGCCATGCTGATGCCGATGATTTCCTGGGCGACGAGCGAGTGATCAGCACCGTAAAACACTTCGTTGGCGATGGCGGCACAGTAAAGGGCGACGACCAGGGCGACAACATCGCTACTGAACAAGCCCTGTTTGATATTCACGCTCAGGGCTACGTGGGTGGTCTTACCGCTGGCGCGCAATCGGTGATGGCATCGTTTAACAGCTGGCACGGCAAAAAGCTTCATGGCCACCAGTACCTGCTCACCGATGTGCTTAAAAATCGCATAGGTTTCGATGGCTTTGTGGTGGGCGACTGGAACGGTCACGGTCAGATCGCAGGATGCACTAACGATAACTGTGCCCAGGCGATCAACGCGGGCCTCGATATTTACATGGTGCCTTCCGACTGGAAAGCCCTGTATGAAAACACCCTGGCACAGGTAAAAGATGGCACCGTTAACGCCGCTCGCTTAGACGATGCCGTGCGCCGTATTCTGCGGGTTAAAGTTCGTGCGGGCTTGTTTGATAAACCAAGCCCGGCGGCACGGCCGCTTTCGGGAAACCAGTCACTGATTGGCAGCGAAGCACACCGGGAAGTGGCACGTCAGGCTGTGCGTGAATCACTGGTGTTGCTGAAGAATAAGCACAACCTGCTACCACTGAGCGCGAGCAGTAAGATCCTGGTTGCCGGTGACGGTGCAGACAATATCGGCAAACAATCCGGCGGCTGGACCATTACCTGGCAAGGCACCAACAATACCAACGACGATTTCCCCGGCGGTAGTTCCATTTATGACGGTATCGCCACACAGGTCGAAGCCACAGGCGGTGAAGTAAGGCTGTCAGTCGATGGCAGTTACACCGAAAAACCGGATGTGGCTATTGTCGTATTTGGCGAGGAACCTTATGCAGAAGGTGTTGGCGATCGCGATACACTGGTTTACCAGCCAGAAGGTAAAACAGATTTAGCGCTGTTGAAGCAATTGCAAAGTGATGGCATTCCGGTGGTTTCAGTCTTTATCAGTGGCCGCCCGATGTGGGTCAACCCAGAACTTAATGCCTCCGATGCGTTTGTCGCCGCCTGGCTTCCCGGCTCCGAAGGTGCGGCGGTGGCAGATGTGTTATTCGGCCAGCAGGATTTTAACGGCACCCTGCCCTTTTCGTGGCCTGCTTCCGGCTCACAAATTGTGAATATGGGCGATGAAGACTACACGCCTCTGCTGCCATATGGTTTTGGTTTAACGTACGGCGATAAAAACGTATTGCCTGATAACCTGAACGAAAAAGACGAAAGCCTGAAGCAACAATCTGCAGAATCTGTTGCCATTTTACAGGGCGGCGTTCGCGCACCATGGTCATTACAGCTTACCTCCGGCAATAAGCACAAAACTGTTACCGCTAGCGCTGAATCTTTTGGCAGCATTGCTTACCGCACCAGCGACAAAGTGGTACAGGAAGATGCGATCACCGTCATCTTCGATGGAAAGGCGCCGGCCGGTGTTGCGTTCACACACACTGAAAGCGGTGAACGGGTCGCACCGGATGAAATAGCTGAAACTGCTGCGCTGGTGTTCAGTGCCAGTGTCTCACAGCCTTTTTCAGATGATGTTTTCGTTAGCTTATGCACAGCAAATGGTGATAAAGCCTGCCCGTCCGGCATCAACATCGCACCGGCGCTGTCGGACTTTGAGGGTAACAGCTGGCAGTCTCTGGCATTACCCCTTAAATGTTTCGCCTCACCTGACGTAAACACACTGACAACTGCCTTCGCTCTGCGCACATCAGGTAGCGGAAGTTTGAGTCTCGCAGATGTGTTTATTCAACAAACACCGGTGCAATCAAGGGTGCTGGCATGTGAGTAACTTAGCGACCAAAAATTATCGCTCTTGAACATGTAGGATGATTAGTTAAAAGCCTGTTTTAAAGAGTTGGTATGACGGGCTTTGACACTACACCGGCAAACTAACCCGAAAGGCGATATCGCCCTTATCAGCACTCACCTTTATTCCGGCATCCACCGCTTTCAGGAGTGTTTTGACGATAGCCAGTCCAAGGCCAAAGTTTTCTGTCGAAGTACGGGCGGGATCGTGTTGCCATAAAGGCTCGAACATCAATTGCAACTCTTCGTCGCTCACCGGTTTTTGCATGGTATTGCTTACCACAATATCCAGAGTATCACCGGTAAGCTTTTCAATATTACAAGTCACTTTCGAGTCAGTCGGACTGTACTGTAATGCGTTGGCTATCAGGTTGGTAAATACGGACTCCAGCGCAAATAAATTGCTTTTCACGGTTGCGTCAGTAGTTTCGTCAATGACCAGATGTACCCTTCCACTTCCCTCAGAATCAATCACTTTTGTAAGCAGATCGCAAACATCGATGATGTCTGCACAAGCCAATTTCTGATTAGAGTATTTGTGCAGAAGCATTAGCCCTGAAATGATACTTTTCATCCTTAGACCAATCGTTAAAACATCGGGTTTAAAGTGAGCTTCTAACTCTTCATCGCCCGGGAACCGGGTCGCTATTTCAGCCATGGTGATAAGTTCAGTCACGGGAGTTTTCAGCTCATGAGCAATATCAGACGTTAACCTTCTTTCCCGTTGATAATGCTTACTGTTTTCTGCAATAAAGTAATTAAGGCTCTCCACCACGGGAAGTAATTCCTCAACCGGTACTTTCATTTGCATCGGTTCAGGTTTATCGATTAACCGCGTATTACGAATTTGACCTATGAAGGCATCCAAAGGTGTTAATGCATAAGCCACTGTGTTTTTCACGGTAAAGCGCACCGTTAATGGAACAATAATAAGTGCCAGAATGAAAGCGGCATCAATAAGCCAGAGTGAATACTGTAATTGCTCAATCGATACCGCGTAGGCCAGTGTCATCGGTTTACGCTCGCCTTTTTGCTTTGTGGCGAAATAAGCCTCTCTGTTTTCGGTATCGATTTGAGGAATGAATCGGGTGTAAGCTATACGCCCGTTCCTGCCATCTGGCAAAACGATATCTTCCAATACCGTTTCGCCTTCCTTAACAGCCTTAAATGGCAAGGCATTCATACTGTGCATGTGCAGTGTGGCTGACTTCTCGAACGTTTCTCCGTCGTACCATAATTGAAAATACTCAGGATCATTGGTGCCGGTAAATTCCGGATAGTATTCACCGGCGAACTCAAATTCGACGCCGGTCGTGTCTTCATCGACCAGCGTTTCTAACAGGCCAACTTTGTCATGTACCCCATGATTGAACTGACGTTCTACCCAACCATCCACGGCAATATCTGTAATTAACAGAGCGGCTACAATGAGTAAAGAAATAGCAATAGATAAGCGTCGGGTGAGTGTTTTACGAATAGAGATCATAGTTCCTCTGCGACCATATAGCCGAACCCCCGCTTATTTTTAACCGGTAATTCGCCGCCCAGTTTACGCACTTTCTTTCTTACCGCAGACAAATGGGCTTCAATTGCATTTTTAGACACCATGTCATAGCTCCCGGCAATAGACTCACTCAGGCGCTCTGATGTCACGATGCGGTTTTTATTGTGAAACAAGCACTCCACAATCCGGTATTCGTTGGGGGTCAGGTCTACCGGCGTTTGATTCAGCAGTAAAAGCTTACTTTGCAGATCTAACGTAAAGTCTCCCACCACCACTTTGTCATCACTGTGAACCAGCTTTCCCCGACGCATCAGGTTCACCATACGGGCACATAATTCATCGAAGGAAAACGGCTTTGCCAGATAATCATCTGCACCGGCAATGATACCGTTAACTTTATCGTCAGGTTCAGAGCGGGCCGACAAGATTATTACCCGGGTATCGATGTTTTTCTTCCTTAATACTGTCAGAATTTCCATACCATCAAGGTGAGGCAACATAAGATCAAGGATCACAATGTCGTATTCACCCAGAAGCGCCATATTCAGACCATCCGTACCGGTAGCAGCGTTGTCCACGGCATAGCCTAATTTTTTAAGTCCGATGGTGATATTTCGTCTGAGCGCATCAGAATCTTCAATCAGCAATACTCTCATCGCCAACCTCTTTTAAAAACTAAATCGTCGAAGTGTATACCAGAAAACTTAAGATTAGCTGAAGATGTAACTCTTTGCTTTTTATACACATATTTATTTGTATAACGCCCCCGGAACAATCAGTTTGTCTTAAGACATTCTTAAGGATCCAGTCCTAAGATGCAGCGAAATAAGATTAACCCGGTCCCGACAGGATGCGTATTTTCGCTTTACTAAAATTCAGGCTGACCCCGGCACAAACGCTTGTGTCTTCCTGCTTGCTCATTACCCTGCTTTTTAATGCTCCCTTTTTGAGCACTGTATGGCAAGCCGTATCGCCTGACAGCGTGAAAGATTATGCGTTTCTGGCAACAGTACCTGTACTGCTGTTCAGCCTGCTCATACTTTTTACCACTCTGAGCGGGGGATTAATTTTTCCGCGGATGATTTCCGCATTACACATTATTATTGCGTCACTGATATTTTACGGCATGACAGCATACGGCCTGCTGTTCGATAAAAGCATGATTCAAAACCTGATAGAAACGAATTCAGGAGAAGCATTTTCTTATCTCAACGCGAGCTTTGTTTTGTTCTTCTGTGTACTGGGCATTTTGCCTGTATTCGCACTGTGCAATATGGAAATCAAAACGGCGTTCAGTAAAAGTCTTAAACATATTCTGATGATTAACGGCATTGCCATTGTGGCGATTGCGCTGATCGCAGCTCTTTTTTATAAAGATTATGCGGCAGTAGGCAGAAACAACCGGAACATCATCAAACAAATTACGCCCCTCGCTTTCTACGATGCTGGCTACAAATACTTGCGCGATAATTATTTATCCCCCCCTTTGCCCTATCGTATTTTAGACAGTAAACCCACCCTTGCTGAAAGCAACCGGGACTTACCCGACACTATCGTCATGGTGGTGGGCGAAACAGCCAGAGCCGATCGCTTTAGTCTGAATGGCTACAGTAAAAATACTAACCCACTGTTGTCAGATGAGAAGGTAGTCAGTTTTACTCAGGTCACTTCCTGCGGCACTGCAACTGCCGTAAGCGTTCCCTGTATGTTTTCCCGTTTAAACCGCGACGACTATGACAGTCGCATTGCCCACAGCCAGGACAATGTACTGGATATTATCCATCGCGCGGGTTACTCCGTGACCTGGATTGACAATAACAGCACCTGCAAAGGGGTATGCAGCCGCATTGAAACAATCCCTTACAACCCGGCGCGGGATGAACGTTTCTGCGACGGCGATTATTGTCTGGATGCAATATTGCTTAACCAGCTGGAGGCAACGCTTAAACAAAACACACAGAAGAAGCGTTTGATAGTCTTGCATATGATCGGGTCCCACGGGCCAACTTACTATCGCCGGTATCCCGGGGACTTCAGCGGCTTTGCGCCTGACTGTGCGAGGAGCGATATTCAAAATTGCGACATGACGCAGTTATCGAATACCTACGACAATACCATTTTATATACCGACTTCGTTTTAAGCCACATTATCGAACAGCTTAAAACCGTGGAAAACGCACAGTTGCTTTATCTGTCTGATCATGGTGAATCGTTGGGAGAAAAAGGCTTATATCTTCACGGTTTTCCTTACAGTTTAGCGCCGGAAGAGCAAACCCACGTCCCTATGCTTTACTGGCGAAACGGCGATGATATGACGGCTAAGTTAAGTTGCGCAAAATCACTGAAAGATCGACCGTATTCTCAGGATAATTTATATGACACGCTTCTGGGCTTAACCGGCGTGGTCAGCACTACCTATCAACCTGAACAGGATATATTCGCCTCATGCCAGTAAATAAATCTACCAGCAATGTTGTTTACTTCAATAACACGAAAAAGCCCGGCGGGATGCGACGCATCATACTTGCAGCCGGCCACTCCTTGCGGGCTTTCAAATGGCTTGCGGCGAACGAGGCTGCCTTCAGACAAGAACTACTGCTTCTGGCCAGTGCTCTTGTAATACTGTCGGTATGGAACATCTCCATTCAGGAGAAAGCTTTTTTACTGATTTCCACACTTTTCGTACTGTTTGCGGAAATCATTAATACGGCCATTGAGGTCACCATTGACCGTATTGGACTGGAGTTACACCCTATGTCGGGACTCGCCAAAGATCTCGCTTCAGCCGCCGTCATGGTCGCTATTGCGATGGCTGCTGTTGCGTGGGGTGCAACGCTTATTGGCTGGATATGATATTCAGCCAATCGCTTTATCTGTCCTCCAGCCGGTTATAATCCAGCAGTCCACCTTCAATGGGGTAATGGCTTAGCGCCCACTGAATCACCTCATCGCTGAATTGCCAGAACGCCGGATTGGTTCGTCTTACGCCATAGTCGGTGATAAACGCTTCGTAATCGGATTCCGATTTAATCCGTTTTACTTTCGCTACCATGTTCTGCACCTCTGACGCATTTATCTGCCAGAACACATCAGGATAGCTACCTAGTAAACCTTGTACCAAGGTAACCGAATCCTGACCGTAGTTACGGTTTTCGTCTTCCTCAAACAGACTGCTGACGTTGTAATGCGCGCTATTTCGCAACAGAGTGAACATTTCAGGTTCACCTTCGCCGTTGTCCGGTCGAACCATTAACATGGTAATTTCTGGCAGGATAGTGGCTTGCTCCGGAGACAACGTATCCAGACTCCCTAAAAGCGCCAGTTGGTCGTCTGACAGCCAGTTACTGCGCAGGCTACTGCTTTTAGGCTGCACGTTTTCAAGGGCTTGTTTCAGCATGCTATAAAGCTCGGATTTGGGGTTATCGGAGGAATACTCGATACCGGTATCCTGTTCAAAGCTATTGATGTCGCCTTCGATGAAATCAGTCAGCTCCGGCCCCGCATGCTGGTACCATTCCGACAGTTGTTGATGACGGGTTTGTGGTGGTAACAACGCCAGAAAGTTCGACTCGCCTTCCATACGCAGAAAATCCATATACAGCCGGGTCATCAGCTGATGACCGTAGTTTCCATACACATCGAAACCGGCCACCAGCAAGTAATGAATTCGCTCGAGCAGGGCATAATCAATAACCCAGGCCGTCTTTGTGGGCTCGCCCACCAGCCCTTTCGCCACCGTGGCATTGTCGAAATGTCGGAATACGGTTAGGGTGGCATTGGTGTTATTGCCATCCCCGTCCCAGATACTCTTAAGGCTTAAATGCTGCCCCTGCCGGAAGGTATCGTTCATAAAATCGGTGCGGGCGCGAAGATAATCGCCCTGATGCTCAGCGTATTTGACCCAGCTTACGGCCAGCGCGGTTGAATCCTGCTCTGCTGGCAGGTGTAAGTTTTCTTTTTGCGACGCATAGAAGCGGTTCAACTTTTCAGACGTTGCTACTTCGGGATCAACAAAGAATACCCAGAAGCGGTCGTTAATTACGTTAAGTGCCACCTGACCACGACACACTGGCCCTTTGATGTATCCCATGATGGTATTCTGCGCGCGCTCCAGCATAAAACGGTAGCGGGTGTTAACCGGCATTAAGGTAAAGGCGGTAAGCGGGTTCGCGGCCACTTCAGGTTTATAAGAAGGCAACTCAGGCACATCAAATTCGGCCTCGACAAACCATGCATTCCATTTCGCCATAAGGTCGTCATTGATTGCGTACGGCTGATGCGTTTTACTCACGATAGTCGACGTAACAGGCTGCAGGCGATACCACACTCTGTCCGTGCCAGGATGATCGAAGGGGCGGCGGGTTGCCACCACATCCAGCGGTTCACCGGGCGGTGTAAGTGACCGTACCAGATTGAAAAACTGCGGCGTCACGCCTTCTTCAGAGAACTCTTCGAAGTAAAGGTGCGACGTAAACAGGTGCTCGTAGATATAGCGGGCAGAAAGCTGCGCTTTGTTCGAGTTGCCATTCAGCCAGGCTTCGAATTTATCGGCACGCTTTAGCAGTGCATCGGGCAAAGGTTGAGCTTTGGGTAAGGGTGCGCCATTGTGTAGCCAGCGCATCAACGTTTGCTGTTCTTCGTTGGTCAGTCCTGGCAGCGCGTAGGGCATGCCGCCTAACGGTTGCTCGGCAATGTAACTCCCCATTTCATCCAACGTGGGGCACTGCTGCGGGCGGTTCAGACTAATATCAAAACCTTCGCCTAAGTGAGTGGTTTCGGGTAGCGGATTGGCCTGTTTTAACAATAGCATTTGCGCCAGCACGGAAGATTGTGTAGGCGGTGGCGAATCTTCAGTTTCCACGGTTTCGGGCAACACGGTGAAGAAATCCCGCTGACGCCATTCATCCACATTCTGCGCGTCGATGAACAATCGGTTTGGCGTGGCCGCCGTTAGCCTTGTGCCCTGATACACTTTCTCTTTATTGGCACCTCGGGCAAGCCCTTCAGCGGAGGACATTTTTAACTGGCAAGGGGCATCGTAACAGGCATGGCAAACCACACAGCGTTGGGTTAAAACAGGCTCTACGTGTTGATCAAAAAAACCAGCAGGCAATGGCTTCACTGACTCTGACGTTGTGGAATCGTTTAAAAGCGGCGCCTCTTGAGGTTCCCACTGCCAAACGGCCACAGCAATAACCAATCCGATAATGGCCAACAGCCCAGCTTTCCACCCACCCAATTTCATCATTCACCTGTTTCCTTCAAAAACCGGCGCCAGTCTACCATCAAGTGGTCGGGCCTTAATACACAAAAACGCCTAAGAAAAATTCACAATAAAAAAGGGCTGCGATGGTTTCCCATGCAGCCTCAAGTCGTCAGGTTGCTCTTGTTATTAGTGTTATCAGCTATCAGAAGGTATAGCGAGCACCCAGTGTATAACGCGGTCCATATTGGCGTGCGTAAAGGAATTGCTCCTGAAAACGCCCGTAGCCTCGTTCGGTTTCATTATTTACATTCACGCCTTCAACAAACACAGTGAAGTGATCGTTGAAATCGTAGTTCACGCTGAAGTCCCATTGACCAAATGAATCAGCCTGTGTGGGTGGTACATCGGCGGAACCCTGTGCCTGCCCCATGCCTTGCAAATAACCTGCACGCCAGGCGTAAGTGACTTTTACCGACAACGCTTCTTTTTCGTAGAACACCTGGAAGTTGGCAGAATCACCAATACCCACCAGCGGGTTCTGACCACTTTCGAGAATGTACGGATCGTAAGTCACATCGCCGTCAACCAGCGTACCGTTTACGCCAACCCCAAAGCCGGTTTCGCCAAAGGTGTGCTGAACCGCCACCTCGATACCATCAACGGTGCGGGAATCCGGCAGGTTGCGCGGCTTGGTAACACGCCAGGTGATCAGTGGATCATCAGCGTTTGGCTCAACGACACCTTCCGCATTGGCATAGCCGTTATCCTGGAAATACTGGAAGATGGCACTGTCTGTGGCCTGTACACCATCAGCTTGTAGAGCCGCTACCGCTT
>Ga0208204_100375_pt1 | contig 11415 bp, 9 predicted proteins | sample DeeseametaMP2252_FD_184173 | JGI IMG/M metagenome (GOLD analysis project Ga0208204, IMG submission 184173) | Marine microbial communities from the Deep Pacific Ocean - MP2252 (SPAdes) | ecosystem: Environmental > Aquatic > Marine > Oceanic | place: West of El Salvador, Pacific Ocean | collected...
TAAGCTTAAACTGAACAGTATACTTATCCAGGGCCTTGATTCCCGAGACCTCTTCGTCATAATTAGTCTTTTCTAATTCTTTCTGCTTCTCACGCCATTCATTTAAACCTTCAAGCTTTCCATCCAATATCCACCACCCGATAGCATTATTTTTTGGATCGGCCAGTCTTTTAATGGAGTAAACAACGTCTTGGGCAACCATTTCTCTACCCTTTCCATCCTTGAAGCATTTGTTGTCATGGAAAAGTACGCCCTCTTTAAGTTTAAAAGTGTAGGTTAGTTCGTCTTTGGAGATCTCCGGCATCTCTTTCGCTAGATTTGGAATCAATTCATAAGGTCTTTTTAGATAATGGTATTGAAGCAGTCCTTCATATACTCTAGCAACCTCAGTACTTGAATAAGTGTCGCCGGTGTTAATCGGGTCTAGTCCTTTAACTTTACTTTCAACTGTTAAGTGTAGAACCTTTTCGTTCAAATCTCTTTTTTTTGTGCAACTGGAGAACGTCAGAACCAGCAAGAATAGCGGAATAAGTTTTTGTAGCATGGAATCCCCTTTAAAACTCAACTCATTAAATCAATATGTTATATAACTTTAACGTAAAGTCTTAAAAGGTTCTATAAAAACAAATAATGACTGACAAGAAGTGCAATTTGACGCCATCTAGAAGGGACTTTCCGACACTAGAACTCAGGTTTTTCCAAACAATCTCTTACAATGAGCTCCATTCCAAACATTGGTTCGCCCTCTTTATCGATCAGCTTGAAATCAAATCTTCCAAAGTGCCCTTGAGAGACTACATTTAAGAACTTCACTCTTGCTTCATACTCTTCAATGTCAAATGATCCGAAGAGTTCCTTGTTTTGAACACTCCACTTTATCTGACTTGTTTGATCCGAGATGATATTTTTTTGGATTAGAAAATCTTTAAAGAATGTTTCCCACATTTGATTGGCAGAGTCGAGAAGTCTTGGATCGAGTCCTTGAGTATTCTTTAACAAGGCCTGTTCATAGCTTGCATTCGTGATTGCAGTTTTTTTGGAACTATCCCATTCTACTGAGATGCTCTCTCTTCCATAGACAGGGAAATCAATTATGGAGGCCCATTTCAAATCTTCTTCAACAAAGGAGCTTTGATAGGAAAAAACATGTTTTTGCCCAGCAAAGATGAATCTCCCCTTACCTTCGGAGTTTAGACAAATTCTTCTCTTAGCTTCTTCAGGAGAGCTGGAAACCTTGATATCTTTGAATAAGGCACAGCTCTGGAGACCAAGCAGCAATAATGTTACATTGAATAATTGTTTCACAAGATTAAGATTAGACTTCTCTTCTTAAGAAATCAATGAAGCATATCATTCTTCTAAAAAAGATGCAGGCAAACGATTTGAATCTAAGCTTTTTAAAACTTCTTCCAGTTCTTTCTTCTCAGACTGAAACTTGGCAAGGCCAATAGCATTCTCAATATAGCGCTTGGCACTTTTGAAATCTTTCAACTTCCCGTAAACAATCGCCAAGTGCTTTTGAATGGAAATATCATCAGGAACGAGTTTAACCGCACGTTGAAGTTCTGTTAACGCCTTCTCCACATCTCCAGTTTTATAGAAATACCAACCTAAAGAGTCCCGGATGTAGCCATCATTTGGGTTTAGTTCAACGGCTTTTTTAATTAACACATAAGCCTCATCTATTCTCTCCCCTTTTTCTAGAAGAGAGTAGCCTAAAAAATTATAAGCATAAGCGTCTTTAGGGTTTTCCTTAATGATGCCTTCAATTAACGGAAAAACCTTTTCATACATCTGCTCTTTTTCATACAGGGAGGCCAGGTAATAGGTATGGTTGTGGCTAAACGTCTCATTGTTTGAAACACTCTCCATGGCCTTTATAGCAAGTTCGTTCTCTTGAATGTTTTCATAAAAGTTTGCAAGTATAACCTGCAACTCCACTCTAATCTCAGGCAGCTCTTTAGTTTTACTTTCTACATGGGCAATAAACCTTTCAGATACTTTGCCTCTTTCACCACTCAAAGTTTCTTCCAATGCCAATGCTGAAAGCATTTGTGCGGCCTGAAAAGAACTATCTTGATAAAGCCCGCTACTTGAGGGAACTCTTGAAAAGTAGTCTATGGAATTTTCAAAGTCTTTCATCTCTTGGTAGATGGCCCCTAAATAATAAAGAATCTTGTCATTTTCAGGAGCGGCCACTAGCAGTTCTTTAAAGGTAACAATTGCTTTGTGATAATCCTTGGAGTCCGTATAAAGGATTCCAAGTTTTACTTTTAAGTTAAGATTTTCTGGATCGTGATCACTTAATCTTTCTGCAAAAGGTATCGCTTCATTAAACTTTTTGGTGGCAAACATCAATTGCACAAGACGCGACAGAATCATCACATCATTTGGCTTTTGCTTTAAATACTTTTTGTATATGGCTATCGCCTTCTCGTTCAGACCCTGTTCTTCATGGGTAAGTCCCAATGCCATTGTGGCCTGGCTAAAGTCTGGCTCAATCTTGGAGGCCTTCTTAAAATAGGCTTTCGCTTTTTTGATGTCTCCTTTATCCACATACATCTTGCCTATGTAGTAAGAGAATAGACCTCTTCCCGGAACATTTTTTTCACACTTTTTTAAAGTCGCAACGCCCTTATCAAACTTTCCGTCACTCACATGAGATTTTGAAAGAAAAATACAAGCATCTTCATTTTTTGGATTTTTCTTAAGAATTTTCCCATATACCTTCTGAGCAGGCGTGTGCTTACCTAAGCTTGAATAAACCCCCGCCAACACAAGAGCGATATTCTCGTTAAAGTTTTCTCTTTTATAAAGACCTTCTAAAATGGCCTGGGACTCTTCAAGTTTTCCGACTCTTATAAGCCCCACGGCCCGTTTTTTTAAAATAAATGGATCGTTTGGCACCAAGTCAACAAGATGCTTTAAAATGAGATTTGAAGTGACGTAGTCCCCTTCCATCTGTGCTGCACTTGCTTTTAAATACATATCACTGGCAAGGAAATTAATCTTGTCCTCTCCACTGGCCTTTGCGGCTATGGCGAGCTCTTTTAATTGCTTTGAGACTCTCTTTAAACTTTGCTTATTTAATTTTTCAATCTCTTTGGGGCTCAAATGCTTATTAGGGTCTGGACTATCTTTTTTTACAGTCTTCACCTGGGCGCAACTTGCCAAAAGCATAATAGAAGCAATTAATAGAGATCTGAGCATTACTTTTCCTTGTAGTTTCCCAAAAGCCCTTAAAGGCTTTTTAAATGATCGGATTTTCTTCAAGGATTCTTAAAGCAAAGTGAAGCTTGATTAATTTTAGGTCATTTATTCCGGAAAAAGTACGAGATAAGTACTAAATTAACGCTCCTCAACTAACAAAATGCGTAATTATTACTCAATTTATTCTAAATTTGTTATTTTAGAGTTTTTTTTGACTAACCGGGTTGACTTTTTTTCGGCCTTTCTTGTATGAAGTGACCACTCAAGCAATTGAGCACCAGCGTTAAATTAACGCAACGGGCTTTGGTTAATTTTATTTACCATTTTGCAATGAGTAAATTAGGGAAATTTTTAAAAACAGATACTTAATGTTGAACGTCACCTCATGAGTATTAGGGGTAAACAAAACAGGGGAAAGCCGAATGAAAGATGTAAGAACTATTAAAAGGTACCAAAACAGAAAACTTTATGACACTTTTCAATCTTGCTACGTAACGCTTGAAGAAATTGCTCAAATCATCAGAGAAGGCAACGAGATCCAAGTTATCGACAACAAGACTAAAAATGACATCACATACATGACTCAAATCCAACTTCTTTTTGATCAAGAAAGAAAGTCTCTTAAGCCAGGTGACACTGAGCTTCTTAAGAGAGTTATCAGATCTGAGGAAGGAACTCTTACTGGCTACATCAAAGGCCTAGAGAAAGAAATGGGACTAGACTTCCCTACTTCTATCGTTAACAACGAAGTGGCTGCTTCTGAAGAAAAAACAGAAGAAGTTCCAGCTGCTGCATTCTTGAACTCTAACAGTGTTAACCTTAGCTCTGTTGAGACATCAACGACTCTAAACTAAAAAAGAGACGCATATATGACATTTAATTTGATGTCGAAGCTCATGGCCTTTATGGTCATGAGTTTTCTTGTTTCGACAAATTCTCTTGCTAAAGACAAAAACGAAGACAAAGAACTAGAGAAAGAAGCGTCAGCTGCAGTCTCTGCCGCAAGACGTGAGGTTAACAAGCACGGTATTGGGGTTGGACTAGGACAAACCTTCCTTTTAGGAAGTCTTCAAAGCAAAGGCGACAGCCAAATAACCGGCGAGATCTTCTATAGCTATACCGCCAGTTACTCGTTTGACCTTTTAGTGAACCTTCACTCTTCACATCACTCTTATCAGGGTAAAGATGTATGGCTTAAAGGCCTGGCATTTAGCATTAAGGCCAGATCCTATGAGTTCGATGCATTTTCACCATATGTTATAGGTGGTCTAGGTTTTTATGAGCCACGAATAGCCAAAGACGGAGTTCAATCCGAAAAGAAAACCACTTTTGGATTTAATGCCGGAGGTGGCGTAGATTTGAGATTGAACCGACGCGTCGTAATTGGCATACTTGGTCAATATCACAATCCATTCGATGTCAAACAAGATGAGACCGAAGATGTAAAAGGATCTTACTTTAAGCTTTTACTTACGAGCATGTATTTGTTTTAATACGCGGACATGTTGTCCGATCATAAAAGATTATACATAATTACAGGCAAGGGCGGCGTTGGTAAAACCGCCCTTTCCCTGGCCTTCACTAAGTACCTGAGGTCTCAGGGCGTTAAGGCCAACTACCTAAACTTCACCACAGCAAACTTAGAAAAACCAAAGAGTGACATTCAGGAAATTATCCAAGCAAAGAAAATGGGTGTGCCATTAACAGCTCTCAATCTTTATGATTGTGCCTCAGGATATGTGGCAAAAAAATTGAAGTCACAGACTGTTGCGAAATTCGTCGTAAAAACACCATTTTTTAAGGCCTTAATCAGTATGATTCCAGGCTTTAACTACACGATCTATTTAGGCCAAGCACTAGAGCTTCTTAAAGAAGACTCTGAGCAGGTGTTTGTCTTGGATTCACCATCTTCAGGACATGCCATCACAATGCTCGAGGCAACCAAGAACTTTGGAGAAATTTTTCAAGCAGGCTCACTGTTTGAAGACACCCAAAAAATGCTTTCCCATATTTATTCGGAAGGCTTTACTCAAATCAATGTATTAAGCCTCCCAATACTCATGGCGGCAAACGAAGCTCTAGAGCTTCAAGAAAAACTCAAAACGATAGCTCCAATAGAAAGTAAAGTTATCTGCAACAACAGCTTTGCAGGCCTAGAAGGAGTTAAAGATATGGAATTGCCAAACTTTCTTTCCAAAAAGCTTGAAACAGAAATGCTAATTAAAAAAGAATTTGGACAAGAGATAGAATCCTTCATTCCCCATTCATTACAAAATATTGATGAGGACATTGTTAACGATTTGGTTCCATACATGGATCAACTGGTGTAGGTGAACTGTGGAGTTAAAACAAAAACCTTTTGAAATTTTTAGTGGCACAGGAGGAGTTGGAAAAACAACCTTGGCGGCATCTAGGGCCATACACCTTGCCCAACAAGGCTCCTCGGTTCTTTTAATAACGATTGACCCGGCCAAGCGTTTAAAAGAAGTCCTAAATATTAAAGACCAGGATGCGGGCAAGATTGTCTCCATAACTGATCCCCTCGGAGAGGGCAGCTCTTTAAAGCTTGATGTAGAGCTTATGAATCCCGAAGAAACCATTAAAAGAATTGCTCACCAAACAGAGTCTGATGACATTGTTAATAATAGGATTTTGAAAATTTTGGCTCGGCCATATGGAGGTCTAAACGAGATTCTTGCCATAATTGAACTCCAAATGAATATGGATAAAAACAAATACGACGTCATCGTCTTGGATACACCTCCGGGAAGCCACTTTCTTGATTTCCTTGAGAGTGTTGAGAAGATAAGAACTTTTTTTGATCAAAACTTTGTGGATATCTTCAACTATTTGGGTAAAAAATCTAGTCCTTCCAAAACCAGTCGGAGTAAGCGATTCATGACAAAAGTGGTCTCCTCTGGTGTTAAAAAGCTTTTGGATTACCTATCGAAAGTTACGGGAGCATCATTCGTTGAGGAATTCCTGGAGGCCGTGTACACTTTATACCAATCAAGAAATGTCTTTCTTGACGCTCTAGATTTGCAAAAGGGCCTTCAAGATGAGAATAAATCTACATGGTTTTTAGTTACAAGTGTCGAGCAAAATAAGCTTAAGGAAGCAATGGACTTAAGTGAGGGTGCAAAGAACCTTCTAACCGAAAAAAGTTGGGTTATTTTAAATAAATGCCTACAAGCTCAAGTTGAGCAATGGAATCCGAAATCGGAGCGCGAACAGCTAGTAAAAAATAGCTTTGTTGAAAGAGAGAAAAAACACGAGGAACTGCTTTCCTCAAAATTTAAAAATATTTTAAGATTTTCAGAGGTTTTAAGGCCTGAACCACTTGAACATGTGAGAGAGCTGGTGAACCAATGGACAGACTATAAACTAATTGGAGCAAAGAATGGATAAGTTTAAAAACAACAGCATTATTAACGCTATAGGAAACACTCCTATAATAAGACTGCAAAATGTTGCTAAGCATATTGAAAGTGAAATCTATGTAAAGCTTGAGTATTTAAACCCAGGCGGGTCTATTAAAGATAGAATGGGTGTCTATATGTGCCAAAAAGCTGTTGAAAAGGGCGACCTCAAGCCAGGAGGCACTATAATTGAGTGTACTTCAGGAAATACTGGTATTGGAATTGCTCTTTATGCAAACACTCACGGATATAAGACAGTGTTCGTTATGGCCGACAAGCAATCCCAAGAGAAAATAGACAATTTAAAAGCATTTGGGGGCAAGGTAATTGTTTGTCCAACAAACGTAGCTCCAGAAGACCCGAGGTCTTACTACTCTGTGGCGGCAAGCTTGAAGTCTATGCCAAACTCTTTTCACATAAACCAGTATGAAAACATCTACAATGGCGAGTGTCACTACACTCAGACTGGCCCTGAGATTTTAGAGCAGACTGAAGGCAAGTTTGACACTTTTATGGCCTCCGTTGGAACAGGTGGAACAATCTCCGGTGTTGGGAAATTTCTAAAAGAAAAAATGGACAACGTAAAAGTGGTAGGTGTCGACTGTGAAGGTAGTATCTTGGCACATTATAAAAAAACTGGCGAAATGATCGAAGGCAGCTCTTACGTTCTTGAAGGAATTGGGGAAGACTTTCTGCCAGGGAATGTTAATTTTGACGTAATCGATGACTTTGTTGTTGTTGGAGACGAAGAATCATTCCAAATGACCAGAAGACTTGTTAAGGAAGAAGGTGTTTACTCTGGCGGTTCAGCAGGAGCAGCAATTGTTGGAGCAATAAGATATGCCGAAAAACTAGAAAAGCCTGAAAAGATTCTTGTTGTCCTTCACGACTCTGGAAATAATTATTCTTCAAAAATTTACAACGATGCTTGGATGAAGGATATGGGCTACAAAGTTGATACTTCCAATGATGAGGTTGATGAGCTTATCCTAAAAACAATTGGGGACAACGGAAAGCTCGTATAATGAAAGAGACGAAGTTTGCAACAAAGGTAATCCACGTTGGCGGGGAGCCTGACAAAGAGACGGGGGCGGTGATGCCCCCTATTTATCAAACTTCGACTTACGCACAAAAAAGCCCAGGAAAGCATCTGGGCTATGAATACACAAGATCTCACAATCCAACGAGAACTCGTCTAGAACAAAATCTTGCCTCCTTAGAAAACGCTGCCTATGCATTAACCACCGCCTCAGGTGTGGCAATGACATCACTCATCATGCAAATGATACCAAGTAGTTCTAAAATCATTTGTGGCGACGATGTATATGGGGGAACATATAGGCAATTCACTACAGTCTACAATGACCGCCACACATTTGAATTTGTAGACACCACGGACTACAAGCTCCTCGAGAGAAAGCTTGCCGAAAGACCAGCAATGATTTGGATTGAGACTCCCACCAATCCACTTCTGAAGATCACTGATATAAAAAGAGTCTGTGATATTGCAAAAAGCTATGAAGTACTGGTGTGCGTGGACAACACTTTCATGTCTCCCTATTTTCAAAACCCATTAGATTTTGGGGCGGACATTGTCACACACTCCCTAACAAAATACATCAATGGGCACTCTGATGTTGTGGGAGGTGCTATGATGACAAATGATGAAGAAACTTACAAAAAACTATTTAAGCTTCAAAACAGTATGGGACCTAGCAGCTCCCCTTTTGACTCTTGGTTAGTACTTAGAGGCATAAAGACCCTTGCCATTAGAATGCAAAGACACGAAGAGAATGCTCTAAAAATAGCTGAGTTTCTTGAGTCCCATCCCAAAGTTGAAAGAGTTATATACCCAGGGCTAAGCTCACATTCTCAGCACGAACTTGCAAAAGAGCAAATGTCAGGCTTTGGCGGAATGATTACATTCTTTATTAAAGGAGGCCTTGAAGCCTCAAGAGACTTTCTTGAGAAAGTTCAAATATTTTCTTTAGCTGAAAGTCTTGGTGGTGTTGAGTCTCTTATTGAACACCCAGCCATTATGACTCACGCTAGTGTTCCTAAAGAAGTGAGAGAATCAATTGGAATCTCTGACAACCTAATAAGAGTCAGTGTTGGGATAGAAGACGTGGATGATCTTGCGAGTGATCTTAGCAAAGCTTTAGGAGGATAGTCTTTTTCACTTTTCTTTTAATCGAAAAGTTCATATGGCGAAATTAAATCACTCCTTAAAACAATAACTCACCAACCCATAATTAAACATCACAGGCCCCTCCATCCTCCCGGGGAAGATCCATTGGTATTAATGCTGAGTTCATTAAGAAGATCCAAAACAATTTTATTTCAAAAATTTCTTATTTTATTCTCCAAATTACAGCATCGTGATCTGATCCATTAAAGCTTCTTCCGCTCACCAGTATATTTCCGACTTCATCAAAGCTGATTCCCAAGGCCTCATCATCACCACCACCAGCAGTTCCATCAATCGTCATGTAGCCGACCCCACTAGCAAAGCTCGTATCAATTACTCCACTAGACTCAAACTTCCAAATAACCATGTCATCGTCAGAACTATTGTCGCTCTTACCAGCTATTAAAATATTATCTTCATGATCAATGATCACCGCCCTGCCAACATCACTCGTTCCTCCATTCACATCATGAGTAACGACTCCCCCTGTTCCAAAAGAAGTGTCGAGCACTCCAGAGGGCGTGTAACGCAGAATGGTCATGTCATTGCCCGTTTCACCGACAACTACGATGTTTTCGTTTTTATCTAAAGTTAAAGCATAAGAAGCATCAAATACAAAACCAGCAGAAGGGTCATATTCAACGATGCCATCCCCTCCACCAAAACTAGTATCAATTGCACCAGTGGAGGTATATTTCCAAACATTTAATGTTTCCTTCATTATACCTGTAAAACCTCCAACCAGAATGTCTCCCTCGGAGGTTACAGCAAATGAGTTTACCTCACCGCTAATTCCCCCTACATATCCAACTCCGTTAAAGGCAAAGTCAAGTGTTCCATCAGCATTTAATCTCCAGACAACTGCCTCTGGTGTCCACTGAGACCCACTTACCGTATCTGCGGATCCACCAACAAGAATCTTGCCTACAGAGTCAACTTCAACACCCTTGGCAAATTCTTGTTCCCCTGTTACTCCACCTGCTCCATCATGAGAGAATACTCCATCTCCGCCGGCAAAGTTCGTATCCAACGAACCAGAGGTAGTAATTCGCCACACGGCCATGTCCGAGTCGGTGGAACTCTTACCGATCAATCCTGCAACAACAACTCTCCCCTCATCGTCTATTGAGACAGCATATGCAACATCCGAAAATGCACCACTACCTGTGTATGTTACAAGGCCTGTCCCACCAAAACTTGTATCCAAAGTGCCATCAGTATTAAAGCGCCAAACGGCCATATCAATTCCTGAGCTGACTCCATTATCCACACTACCAACGACTATAATTTTCCCATCAGAATCAACCGTTGAAGCGTTCATGTCATCATCACCAGTGCCACTTCCAGTAACAACATAACCACTACCAGAGCCAAAGCTAGTATCCAAAGTTCCAACAGTGCTAATTTTAGCAATCACTTCTTCAGGCTCGTCATTAGTGCTCAAGGACTGCAGATCTAGCTCATCAAGCTTGCCGCCACATGAAACAAATAGAGGCATTAACGCCAAGCTATAAATAAAACCTTTCATAAAAAGCTCCTACCTTTTTTTAAAATACTCGGAGACTTAGAAAAATTTTAAAGCTTGCTAGTTTTTAATACTAAGCGGAACTTTGAAAGGTGCTTCGATTGAAACACCCTCTTATCTATTTAATTTTGTTTGTATTTTTATAGCGAATTGACGCTTTAATTGAAATTTTATTCATGGCAATCTTGCTTATACTCGCCAATAATGGCGGATAAAAATTTATCCCATCACTTAATTTTCCAAATAACAGCATCGTTATCCGAACCGTTATACGTCAGTCCTGTTACTATAATATGACCGCTTTGATCTAAATTTATTCCTAAGGCATCATCATGCACACTTGGGCCGCCGGTTCCATCAATAGTCATATATCCAACACCTGCAAAGTCGGTATCAAGAGATCCATCTGGTAAAAACTTCCAAACGGCTAAATCTCCATTAGTACCATTACCGCTCTGGCCGGCAACAAGAATATTACCCTCATGATCAACAATTACAGCGTTGCCTTGGTCTCCGCCGTTGCCTCCAGCAGCATTATCATGAGTAACCACACCACCAGTACCAAACGTTATATCCAATACACCTGCAGATGTATATCGCAGCAAGGCCAAGTCCCCATTTCCCTTTCCTGCAACAAGAATATTTCCGTCAGAGTCAAGGGTTATGTCATATGAGGCCTCGGCAACCATAAAGGCATGTCCATCATAGATGGCAACACCACTAGTACCAAAGCTAGTATCAGGTGATCCATTAGAGTTTAACTTCCAAAGTCTTATGTCATCTTGCATAACTCCCCTATATCCACCAAGGAAAATATTATTACTCGTATCAAGAGCTAGCGAGTTCGTTAGGGAATTATCGCCCCCAAAAACTGAATAACCTATTCCATCAAAACTTGTATCTAAAGTTCCATCCGAATTAAGCCTCCATGCTGTGGCCTTAAAGACAAGCCCAGCAGTGGGATCTGAGTCGGAGTGTCCTGCAACAACAATTTTCTGATTGGAGTCAACGGCAATCCCACTGCCTGAATCGAATTCTCCAGGTGCACCTGCGGCTCCATCATGGGTGAATAC
>Ga0208204_100376_pt1 | contig 11408 bp, 7 predicted proteins | sample DeeseametaMP2252_FD_184173 | JGI IMG/M metagenome (GOLD analysis project Ga0208204, IMG submission 184173) | Marine microbial communities from the Deep Pacific Ocean - MP2252 (SPAdes) | ecosystem: Environmental > Aquatic > Marine > Oceanic | place: West of El Salvador, Pacific Ocean | collected...
GGTGTATAAGCTTTCGCTGGATGAAACTGACTCCAACGCCCAGACCCAACTGATCGACGGCGAAGCCATGGCGATTGAAGAAAAAGAAATGGTAATAGAAGTTGCTGTGGGCGGCGGACAAACTGTTAACGTGCGCAAAACAGCTTACTACACTAACTACGGCCCGATGATAGAGATCCCCGGCAGCTTCGACTGGACCGCCACGCAAGCCTTCGCTATTAAAGACGCGAACCTGCCCAACCTGGATATTCTCGATCACTGGATGGCGATGAACCTGGCCACCAGCATGGACGAGTTTAAGCAGGCATTCATGGATTACGACGGTGTGATTTTCAACAACACCATGGCTGCGTCCAGCGATGGCCAGGTGTTTTATATTGATGACTCCACAGTGCCTAATCTGTCAGCCACCGCCATTGGCGCGCTGACCACCGTGCCGGAACTGGTGCAGACCCGGGCAGCGGCAGGCTTCACCGTGTTGCCAGGAAACCAGTCGGTATTTGATTTTGACGGCCCAGTGCCTTACGAGGCTGCGCCGAAATACGAAGGCAATGATGCAGTGCAGAACTCGAATAACAGCTACTGGCTGACCAATGTGGCTTCGCCCATCACCGGCATCTCGCCGCTTTACGGTGGCGAGAACGACCAGCAGACCCTGCGTTCCCGCATGGGCCAGAAGTTACTTGAGGAAGGTAGCGGCAGTGATGGCCTGTTCACTTCTGACGAAGTGGAAACCCTGCTGATGAGTAACCGCAGTTATTTGGCAGAAGAGATCCTCACCGATGTGCTGACTATGTGTACCGCGCAAGGGGCAACGCCGGTAACAGTAGATGTGGATGGTGAAAGCGTGAGTATTGAGGCGGCCTGCAACGCGCTGGCGCTGTGGGACAGCACCATGAATACCGATAGTGTGGGTGGTCAGGTCTTCCGGGAGTTTGCCTATCAGTTCCAGACGAATCCTCAGTGGGAAGTCGCTTTTGACGCCACTCAGCCACTGACTACTCCATCAGGTATCGTCACTAATGCCACCACGCTGGAACAGTTTGCCCGGGCGGTCACCGTGCTTGACGCTGCCGGCGTAGCACCTGACGCGACATTGGGCGAAGTGCAGTTTGTGCAGCGCGCCCGTCCTGACGGCACAGCCGATCCCGAGCGGCTGCCATGGGCTGGGGCCAACAATGTGGAAGGCGGATTTAATGTATTCCGGCCAGTACCCAATACCAGTGGCTTATTGCCACAGAACGCTACCCTGCTACCGCAAATCAGCTATGCGCCACTTAATGATGTGTCTGAGATCAGCGCGGAAGCCGGAGGCTACCGCATTAACTATGGCAGTAGCTGGATGATGGTGGTGAACTTTACCAGCTCCGGCCCAGAGGCGCGCGCCCTGCTTACTTATTCCCAGTCACGGGTTTACGGCAGTGATCACTTCCTCGACCAGACCCGCTGGTACTCTGCCCAACCCGCCCTTCGGCCGGTAGCCTTTACTGAGGATGAAATAGAAGCAGCGAAAATTGAGGAGGTATCACTGGTGTCTCAGTAGACATCCGATTAAAGACGCAAATCATGTAAGTGAAACATCTTAACATCGCCTTATAGTTCAATCGTATTGAGCAGCGCAACAATCACTGCGCTGCTTTTTACTTCTTTATCGTTCATGCATTTCATTACAAATGTGACTTCCAGATTGCCTATTGCCAGCCCCTTTTGGCATACTCGTCAGTCATTAATGGTTCCCACATTCGAATAAGCTTGTCATGGATGAACGCACACAGTCAGGAATGGATCCTGCGCTCTATTCTGAAATACATTTTAACGACTGGGTGATTTACCCGGCTTCAGGCAAACTCGCCCGGCAGTCAACCCCCGTCGAGGCTGAGCCTCTGATTTTCGACCTTCTTCTCTATTTTGTGACCAATCACGACCGCATCGTTTCACGTCAGGATCTGGTGGAGGACGTCTGGAAACAGAATTTTGTTGATGACAACGCAATTAACCGCGCCATGTCGGAACTGCGCAAGCTTTTAAAACCCACACCAGACAGCCCCTCACTGATTAAAACCCATTATAAAAAGGGCTACAGTTTTATCCCTGAGGTCACTTTCGGGCCTGATGCGAAAAGCGATAAGCCGGATGAAACCGCGCACGCAGTGTCGCCGCAACCGGAACCCTTATCAGAGACAACACCTTCTGGAGTGCCGGTTACATCTGAAGAGCAAAAAACAGATAGAGATTCAGTAAACACGCTGCCCGTGCCACAAAGCAAAAAGTCCCGGGGGTGGATAGCGGCTGGCTTTGTCATTTTTGTCGTCGCGCTGGTGACAGGTTTATCTCTGTCAGGTGAATCTGCAGATCCCCTGCCTGGGACTGATTCCGGTGTAACGGATGATGTTCCAACAAAGCAGGTGGTCGCCAGTCGCACAAACATGCTGATAAAACGAGGCCTGACGTTTTCTCCTCACGCAGATGCAAGTAAAACCCTTCTCGCCTATTCTTTTAAAGAACCTGACGAGCGACATCTTTCTATAAATGTTAAAGACTTACGTTCGCAAAGTGAGTTCAGAGTAGCCTCAGGTGAGGGCGATTTATTTCCAGTCGCCTGGAGCGGGAAGCAAAAGCTGATTTATCAGCTACTCAATACCAACGAAACCGGGCTGGTATGCCAGTACTGGCAAGCTGATTTCACCAAAGGACTCAGTGAACCACAGCATGCCAGACTCTTCGACTGTGACTATCAGACAAACGCTCATGGAAACGTGCTTGCCGACGGGAATACCCTGATCTACACACGCTTTAACTATCGGGATGCGCCGCAAGTAGGTCGTATAGTGGCAAGAAACCTGAAAACACAGAGTGAATATCAGCTTACCTCCCCTTATCTTCAATCTGCAGGTGACTACTATGTCCGTGTATCACCTGACGAACAACAGTTTATCTTTCTCAGAGCGACCAAGTCCGGCACAACCATTATGCACAGTGATATCGATGGAAGTGAGCAGTCTGCAGTATTCAAGGCAAATTACGTGATAGGTTCTGTGGCCTGGAGTGAAGACAGTCAGTCTGTTTACTGGCTGGATCCGGACAACTGGCAGATGGAAGCGCTCAATCTGGATACCGGCGCACGCAGTCAGGCTTCCATGGACTTTGACTATAAATTTAATCGCTGGATGAATATAGAAATTCTTGACCAGCAGCGCCTCGTTTTTGCCAACGATTCTGTGGATACCGATATTTTTTCCATTGATATAAACAAAAATGACGCAGCTATTGCAGAGATTGCAGCCACAGACTCCAACGAGCGACAATTTGCACTATTTCCGGACCAATCCAGAGGATTGTTTACCGTGGAAGGTTATCCGGCAACGCTCTGGCTCTACGCCAATGAAACAAGTCGCAAAGTCAGAGATTTACCCTTCGAGGTGCCTGACAACCTGGATATTTCACCGAACGGTAGTCAGATCCTGGTTCGAAGTGGCAGAACGGTTTATGTATACGATCGCGACTTTAATCAGACTGATCTGATTGAGTTCGGTCACAGTGTCAGTAGTGTCAGGTGGTTTTCAGAATCCAGTTTTCTTCTTATTGATGCCAGCAATAAGAAAACACAGGCATCGCTCTTTACTATTGCCGACAAGGTAATGACACCGCTCGGTCAACACCGAGCTGTTAGTTGCGTTCGTATCAATGCAGAAAAAATTGCTGTCATTGATGATGTAAATAAGGTGAGCCTGATTGACGTTAATTCGGGAGAAACTGTCCAGCAGCTCTCTCTGTCTGATTCCGTATCTCACAAATTTACCGCCGATGAAACCTACGTTTACTACACCAAGAGTGTGAACAAAATTTTTCGACGCGGTTGGAATGATGATAGTACTGAAGAGCACGCAACCACGTTGCCGTCGCACAATATTCGTTCATTACATCAAACAACCACCGGTGACAGCTCACAACTCTCTATTACCGTTGCCAGTCTCGGAACGAACACACTTTATGATGTGAGAATTGAAAAATGAGCATAATAATAGTTTCGTAAGGTTTCATAAAATACACTTAATATCATAGTGTTAAAAAAATAAATCAGCGAAAAACCTTATCAATGAATAGCTAATACTTTCATAAGGGACATCCCGGTTTCCAGCCTCTAATCTTGCTCCTGTCTTCCGGCATCAACGCCACTTAATCACGACAGGAGCACAGACATGACACACATTAATACCATACTCGCCGCTGCGCTGACACTCTCTGTTAGTACCGCCCCCGTATCAGCAGGTTCGGTGGAAAAGGCACAACAGAACAATGCCGACAACGTAGCACTACAAACTCAAAACCCGTCTTCCGAACAGTCGCTGTTTGGCTCCTTTGCTGATGTAATCGAAGAAAAGGTAAACGAAACACTTCAACAGCGTCTGGCTGAAATTGAACACACCGTTATCGATACCATTACTCAATCATTCAAATACTAATACTGGTTAAGGAAAACTACTGATGAAAAACTTTAAATTACGCACTGCAATCTGTGCACTGGGCCTTTTCGCTAATACCGCTTTCGCGGCGGATACCGACACAGACCATTCGTCTGTCTGGAAAGTCAGCAAAGGCGAAGACACGGTTTATGTGGGCGGCACCATTCATATTCTGCCAATAACAGAGTTTCCGCTGCCGTCTCAGTTCATGACGGCTTACGAACAGAGCGATACAGTTATTCTGGAAGCAAAACTCCCTGATCCCACTGACGCTGCGGCACAGCAGAAGATGATGGCTGCAGCAGCCTATGAAGAAGGTAAGAGCCTGAAGGATACAATAAGCCCCGAAACTTATGCGGCCCTGGAAGAATACTTCGCGCCATTCGGTGCGCCTGTTGAAAAACTAGCAAAACTCAAACCGGGATTTCTCATTGCCGTCATGTCCATGATGGAAGCGCAACGTGTCAGAATGGCTGGTGAAGGTGTAGACAGTTATTTCTCGCAAATTGCTAAACGCGACAGCAAACCCATGGAATACCTGGAAACTATGGAGTTCCAACTTAATATGCTCGCCAACATGGGAGCGGGTGAAGAGGATCGCCTCATTCACGAAAGCTTGGCAATGATGCCTGAGTATAAACAATATCTCGAAGATATTATCTCTGCCTGGCGGGTGGGCGATACCCAAGCATTACGAGATATGACCGTAGATAAAATGAAGCGTGAATCTCCGGCATCTTTCGATGAAATGATGGTACAGCGCAACAAACGCTGGATCAGTCAAATCGAAGCCATGTTCGGCGATGAAGATCAGGAACTGGTACTGGTCGGTGCAGGCCACCTGGTGGGCGACGACAACGTGTTGGAATTACTCGAGGCCCGCGGCTACCAGATTGAAAAACTGTAAGATTTATCCTCCCAAGGACCTTTGAGCCTGCGCTTCGCACAGGCTCTTTTTTGTTTACTCACTGCCCCCTCCTACTGCTGTCAGAGAATTGACGAAAAAACAGGCACGTAATTTGATATCCCCGTTTACAACGACGTAACAACTCGCATCGACACTCAACACGTTAGCAGGTTTAAGGGGTTACACATGCAGGCACTATTAATTGAAGATGATTTTGTTTCTTCGGCAGCACTCTTCACAGCACGAAGATATGCATTGGCGGGACATCTGCACCGTCATAATGGCGAATCCTTTATTCATCATCCCCGCGAGCTGGCAAAACTTCTGAGTGGCTTCCCCCATAACCGCGATGTGTTGGCCGCAGCCTGGCTTTCCCGACCACTGCAAGAAGCCTATGCAGACGCAGAAGAAATTGAGGATTGTTTCGGCACTAAAACCGCAGAACTGGCCTCGAAACTCGCCGCTTTTAATCTACCGGATAGTTGTTCCTTACCGGCGTTGGCTAAAGTCGAATTTGCCGCTATCCGAAATGCCGGTCCCGTGTTGCAAACCATGGCGTTGGCACATCTTTTTGTACTCGCAAACACAACGGCTGAATACAGCCCTGAAATGTTGGCGCCGTTTGCAAAATGGTTGAGGCTACACATTCATACATTTAATCAGGCAAATACCCGATTAATTGAAAAAGTCAGTTCCTGGCTGCTTGAAACAGAACAACAGGAGTTTGTACTGGAGGACGCGGGCTGAGCCCGCCTTATGAACTTAGTAAGTTGAGCGTCAGTTTACATCCATGACTGGCGCTTGGTTTCGACTTCCCACAATGCTTTGTCGGCAACGTCTACACAGAATCCATATTGAAGATAGGGAACCACCACATCACCACTGGCCAGCACATAGCGAATGTTCGCCAATCCACGTCGCTGCATCAACACACTTTGTGAAACGCCAACCTGCTGTACCTTGTGTAGCGCGAAGCAATATCTATCTATACCTATGATGCCTTTGCGTACATAACAATGGGTATCGTCTTGCCAAATTCCCCATGCACGCCAGCGTAAATAGATAAGTAAACAGTGAATAGCCAGTACCGGTATGGCAATGAAGAACAGTTTTAAATCATTATTGGCAAGGCTCAACGCCGTCAAGAAGAGAAACAGCGGCACGGCGGTGAGTGCGATCCAGCGCCCAATAAAACGTTTACTGATTGGTTGATAAGGCGCGTCGTACAGGCAATTGTCTGGCATAGCATCGTCAGCGAGCGCTTGCGCTTCTGGCGTAGTCACCGACGGTACCACCAGTTTATTGGTAGCGTGTAACTCTTGCTCGGGATTAGCACCGGTCTTATTCTGTTCGAAAAAGAAGTTCGCTCGCTTAAGCAGATAATCCAGCCAGTCTTGCTTCACAGAAATCATCTGCACGCGGGTTTCCCGCATACTCACTTCCTGCAAGCTAAACAACCCGGAGCGGCGAATGTAACGGTCGGCTGTACGGGTAAGCGTATAGTTGTAATACACCATGACCGAGCCGCCAACAGAGATTAATGCCATGAGCCCCAAAACAACCATCATGGTTGAAATGACGTACAAGCCCATTTGCCACCACGCTACCTGCTGGTCGGCGAAGAGTGCATCAACAGAAAGCCCGAGTGAATCAACCCAGTCAAAAATAAATCCTGAAATGTCCTGATAAAACGGTGCTGCTGCACCGAGAAAAATCCATACTCGATTGTTCGTTAGCCCATGCAATACCAGATCAAACAAACTGCGACGATTGATCACCCGCTCGTCATCGCTTTGTATTGCGTCGATAGTTGGCGCTGGACCTGTTGCCTCGGTTAGCGGTTCAGACCCAGAATCGGCTTTATTTACAGTCGCACTTGCCAGGATCTCCTGACGCAGAATTTTGGCATCATTCCGGTCTACAGCGACGATTTTAGCTTCTTCTTTTCCTGAACCCGCGGTATCCAGAATCACCACGGTATAGTTGGTAAGGCGATAGTAAAAAGGCTGCTCAATTTTGACATTCTGAATACGCCAGAATGGCAGGTTGAGGTTTCTACGTTTTAACATTCCGCTGCGAATTTCTATGTGCTGATCCAAAATGCGGTATTGATAAAACCAATAATTGACCACGCCACTCACCACAATGATGATCGCAACGAGCACCGCGCCAGGAACGAAATACGGAGAGTCGACAATATCAAATTGATTTGCCGAATAGGCTGCCACCGAAATAAGCACGATGAACTGGCGAACAAACTGAACGATGTTCGAAGCAATGAAATAGATGATCGCAACAGGTGCCAAACGTCGCCAGCTTTTTCCCGTAGCCAGAGAAGTCAGTTCTGCATCCATTAACGTGCTCCGACGTCTTTGTGCTCGAGAATGAATCGACGAATCTTTTGGGCTTGCTCCACGGGAAGGCCTGGAATTTCAAATGTGTGCGCTACGCCACCAGCGGAAAAGACCTGCAATTTTGCCAGCCCGGCCATTCTGTCAACCGGGCCACGTTTTATCTCAATATGTTGTACGCGCAGCACAGGCTGACACGTAACAGAACGAAAGATCAGCCCTTCGCTGAGCGAGATATCTTGCTCACGTAAAGCGAACTTTATTCGTCGATCGGCGAACCAGTGGTAAAAGAAGATCCAAGTCCAAAAAAAGAGAAGTCCGGCGCAAATAAACGGATAGGCTTGTTGTAAGCCCTCAGGCAATTCAGCAAAAGGCTGAAACCTGATGGCACTGACAACAAGAAGTAGAATACTGAAAATCAATGTGGTGATGATCAGATTCATTTTGCGGTAAGCCGGAGAAACCGGCTCGTAGTAAAGGTTATCGAGCGATGGTAAGGCAGCCGTGTCTAGCTGCCCATTACAAAAAGCACTCCCATCCATGGTTGTCATGACGACTAGTCCTCAATCATCTGTGTATTAAGCCATTCATGCAGGGCTTTCATATCGTGGGCGACGGCCATCTGCAGTTCTTCAACCCAGTCGTGCACATTCTGCCACCACGCAGGATGATCGCCCTGCTGAATCTGATTAGCAATACGCTGAACCCGGGACAGCCCCACTGAACCAGCGGCACCTTTGATTTTATGGGCCTGGGAGCAGACCTCGGATTTTTCATCGGCGCTGAGGCTGAGCTGCAGAATTTCCATATATTCCGGCATTTTGTCCTGGAATACTTTCACGCTGGCGCGGACCATATCTTCACCAATGGTATCTACCAGCATTTGCAGTAATTCGATGTCGAGAATGTTCGTCAGCGCTTTACTGTTATCGGTTTTCTTCGGCTTGTTTTCCACTTCTGTGTGCAGCGGCGCAGCCGGTTCAGTAAACAGGCTGTTGAATACCTCAATCACACGGCTCTTCTTGATTGGCTTGGCGATAACATCATCCATACCATTCTGCAGGTATTCCTCGCGCTTTTTGATCACATTCGCAGTGAGCGCCACCATGGCAGTGCCCATCACCAGATCTTCATCACGCAGTGTATTAGCTACGTCAAAACCGGTCATATCCGGTAGCTGGATATCCAGCAGAATAAGGTCGTAATGATTGCTACGTGCCTTATCAATGGCTTCCTGCCCCGTCATGGCCACGTCTACGGTCTGCCCCAGCTTCTCCAGCAGCGCTTTGGCTACCATCACGTTAAGCTCGATGTCTTCCACCAGCAGAATGTTCAAATCGGTTACCAGCAGCTTGGAAACCTGCATGGGCGCTTTTGAAATATGCAGTGGCAGAGTAATTTCGAAACGGGTGCCTTTACCCACTTCACTGGTAACACTGATGTCACCATCCATTAAATCCACCATCTGTTTACAGATAGCCAGACCAATACCGGTGCCGGTAGCAGACTGATGATCAGGATGGTCGACCTGATAGTACATGGCAAAAATTTTGTCGATCTCTGATTCAGGAATCCCCACTCCTGAATCTTCCACCACGTACGTCACCATGGTCATATCGTCTTTCGCTTCCGTCGCAGCTACGCTCAAACGAACATTGCCCTTCTGAGTAAACTTCACTGCATTAAACAGAATATTCCACAGGATCTGTCTAAGGCGTGTTCCATCTACTTCAACCAGTTGTGGCAGCGGCTCCTGAATTTCCGTGACCAGCTCCAGTGACTTATCGGCTGCCAGTAAGCGGATGATACTGGCCAGCTCCTGGGTGAAATCCCGCAGGGAAACTGTTTTCAGGCTTAATTCCAGCTTATCGCGGTCGAGCTTATCAAGGTCGATAATGTCGTTAAAGATATTGCCCAGCGTGATAGCACTCGCATATATGGTGCTGACCCAGCTGAATTGTTCGTCACTGAGGTCGGTATCACGGAGCATCCGGCTCAAGCCAACGATACCGTTAAGCGGTGTTCGTAATTCGTGAGAAATCGTCGCAATAAAGCGGGTTTTGTCAGTGCTTGCTTTCGCAGCGGCATTTTCCGCCTGTTTACGCTCGGTCATATCTCGACCAAATGCCAGCAGACCCAAACGCTTGCCTTCGTTATCAAAGAAAGGTACCCGCTTCATCTCGAAGTAACGACGACGGTCATCAGCAAATCGCAGCCACAGCTCTTCGGTCATGCTTTCATTCGTTTCCAGTACTTCCTGATCAGAAGCGACGATTTGACGGGCCAGTTCTTCTTCGAAAACATCGTGTAACGTAAGACCAACCAGTTCAGCTTCTGTTTTGCCGGTAAGCATTTCTGCAATCCGGTTACAGCCAGCGAAACGCCCTTCCTCATTACGGTAGTAAATAAGGTCCGGCGACGCATCGATAATGGAGCGTAATAAGGTAGACAAATGTCTGGCTTGCTGCTCAGAATGCGACTTTTCTTCAATTTCCCGTTCGAGATCTTTGAATACCGCTTCGCGATCGTCCTGGGCTTTACGTCGCTGTTCCATTTCATGATTGAGTTGCCGAATGTTGCTTTGCAACTCGCGATTTAGAAACACATCTTCTTCGCGTAGACGCTCAAGTTGGCTAACCACTTCTTTCAAATTAACCCGAGACGTTTCTAACTGTTTTACCAGCTCACTAAGAAAGTACAGCACCCAGGGGGCGGACATCATGGTCAGCACTACCGCGATAATAAAATCGTCAGGCTGAACCTCGTTCCCCATCGCCACACGGATCACGTATGAACCGCCCAAGGTGAATACCAGCGTAACCACAACAAAAAGCATGCTGAGCTTCAGCGTGCCAAAACGTTTGATGAACTGAGCAAACTTTATCGCCCAGGAATCATTTGGTGAGTCTTGATGCATAGCAACCGTACTACAAATAACTAAAACTATAACCTGAAGCACTTATATCACTTTCAGCAGGTAAAACCCACAGGTGTCATAATTATGAGTGCATAATTGTGCGTTGCACTTCCTGTTAGCCAATAAATAATCATCGAAGGACACATTTATATAAAGGAAGTAACTTAACGACATTCGTCGGCTGACTTTGCGTAACGCTCGTCAGGCGCGTATATTAAATAAACAAATACAACTTTTGTGCGGAAGCCTCAGAAATCCGTCAAAACGATATTCATTCAGCCACACCGGACAAAATCATATAATTAACCACATTAACTGAATGAATATTCAATTTCAAAGCTGTAGACAGGGTTCAACTTTAGTATAAACGTACTAAAGCGGTAGATTTTTGAGCGCCAAGCTCAAAATTCAAACAGGCCAGTTAAACCCGTAAATAACTGATAAAAAACAGCTTTATTAAATAAAAGTAAAATTGATGCCGTCATGTCATTTTTATCATTTGATTTTATATTCTAATGTATGTATTTTGTACGGCCCGCTAAGCAATAGTGCATAAAAATGCGGATAACGACTGGCGTCCTACTAATAATAATTAACGACATAAACAGACGCTTGGAGTATGGTTTATTCCTGCTCTGATTTAACGTCTACACGATATTGTTGAGATGCGTGCCCTTCTCGGGTGACGATCCAACACATGCCTTGTCCAGTCGAAGGTTGAAGGAGTTTTAAGATGAGTTTATATAATCCCAATGATTCCCGGGATAACT
>Ga0208204_100378_pt1 | contig 11340 bp, 6 predicted proteins | sample DeeseametaMP2252_FD_184173 | JGI IMG/M metagenome (GOLD analysis project Ga0208204, IMG submission 184173) | Marine microbial communities from the Deep Pacific Ocean - MP2252 (SPAdes) | ecosystem: Environmental > Aquatic > Marine > Oceanic | place: West of El Salvador, Pacific Ocean | collected...
CCCCCGCCGCTGTTACCGTACCACCGGCACCATAACCACGAATTACATAAGGAATTGGCTGATAATAATCACTGCTAATTGCCAGCGCGTTCTCGCCGTCTTTCACTGCCGCCAATGGATGAGACAAGGGTACCGCCTGAATGGTTACTCGGCACTTGTCACCATTGATGCTACCGATATAGCGCAGCACGCTATTATCTGCTTTAGCAGCATCAACTCGCTTGCCGAACTCCGCATCCAATTCTGGTAACTGCTGCATGAATTCATCAATAGAGGCGCCCTCAGCAAAACCCGCAGGCAGTACAGATTCAATTTCGATATCTGACAGCTCAAGCGCAAGACCCGCTTCACGAGCCATAATAAGCAATTTACGGGCAACGTCCATACCACTTAAGTCGTCACGTGGGTCTGGCTCAGTGTAACCATTTGATTTCGCCGCTGTGGTTGCTTCAGACAGGCTCATGCCTTCTTCCAACTTTCCGAATACATACGACAAGCTACCAGACAAAATACCTTCAAACTGGTGCAGTACGTCACCGGCTGCAAATAGCTTTTGCAGGTTATCGATAACCGGCAAACCGGCACCTACCGTTGTTTCATACAGATACTGACGGTTGGTATTCTGTGCCGTGCGACGCAGCTTTTTATAGTAAGCCATGGTGTCGGTGTTGGCTTTCTTGTTTGGTGTCACCACGTGGAAGCCCTGCTCCATCATGTCGACATACTGTATTGCCACTGCTTCGTGACTGGTACAGTCGACAATGACTGGGTTTACCAGGCTGTTATCGTTAGCAAACTGGTGCAGACGATCTACGCTCAGCGTTTCGGAAGACTCAGCCAGCAGTGATTTCCAGTCGCCAGCCACATCAATGCCGTTGCTGTCGAGCAGCAATTTACGGCTGTTAGCAATACCGTAAACGCGCAGTTGAATGTTACGTTTTAACAGTGCGGGTTGCTGACGGGCAATCTGACCCAGCAACTCTGTACCCACATTGCCGCAGCCAACCAGGAATACGTCGATGGTGTGACGATCTGAGAAGAAATTCTGGTGGATCACGCGAACGGCTTTCTTCGCTTTTTTCGCTTCAATCACGGTGGAGATAGAACGCTCAGACGAGCCCTGCGCGATAGCAACGTTATTTACCCGCGCCTGTGACAACGCAGCGAAGAAGCGAGCAGCCAAACCTTTGGTGTGACGCATACCGTCACCCACCAGGGTAACAATGGCCAGGTCGTGACGGACTTCAATTTGATCAAGCAGCTGGTTTTGTAGCTCAAGGGTAAAGGCATCTTCCAGCAGGTGCTGGGCACGAACGGCATCTTTTTCCTGGATACAGAAGCTGATGCTGTACTCAGAGCTGGACTGCGTGATGAGACTAATGGAAATATTCGCATTGCTCATTACTTCAAATACGCGACTCGCCATGCCAACCATGCCCTTCAAGCCTGGGCCGGCTACATTAAACATGGTCACGTTATCAAGCTGGGAAATACCTTTTACGGAGGTCCAGATTTCACTCTTTTCATTGCTGATGAGCGTGCCTGGTGCCGCTGGGTTTAAAGTATTTTTGATAAGACAAGGAATGTGGTGCTGAGCGATGGGGCCAATGGTCTTCGGATGCAGTACTTTAGCGCCGAAGTAAGACAGTTCCATGGCTTCCTGGTACGTTAATTTATCGAGCAGTACCGCTCCTTCAACCTGATTCGGATCGGCATTGTAAACGCCGTCAACATCAGTCCAGATTTCACAGCACGATGCATCGATACATGCAGCCAGAATGGCCGCAGAATAGTCAGAACCGTTACGGCCCAGCGTTACTTTTTCGCGATCGTCATTGGCTGCAACAAACCCTGGCATTACCAGGAACACGCTACCGTCGCTAACCACTTCACTAAAGCGGGCCTTACTTAATGCCACATCAGCGATGCTGTCGAGGTACTCGCCATTTGCCAGTACGTAATCCACCGGGTCGATAAGCTGATTGGCTACACCTTTGCTTTCAAGAATACCGCCAAACATAGACACACTGATGTATTCGCCAAGGCTGAGAATTTCTGCCGCCACTGAATCTGGCGCAGTACCCAGCAAACGAATACCTTCAAGCTGCTGTTTTAAGATGCCTAAACGGCTGGCAATAAAAGTAGAAACCTTTTCAAAAGGGAAACCAGTAAGGGTTTCATCGAGTTCTTTAGCGATACCGTTTACCAGCTCATCCAGCTTGGTGAACAACGGGTTGAAATCTTCGCCGGCAGCGGCCTGATCGCAAAGCAGCGACAGCGCGTTAGTGACGCCCTTCGGGGCAGAGAGCACTACGGCTGCGCCCTCGGTTTGGTGGGCGGTCATACAAATCTCGGTAACGCGAAGATAACGTGTTGCGTCGGCCAGAGAAGATCCACCAAACTTTAAGACTTTCATGTAATGCTCCTTTCGGTTTTATTTTGCTACATCAACGCTTAATTGCGTAAAAAAAAACCCGCTCCTTGTTGGGGGGCGGGCTTTCGATGTCTGTTTGCTTATGCGCACTAGCCAGCGACCGCCCTCAACGAGGTGGTAATAATCATCATGCCGGTGGTGCTAATAATTGTTTTCATAGCGACAATTTGCCGTATAGACGTCTAACTGTCAACCGCGATTTTGCTTTTTCTGGGTAAAACACCGCCAAATCAGAAAATTTAGTCCTAATAAGGGCGCAAAACTGACATGCCATATTGCAATGTGGCAAAACAATCATCCTAAGCAACACTCACTCACCGGGAAGTTTTTGCTTTGCGTGCCGGTAAATTTTGCCCGTAACAATATTCCCATCAGCTTCCTCCCAATCGACACATTCACAGCTACTCAAAAAAAGTAAACAAAATCAGTTGGTTTCACGCCGTAATTAAAAGCCTATCGATAATACACGAACGCCATTTTGCGGCATCTTCTTTGCTCTGCGAGTGATAGTAGTTAATCACTTCCTTTATTACCTTCTTTTCGGAGCCTATCAATGTCTTCATTTAACGGATTACTCGGCGTTTCACCTGTAGCGAAAGGCTACCAGTTTGCGGTTTGGGCCCCCAACGCAAAAGCGGTGGCAGTAACAGGTACTTTTAATGGCTGGAACGATAACGGAACGGCACTGAACGCAACCGACGGTGGCGTGTGGTATGGCTGTATTGATAATGCAGAAAACGGCCAGGAATATAAATTCATCATTACAACGCGACAAGATGAGCGGCTGGTAAAGAATGACCCACGGGCGCGCAGGTTAACGAATAGTGTGGGCAATAGCGTTATCTACGACGATGACTTTCCCTGGGAGCATTCCCCTTTTAAAGCCCCTCCCATCCACGAACGGGTAATTTACGAAATGCACATTGGCACCTTTAATAAGCCGAAGGACGGCCACGGTACTTTCGCAACGGCTATCGAAAAGTTACCCGAACTAAAAAAACTGGGCATTAATATGATAGAACTGATGCCGGTTAATGAGTTTGCCGGCGACATTAGCTGGGGATACAACCCGGCTTATCCTTACGCCGTGGAAGAAGCCTATGGCGGCCCGGACGGTTTGAAAGAATTTATTGATGCGGCACATGGGCTGGGCATGGGAGTCGTGCTCGACGTTGTGTATAACCACCTTGGCCCCAGTGATCTGGATATCTGGCAGTTTGATGGCTGGCAGGAAAATGATAAAGGCGGCATTTATTTTTACAACGACTACCGTAGCGCCACTCCTTGGGGCGACACACGCCCCGATTACGGCCGTCAGGAAGTGCGTGACTATCTCACCGACAACGCATTAATGTGGGTGAATGAGTTTCATGCCGATGGCCTGCGCATGGACATGGTGCCCTATATGCGTAGCGTGTCTGGTGCCGATAACGGCGAGGATGATATTCCAGAAGCCTACGATTTAATCCGAACCATAAACCAACAAGTCCACCAGGCGCATCCGGATAAAATGACCATCGCTGAAGACTTACACTCCCACGAATACATCACCAACCCGGTTGAAGAAGGGGGTTGCGGTTACACTTCTCAATGGGCTGCTGATTTTGTCCATCCTATCCGTGACGCCCTCACAAAAACAGAAGGCAGCCATGTAGATTTAAGTACCGTCGCCTCTTCGGTGACAAATGTGATAAGCAACAACCCGTTCGCCCGGGTGGTTTACACCGAATCCCACGATGAAGTGGCAAACGGTCAGGCTAGATTGGTAGAGGAAGTGGCGCCAGGCAATGTGGATGATAACTACTATGCCCGGCAGAAAGGTATCCTCGCCGGCGTTCTGGTACTCACTTCAGTGGGTGTACCCATGCTGTTTCAAGGGCAGGATTTTAAAGAGTCTGGCTGGTTCGACGACAGCCATGACATAGACTGGGAACGCAAGGAACGGTTTGATGAATACGCTCAGGCGTTTGCTACCCTCGTGGCGCTGCGAACAAACAGCAATGGCAACAGCGCTGCCCTTACCGGCGGTACGGCTGAAATTATTCATCAGGACGATGAACATAAAGTACTGGGCTTCAAACGCACCAACGGACTTGATGACAAAGCTGTCTATGTGTTCATCAACTTATCGGGTTCTGATACCGAACAATACCGCCTCAATAATATTCCACCAGATGCACAGTGCCTGTTTGGCTGGCAGGATGGCCTCACCACGGATTCCGTTTCTCTTAATGACAACATGATCCACATGACGCCTTACTCCGCTTTCATATTTTCAGGTAGTTAAGCTTTCACCGTTGCCCAGGGCATGAAACATCAATTTCGTGCCCTGATTTTCGCATTTTGCTGTGCAATTCGGTTCAAAACCTTCACCCAACCGCACAAAAAACACCCAATAAGAAACAAACTCAAATTATTTTAATTAATTTAATCAAGCGTTTTAACCAATGAAAAAACCATTAATAAACAATGCAATTGCACTGAAAAATGATTAGAGCATTAACTGAAACACACACAACTTCGCCATAGGAAACACTTGATAGATTCAACTCAAATCATTAAGCTTTATTTTAATTGAACGGTCAATCAACAAAAAATTATGCCTAAAGTCGGAATGAAACCCATACGAAAGCAACAGCTCATTGAAGCCACGTTGGCATCAATTGATGAGTTTGGTCTGTATCACACAACCATTACTACTATCAGTAAAAAAGCGGGCTTATCGTCCGGGATCATTAATCACTATTTTGGTGGTAAGCAGCAGTTAATCGAAGCCACAGTGCGTCATTTACTGGACAAGCTAAATCATGTTCTGGTCGAAAAAACGGCTGGGCAAACCTTGTCGCCGGTTGAGCGCCTTAATCTGATTGTTGAAAGTAACTTCAGTGTGTTTCAACGCTCAGAGCCTGCTACTAAAGCCTGGTTAAGTTTTTGGGAACAGTCGCTGCACGTGCCTGAACTGGCGCGACTACAGCACATCAACAACCAACGTTTGTTGAGCAACTTACGGTTCTCCTTCCGACAACTCATGCCAAAAGATCAGGCTATCGAAGCGGCTCAGGCAACCGCAGCAATGATTGACGGTTTTTGGCTGCGCAGTGCACTGAGTCAGGAATCGAATCCTGACTTTGTGGCAAGTGAGCGCCTTTGTAAGCAATTTATTGCAAAACTAATTTCTTAATTTCGGAGCATTTAATGTCGTTACCCCGCTACCAGAATTTCGTACATGGTAAATACCTGGCCAATAGCACAGGTGAAACCTTTGATGTCATTAACCCCGCCACCGGTGAAGTGGCCTATCAAATGGAAAAAGCTTGTGATGATGTCAGACAAGCGGCAATGGAAAGCGCCCAGGAAGGCTTTGCTGTTTGGAAAAAAATGTCAGGAATGGAACGTAGCCGCATTTTGTTGAAAGCGGTTGCCTTGTTGCGTGAACGCAATGACGAGCTGGCAAAAATTGAAGTTCTGGATACCGGTAAAGCCTGGCAGGAAGCGTCGGTGGTCGATGTGGTAACCGGTGCAGACAGCATCGAGTTCTTTGCTGGCCTTGCGCCTTCCATCGAAGGTAATCAGCAAGATTTAGGCGGCGACTTCTACTACACCCGTCAGGAACCCCTTGGGATTTGTGCCGGTATCGGTGCCTGGAACTATCCGCTGCAAATTGCCTGTTGGAAATCTGCACCGGCATTAGCCTGCGGAAATGCGATGATTTTTAAACCTTCTGAAGAAACTCCGTTGGGCGCACTCAAGCTGGCAGAGATCTTCATTGAAGCGGGTGTACCCGCAGGTGTGTTCAACGTAGTTCAGGGCGACGGTGAAGTGGGTGCCTGGCTAACCGCGCACCCTGAAATTGCCAAAGTATCGTTCACTGGCGAAGTGGGTACAGGTAAAAAAGTCATGGCGAGCTCTGCTTCTTCGTTGAAAGACGTCACCATGGAGTTGGGCGGCAAATCGCCACTCATCATTTTTGATGATGTGGATGTAGACAATGCGGTTTCTGCCGCCATGCTCGCGAACTTTTACACCCAAGGCGAAGTGTGTACCAACGGTACCCGGGTTTTCGTACATAAGCGTGTTTATGCCGAGTTCATGGAAAAACTCAAGCAACGCACCGAACAGAACATCGTTGCGGGCGATCCGATGGACCCTGCGACGAATCTGGGAGCATTGATCTCTGAGAAGCACCGTAACCTGGTGATGGATTATATCCAGAAAGGTAAAGATGAAGGTGCGACGCTGGTAACCGGTGGTCACGCACTTAAACCCGCATCTGCGCCAAACGGTTATTTTGTTGCACCAACCATTTTCACTGACTGCACCGACAATATGACCATTGTGAAGGAAGAAATTTTCGGCCCAGTGATGTCGGTATTAACCTTCGACGACGAAGACGAAGTGATCGCCCGGGCGAATGACACACACCTTGGTCTCGCAGCAGGCGTATTCACCAAAGACATTACCCGTGCACACCGCGTTATTCATCAGATAGAAGCCGGTATTTGCTGGATTAACAGCTACGGTGCTTCACCCGCTGAAATGCCGGTTGGCGGCTATAAGCAGTCGGGTATTGGTCGCGAAAATGGATTGAAAACCCTGTATCACTACACCCAGACCAAAGCGGTTTACATCGGCATGTCTGATGTAGAAAGCCCGTTTTAATCCAGGAGGTCTGATGCAGAAGTTTGATTATATTATTGTCGGTGCCGGTTCAGCAGGTTGCGTGTTAGCCAACCGTCTTACTGAAAGCGGCGACCACAACGTATTGCTCATTGAAAATGGGGGGAGTGATAAAAGCATCTTTATTCAGATGCCTACCGCCCTGTCTATTCCGATGAACACGACAAAGTACGCCTGGCAGTTTGAAACCGAGCCAGAGCCTCATTTGGATAATCGCAAAATGCACTGCCCCCGTGGTCGTGTGCTTGGCGGCTCTTCGTCGATTAATGGCATGGTGTATGTGCGCGGTCATGCCAAAGATTTTGATGAGTGGGAACAACACGGTGCCACCGACTGGAGCTATGCCCACTGTCTGCCGTATTTTAAAAAGGCGGAAAGCTGGGCGTTTGGCGGCGACGAGTATCGTGGCGGCAAAGGCCCGTTGGCCACCAATAACGGCAATAACATGGAAAATCCGCTTTACTCTGCTTTTATCGAAGCGGGCGTTGAAGCGGGTTATTTCGAAACCAAAGATTATAACGGCGCTTTGCAAGAAGGCTTCGGCCCCATGCATATGACGGTGAAAGACGGCGTACGCTGGTCTGCATCGAATGCGTATCTTCGTCCTGCCATGGGTCGCAGTAATCTCACTGTTATTACTCATGCGCTGGTCGAGAAAGTCCTTATCGACGACAAAGTCGCAAAAGGGGTTCGGTTAACCCGCAAAGGCAACACGGAAGAGTACTTTGCTGATGAAGTGATTTTATCGGCTGGTTCCGTTGGCTCCCCTCACCTGCTGCAACTTTCTGGTGTGGGCGACGCTGACACCCTCAAGGCCGCTGGCATTGAGGTTAACCATGCGCTTCCAGGCGTGGGCCAGAACCTGCAGGATCACCTGGAGTTTTACTTCCAGTTCCGCTGCAACAAGCCCATTACGCTGAACGGCAAGCTGGACTGGTGGAGCAAGTTAAAAATTGGTGTGCGCTGGATCCTTACAAAGAAGGGCTTGGGTGCAACCAATCACTTCGAATCCTGCGGCTTTATTCGCTCTAAAGCCGGCGTAGAATGGCCTGATTTGCAGTATCACTTCCTGCCTGCAGCCATGCGTTACGACGGTAAGAGTGCCGTGAAAGGACATGGTTTCCAGGTTCACATTGGCCATAACAAGCCAAAAAGTCGCGGCCATATTAAGGTGACATCGGCAGATCCAACCGTGCCACCAGAGATCCTGTTCAACTACTTAGCTGAAGAGGAAGACCGCGAAGGCTTTCGTGATTGCGTGAAACTGACACGGGAAATCATCGGTCAGGATGCGTTATCTGCCTATCGCGGTGAAGAGATCCAACCGGGTAAACACGTACAAACCGACGAAGAAATTGATGCCTTTGTGCGTCAGAACGTTGAAAGTGCTTATCACCCTTCGTGCTCATGCAAAATGGGCACAGACGATATGGCCGTAGTGGATCCGCAAACGCGGGTTCACGGCGTGAAAGGTTTGCGGGTAGTGGATTCCTCCATCTTCCCCACCATTCCCAACGGCAACCTCAATTCGCCGACAATTATGGTTGCAGAGCGAGCCGCAGATTTAATTCTGGGCAAATCTGCATTACCACCGGCGACCGATACACCCGTTCTGATGGAACAGGACTGGCAGACTAAGCAGCGAGCTAACCCGTAAGGGTTACTCGCCAGTTTACGCTCGAACAGCATTTAACTTGGGAGAAATTATGACCACCTGGTTATCCGCCGGGCTGATATTCACGTACGCGTCTATCGCCTTTATCCTGTTGAAATGGGGCCGCATCCGCTGTGTCGGTGTTACCCCGGTTCGCACATTAACGTTTATCGCTATTTTGTTTACCTCTGGGCTCGATGTGGGCCTGATCATGTTCCCGCTTACTGAATTTGCCGGTTACGCCGATACGGCCACTAGCCCGGAATACAGTTTTGCCAACCCGTTAGCCATAGAGTTCGGGTTCTGGGGTTTTCTGATTTGGAGTTTCTACTTCCTTACCTGTTTCTATTTTTGCGTGATTGAACCACGGGTGAAGTTTTTTGAAATTTCCTGGGTAAAGTTCATCAATAACGTGGTGATTATTGGCACCTGTGCCTTCACTGCTTATTTATTACTGGCAAATCTGCCCTGGTATTTGCCTTCACTGGAAGACACCAGCGTGGGAACCGGTATTTTTTACCTTATTGTACTGGCGGTAATTAGTGGTGCGGTATATTCCAGCACCAGCTTGAAATACGTTCGTATCTTAAGCTTGTCGACCACCTGGTTATTCATCGGCCTTATCGCACTTATGTGGGCGGGCGCCTTCTTAGGTGACAAGGGCTCGATAGGTGCGTTTGTTAACACCGCTGCCATGATGGGCGACTACTTTGGCAATATTGAACAGTTTCTGTTGCCACTGAACGATTATCACGAATTCTATCTGTTCTGGTGGTTTGCCTGGAGCATTATGATTGGTCAGTTTACCTCCCGTTTCGTGGGTGGTTTACGCACCTATCAGGTTCTTGCGGCAATGCTGATATTTCCGTCGATCCCCATCGCCACCTGGTTCTCCGTACTATACTTCTATCACGATAACGGTTTGAACACGGGCGGCTTATACAACCTGGCCATGGCCTTTGTGGGTATTACGTTCGTGCTGAATTCATTGGATTCACTGGTGCGTCTGTACACCGACAACCTGAATATCACTGTAGCCCGTTTTGGCAAAGCCAAATACATCATCGGCAACGTGGTGGTATTGAGTTTACTTACCATGCTGTTCCAGCTGGATTTCCTGAAAATCCAGTGGGTGGGCGCGTTAGTGATTGGCTTGTTCTTCATTTGTGCCGGTTACATGGCTGTCACTAAAGCAAGAAAAGTCAGCAATATCGAAGCTTCACCAAAAGAAAACAAAATTGATTTCACCAAAATAGAGACACTTAATTAAATGAAAAAAGCAGTATTAATTAAATCACTATTACCGTTGGCAGCTACCAGTCTATTGGTAGCCGCTGATGCCCAGGCCGATTGGTCTGGCACCGTTTCGCTAAATTCTGACTACACCTTCAATGGTGTGAGCCAAACACAGAACAACCCTGCTTTGCAGGGCAGCATAGACTACAGCGCCGACAATGGCTGGTATGCAGGCACCTGGGCTTCTAACATTGACTATGCCGGTGACGAAACCAAACTGGAGTGGGACGGATACACGGGTTATTACCAGGAGCTTACCGACAGCCTGAGTCTGGATACCGGTATTGCTTATTACACTTACCACGGCGCCGACTACAGCAGCGACTACAATTACCCGGAAGTCTACGCCAGCTTTAATCACGGCAATAAACTGGGTAATACAGAGCTTAACTTCTGGTATAGCTGGGATTATTTCGGATTGGGTGGTGGACACTCAATTATTATGCTGGCCCACTCTTTTGAAGTCGCACCGGGTCACACCATCCGCATTAGTGGAGACCGCTCAAACAGCCATGATGAACAAGCATGGAGCTGGGACGGCGATAACGACTATTATCACTGGCGACTGGCTTACCTGACTTCTTATCAGGGGTTTGATTTTTCCTTGGCGGCAGAAGATACCACCATGGATCTCGACAGAGCAGATGCCCGCATTGTGGCATCAGTCAGTAGAACATTTAGCTTCTAGTTTTTTATCAAGTAACAAAAAGCCGGCGGACACTTCACTGAACCGCCGGCTTTTTTGTAAGCTTAACGCTTAGAAGCGATAAGTCACTTTACCGTAAACATAACGCCCTGTGAAACCGTAAGGCGAGAAACCAGAATACGGGAACAGGTTAGTAAATGTAGACGGCGACTCAACCAGGTAGCGGCTTGCTTCCGGGTACACATCAAACAGGTTGTTAGCACCTACCGATACCGACAACCCTTCCGTTAATGCCACATTTACGTCTAGATCGGTGATCCACTCAGCAGGAATAATTTCATTCGTTGCCGCAGTAGAAGCAGGATCTTCCACTTCACCGTAACGAGTAGTGCGTAGTGTGGTGGTGTAGCGATCGTAGTTCCAGGTCACACCCAGATTAAATTTATTATCCGGTGAGCTAGACTCGAAGCGACGCAGTTCAACACCAGAGAACAGGTTGTCCTGGTCAAACCCGGCATTCTGCAGCACTTCTGGTGCATCAATCACATCGGTCACTTCGTTGTCGTTGAAGTTCGCGCCCAGATTGAAGTTGAATGCGCCCCACTCTGCCGTTTGCAGCGTGTAAGTAGACAC